>Ga0209382_10000860_pt1 | contig 49195 bp, 67 predicted proteins | sample SoiMetdeltSBSDD5_FD_187599 | JGI IMG/M metagenome (GOLD analysis project Ga0209382, IMG submission 187599) | Bulk soil microbial communities from a Populus tree surrounding site in Tennessee, USA - Soil MetaG P. deltoides SBSDD5 (SPAdes) (version 2) | ecosystem: Environmental > Terrestrial >...
AAGCCCTGTGAACATTGGGCTTTCGCATGGTGCCTATACGATTAGTCGCCCTATCTCAGACCTTTAGTTTACTTTTCCGACGATTGCGAGGACTTCCTCGTAAAGTGTTGCTACGTAAGGGGATATACACCTCGTGATGAGCCTCAAAGCTGGCATGAAAATTGCGTGGTATCCTAATCATTTGTTTTTGTATAAGAAAAAGAATGCTTATTTTCAGGAGGTATAATATTGTATAGAAAAAGAAAAATTGACATTCAGTCGGCTTCGTGCTAGACTGGTCTATCTCGTAGTGTGACTGAACTTTCAGGAAATATTGAAAGTATTCACATTATGGCGACACCTTATGGTGAGGTAACACATGCCAACAGCGACAGCAACAGTTACAGCGAAATCTGGTCCTGCTGTCCAGTCTACCGCTACAGTCATTAGCGGTATCACATCGTATTCAGTCGATGTGCGAAGGTCTGTTCTCCAGTTTTATCAGGGGAACGAACTGACTGGTCCAGCCAAGGAATTTGATTTGACTGGTGTAACTACTTTCACTACCGTTATCTCGGGTGGTAACTTCACTATCACCGTATCCTAATCATGACTGATAAGAATAAACCCGTCAATCCTCCTGTCACTTCATTAGGTGACTTGAAGAAAGACGAAGAACCTAAACTAACTACTCCTACTCCTCCACCAGTAGTTCCTACTCCACCTGTTCCTCCACCTACAGTGGTCCCATCAGCTGCTAAAGTTGATGCTATTGTAGACAAGAACAAGAAGGAGAAGGACGCGAGGAAAACAGAACTCCTCGAACTGATGGGAGATACTATCAAAGAATACAATGGCGAGGGAAACATTCCTATCGACCATGAATACTGGCACGCTCGAAACGAATATCGTCGTCTCAATCAGCCTTAGGACAATCAGATGCCGATGGGAATTGTTTCAGATGAGGACTTCCTAAAGGAGAGGGATAATACTTCTCCTGACCGTCGTCCTCTGGAAAAACCTACCATCGTTGACATGAACAGGGGACGTCCTACTGGTAGTGTTGAAGTTCCTGATGGTTTGCGAAGAATCATTGGAGAAACTTCTGTAACTGACGGACGACAAGAAGCGTTAGCACTGGGGAAGAATTTCGGTATAAGTTCTTCCTCAGTCTCGGCTTACGCTAATGGTGCTACATCCACTAGTTCATATAATGAAACCCCTAATCGCGATGTAATCAGAGACGCGAGGGGTAGAATTACTCGAAAGGCGATGGGTAAACTATCGCTTGCACTAAAGAATTTAACTCCTGAAGTCATTGCTTCTGCTAAGGCGAAAGATATCGCTGGCATCGCAAAAGATATGTCAGCAGTAATCAGAAGTATGGAAGAAAAATCTTCCAATGATAATTCCGGTCCAAGCGGCCCTACTTTTATTTTCTATAGTCCTCAAACTCGCAAGGAAGAAACATTCGACGTAGTGTTCACTAAGGAGGGATAGTGATTAGTTCCCTTCAAGTAACACTAGTCCCCAATACTCCTACACCACTATTTACTGCATCAGGAAAAACTAAACTAATGATTAGTAGTTCTAACAATCCTTTTTGGGTTGGTGGAGCGACAGTTACTAATGCAACCGGATTGAAGTTAGTATCTGAAACTGTATACTACTTCGATTTGGAAAATGGTGATGCTCTTTTCGGATTTAGCACTGTTGCTCCAGTTGTAAGTATACTGGCAGTCGGTAGTTAGTTGGAGAGGGATAATGCCTACCTTCACTTTATCATGCGGACCTGTGCAATCAATGATTCAGAATCAGGTATACGCATTACCTTCGACTAAGGCTCTACTCTACTGTGAAACTGCGGCAGCTACATTCGAGCAATCCAATGTTGTAACAATGGTTCCGGCTACAACATTGACTCTCGATGCTAACGAACAGATTGAAGTAGCTGGTGGATTCATCAGACTTACTTCAGCGGGTCCAGTCAACGTAGTTCTCAAGAGGGCATAACATGCTCACGCTTCTTTTCGCCGTGATAATTTGTGGCATAGTCGCGTGGGTAATTTACTCACTTCAAATGCCACAACCATTCAAAACTATTGCTATTGCAATATTGATTTTAATTGTGGTAATCATCTTCTTCAGTAAAGTCTTAGGAGTTGATGTAGGGATACCAATTCGATGAACCAAGACTTCCTCCAATGGTTCGCCACTCTAGGAGTTGGCGGAGTATTGGCTGGCTTCATGTTCATGTTCTATCGAAAAGACATTAAACAGTTCACCGAACTTTGGAAGGTCCATACAGAAATACTAATCGTTCTAATTAAGGATGACATCGCATCCAATACTAAGCTGATTTCTATGCTCGAATCTTGGGAACGCAATAATCTAAGAAAGAATGATATTCAGCAATTCATTGAGGCTCACGTAGTAAAGAAGCCGGATGGCGTATGAGAATCATTCTACTAGTCCTACTGATTCTATCATCTGCCTGTGCTACCACATGGACACAGGTAGGTGTAGAACGAGTAGGTCCAGTAGAAGCAGAGATATGGCGCAATAATAAAACTAGAACTTGTGAACGACGGGTCTATATGACCGTCATGTATGTAACTAAAGTCCCCTGTCCGGAGGGAAATACTAATGATGACAAGACGAGAACTACTAAGCAGGTTTGCCGCAATTCCATTTGCTGTGCAACAGGCGATTCCAATCTTCACGAAACAGCCACTATTCACGAATGTTCCAGAGGCCAAAGAAGTAATACCGATGGCATTCGATAAAGGCTTTTGGAAACCAAATAAGAAACAGGAGTTATTTCTCTCCTTACCGAATTCCATTTTCGAGGGATTCTATGGAGGAGGAAATGCTTCTGGTAAGTCTGACGTTCTACTAGTCTACGGACTAATTCATCGTTGGCATGAGAACCCGAAGTTCAAACAGGTTTTCATGCGTAGAACTTATCCTGAACTAAAGAACGAAATCGTTCCGCGAAGCCGAGAGATTTATCCGAAGTTCGGTGCGGAATTTAATAAGACTGATATGTGCTGGACATTTCCACGTCCAGACGAATTAGGAGGCTCTGGTAAACGAACTGGAGCTATGATATTCCTCGGTCATTGTGAGACTGAAGATGATGCACATAAATACGATTCAATGGAAATCAATCTCTTTACCCCAGACGAACTTACCACCTTTACTGAATTTATTTACTTACATATTGGCTTCACCCGAGTGCGCACAAGCGACCCTGCATTACCTGCAATTATTAGAGCAGCGGGGATGCCCGGAGGAATTGGACATACATTTGTCAAAAAGAGATTTATCGCTCCTTATCCAGCAGGTGGAAAAGTTATTATCGGAAAAGGGAACGTAAAGAGATTCTACGTTCACTCTACTGTAAGTGATAACCCGCACGCGGATAAGGAGTATAGCGCGAGGCTTGATGGTATTCCTAGTGAGGCCGAACGTAAGGCAAGAAAGTTCGGTGATTGGGATGCATATCAAGGGCAGGTATTCGATGAGTTCCGGGATAGACAATATCCTGATGAACCTGAGAATGCATTGCATGTAATACAACCGTTCGATATACCATCGTGGTGGCCCCGAATGTTTATCGGAGATTGGGGCTTCGCTGCGATGACCTATATGGGATATTACGCTATATCCCCTATGAAGCGAATGTATCTGTATCGTGAACGTTATTGGCTCAAGACTAAGATTGAAGAATGGGCACCTGAAGTAAAGGCTGACATTGAGCGAGAACAACCAAGAGTCGTCAAGTTCTGTCAGTCTGTATCTCAGGAGCGAGGCCAAGAACATACTATTCAACAGCAAATCGAAACCGCTATCGGTAGACCGATTGAGCTTAGTGTTAATGCTCCTGGGTCAAGAATTAGTGGAAAGTTACTACTACACGAATATCTCAGATGGAAGGCGAAGCCGATAGTTCCTTCTACTGAAATGCCTGTTTATTCCGAGGAATATGCCATGTGGCTTCTTCGGAATAAAGGACTGATGGACTATAAAGCATATCTTGCACTATTTGACCCTCCTGAACCGGAGACTAATATTCCGAAACTACAGATTTTTCTATGCGACGTTCACAAGATTAGTCATGATGAATGTCCAAACTGCTGTCCACTAATGATTGAATCTATTAAGGCTTGTAATTATGACAAGGCCACTAAAGAGGGAAAACCGGCTGAAGATGTTGCTGAATTTGCTGGTGACGACCCTTACGATGATATTCGTTACGCTTGCGACTCAGCGGAACGATATTTTGAAACAGCAACTCAAGAATTTGCAAAAATTCAAAAGCAAGCTGAATTGACACAAGCACTAGCGAATAGTCAGGATTGGACTGCATTCTATCGAAATGCGAGAGCATTGGAACAGAAATCAGCACCAATGCAAGCTGTTAGTAGATTCCATCGAGCAGGAACTAATCGCTCAAGAAGATGGGGACGATAGATGCCTAGATTAAGTCCTAGTGGAAACGTTGCTATGGGTATCGCCGGTCATCAAGGCGTTATCAATGGTGCGTTTATTCCTGATAGTTATGGACCACAATGGATGAATAATGATACTGCTGTATTTCAGCAGCCATCAAATTTTGCAATTTCGTTATACGACATTCATACCGGCGTAAGGACTCCTCAAATTATTCGACCTGCTAATGATTTATCGGCAGGTGGTAATGTCTGGGCACTTTGGGCTGACCATTTTGGATTACAGGCATCTACTGGTTTGTATCTTCCAGATGCAGGACTTTTAGATGTTGGTCCAGATGGTTCAATAGGATACGTTCCAAATAGGCAACATGGAATAGGTGCTAATGTTCGTGAGCTAGATGGAACAGATTGGGTTCTGGCATCTGGTAATGTAGTTTACTCGCTACAATTAAAAGGTGCAAGGCGAGCAATCTACAATGACCAGTTCCAACGTATTCAAGTTGTTAATCTTCCTCCTTGCATTCAAATTGGTTCTGCTTACAGACCTCGCGCTGTTGAAATTAATGGACAGTGGTGGGTCTGTTACTTCTCCACTACAGCAGGAACTATTCTACATCCCTTTAACTCTACCGTGGGTTATGTCATCATGCCTCCTGGGGCAGATGCATGGCAACACGATGTAGTTCAATTGGGAAGTATTACTAAGATTGTCTGGGCTGCTCGCGCGGGTGAGGCTCCAGAAGATTATCGTGAAAGACTAATTAATGTTAATGTTGAACCACGAGTAGAACTAGACCCTATTGACCCAATTGTAAATATTAATAGACCTCACTATCTAGGATTCTTCACTGGAAAGCCAGGAGTTCTAGGTGGGTGGGATACTAATGATGACCCTCCTGAATTTCAGGATGTTCATGCATTACCCGGAAATGGCTATTTGGATGTTCCAACATCTACATTCTTTAATGATAGGGATGAACCTGTTGGGAGTTTCATTCATAGTCAGCCAGGATGGACTGTTGAGACTATGGAAGAAGCTGCAAGAAATACGCAGTTTATTCCAATTGCATATTGGGATGCACGTAATTGGCCTCGTTGGCCTAATCTTCCCGATAAATCTTGGCTCTGTATTCAAGCATACTGTGGTCGTAGTGAACCACTGAATGTCTTTGAAGCAGATATTAGAGCCAAACTGCTTGAACTACGTCAAATTAAGCCTAATCAGAAGATTGCAATAGTAGCACAAGCATATTGGCAAACACCAGTAAATCAACTTACTGATGATTTGTCAGGACTAGTTCCAGTATTCTCTCGACTAGTTGCAGAATTTCCAAATGTTATTGCAACCATTCCTTTCAATGGAAATGGTCGCTTTAATGGAATGCAACATCATCCAGAAATTCGTCCTCTTTGGGAACAGTTTGCTGCTGGTATTACAGGAGAACCTACTGTGGCTAATCCTCAGCTTCCTGGCGATGTCTGTGCAGCAGTTATTCGTGAACGTCAGAAGTATGGGACGATTCCAACACGTCCCGAACTTGCTCAGATTCTCAACGATGCTGCATGGTCAATAGACCAAGGTGCTGATTGGGGAGTGTCACGTAAGGACCAAGGTTTCAATGTTTCTAGTCCTGATAGACCGGGATTGGGAAACATTGCCAGTGACATTTTACATCGCAAGTCAGATAACATGATTTGGGATGTATTGACTGCTGCTGGTGAAGTAGCTACTCCTAACTGTGGTGAAGCACTAGGTGAGATGACAGACCCTAATCGTCCGTGGGTTGCACCTATCCAGCCTCCTGATGTGCCCGACCCAGAACCAGTAGGAGTCGTAATCTATCATGCTGACCCCATTTTCAGGCGGTCAGACCCATTCGGTGGACTAATCAAATATGAGATTGGGAGTGCGCGTCCTATTACCAGAGCAGAATACTATTGCGAAGGTAATGGTGAACCTCCCATTGTCATTGAATTTCCAGTAACTCCTGGTTTCGATGGACGATATATTCGTCAAATCGGAGTTAAGTTTACTGTCAATGGTGTTTGGACGTTGAAAATCAAGGGATTCAACGACCAAGGTCAGGTTGGGGAATCTGACGGTAATACTAGAATAGAAGTTACTTTCTAACTGGAGTTCAAATGTTCGCATGGCTAAGAGAACTACTTGAAATACGTTATGAAAATAATTTGAGAAAGTTGAGACTCAAGGAAGAAATGCAAGACAGAAATAAGTTCTGTTCTTCCTGTGAAGTGCTCAAAATCGAACTAGAAAATTCCCATCGTGAAAGAAGGGAATTAATGGGAAGGATTCTTAATCCTATTAAAGAGTCTGAACGTGATGTGGCTCCTGAACCACTGAAATTGCCATCGATAAGACGGCATATTCCGTGGACGATAAAGCAACAAGCTCTTGAACAGGAAGATAGGGCTAAAGCGGTAGCAATGCGTAATGCAGCTAAGCCTGATGCTGTTTCTGTTGAAGATTTAGAGAAGGAATTAGACCTCGCTACTCAAACGAGGGAGAATCAAAGTGGCACGCCAGGAAACAACGGGTGAATCTGTAAATCGTCTAGGTAGATTCGCAGGTGCTACTAAGGACGAAACTAAAAAGAAACAACCAGACATGGTTGGTAGAATACAGCAATTTGCTAGGGATGAGCAGGCGCGAAAAAAGAAAGAGGAAGAAGAAAAGAAGAAGAAAGCTGCGGCTCCTGTGAATACTGCTCCACAGGAAGGTTTCTTGACTAGAATGTATAAGAAATACGTAACTGGCGAAACAAAGTAATGCCCCTCTCGAAATACTTCAAAGGACATGGCGAAGAAGTTATGTCCAATATGAAAAAGCAGTATGGTGCAAAGAAAGCTAAGCAAGTTTTCTATGCTACTGCTAATAAACGAGGTGTAGATACCGGGCCATCTAAAAAGGTGAAGGACAAGCATCATGCCAGTTAATACAGGTCCGAGTTTTATGTCTCGTTTGGGACAGGCAGCACCCGGAGCATTAAATGCTGCTGCACAACAATTCGGGAATCCTTCTATGGCTGGTGGCGTAAAAGCATCAGCCGGACTACTTGGTAGGCAAAAACAGCCTATGAGAAGGCAATTACCTAGTGGTCCTCGCGTAACTGGCGGTATTCCTGCCGGACAAATGCCGGGACAACGTATACAAGCTCCGGGACTACAAGTATCACCCGAAATGGGTGGTATGAAACCTGAACTAAATGCTCAAATGCCAATGGTGAATACTGGTCCTTCCCCTGAACTATTTGCGAAGCCTTATGCAAACATATTTGGTGGAACTTCCGGATATGGTCCTAGTGGGAACACCGGAGTCGCTGGTGGACTTTTTAACAGACCACCCGGATATGAACGTCCTAATATGGGTGCTCCAGGCACTGATATTGGAGGAATGTTTTCAACTTACAACCGGATGCCTCAGGTCCGATACTAGGGAATCATGAAAACTGAAATTCCAGAGGATGTGCAAAGACTCCTAAAAGAAGTGGTTGACCACTTCGATAAGGAGGATACTGCTATCCGTGAGCGCCAACTCAGAACCTGGCGTCGTCTGAAACTCATGTGGGAAGGGTTTCAACGTGCATGGTATTCAGAAGTGGCTCACGACTGGAGAATTTGGGACTTCGATAGCGAAGGTTCTGATACTGACCAATCTTATTATGATAAGCCAATTAATGTGTTCCGAGCTTATCTGGAATCCATTATTGCGGCTCTTAGCGTTACTGTTCCTCCTGTTAAATGTTACCCTGACGACGCTGATAATAATCTTGACCTCTCTACGGCCAAAGCCGGAGACAAGATTGCACAACTTATTTATCGTCATAATAACGTGCCTCTACTGTGGGTTCATGCTCTATTTATCTATTGCACTGAGGGAATGGTAGCTTGCTACTCATATCCTAAGGCAGATGATAAATACGGAACCTACGAGGAAAAGAAATACACGACTGAAGAAGAAGGTCATCAGTATACCACATGTCCAAATTGTGGTTTCCTCATTGATGACCAGATGATGGACCCTGCTATACTAGCTCAGACTAATCCTGAGATGGCTATGCAGCTAGACACCTTAGAGCAGAAGGCTAATCAGGCTAAAGATGAATATATGCCTGATGACACCGATGTTCCAGTTCAGGATGCAGTTCAGAATGCGGAAGCTGAACTTTGTCCGAACTGTCTACAGCTTATCGCTCCTGAACTATCTCAGGAAACTCTCATTGTAGAAAAACTCGTAGGTATCACCAATAAGCCAAAGTCACGTATGTGTCTTGAGGCGTATGGGGGACTCTACGTAAAAGTTCCAAACTACGCCAAGAGACAAGAAGATTGTCCCTACCTAATTTATGAATACGAAACCCACTTCTCTCTCGCCATACAGCGTTATGCCAAACTGCATGGTAAACTTAATCCTCAAAAAGTCAAAGCCTCAGCAGGCTCAGTCCGTGACCCATATGCGGAATGGGCTAGACTCAATCCACAATATCAGGGTGAATATCCCCAGAATGTTGTAACTATTCGGAATGCGTGGCTTAGACCCGCTGCATTCAATGTTCTTCAGGAAGAAGAAGCGGAAAAACTAAAGAAACTATATCCAAATGGTTGTAAAGCAGTTTTTGTAAATGATTGCTTTGCGGATGCTGAAAATGAGAGTCTTGATGACTGTTGGACGCTTACTCATAATCCTCTTTCTGATTACATTCACTCTGACCCTATTGGGCTTTTGCTCGTTTCCATTCAGGAAATAACTAATGACCTCATTAGTCTCATCTTGCAAACTATTGAGCATGGTATTGGACAAACATTTGCTGACCCAGGTGTTCTTAATTTCAACGCCTATAGGCAAATGGAATCAACTCCAGGTGGCATTTACGAGGCCACACCAAAATCAGGAAAGAGTGTGGGAGATGCATTCCACGAAGTCAAAACGGCAACTCTTTCTGCCGAAGTAATGCCGTTTGCACAAAACATACAGAGTCTTGCACAATTAGTCTCTGGAGCTTTACCATCGCTATTTGGAGGTGCTTTAGAAGGCAGTGAGACAGCTTCTCAATACTCAATGAGCCGTGCTCAAGCCTTACAGCGCCTCCAAAATACTTGGAAGATATTTACTACTTGGTGGAAAGAAATCTTTGGCAAAACGATTCCCATGTTCATCAAGGAAACACGTTATGATGAACGTGACGTTCAACGTGACAAAGATGGGAATTTCATCAATGTATTCATTCGCAAGGCCGAGTTGGAAGGAAAACTTGGCAAAGTGGAACTTGAAGCGAATGAGAACCTACCGATTACGTGGTCACAACAGAAGGACGTAGTAATGCAGCTTTTACAGGCTGCAAATCCACAAATTCTTGCAATTCTGGCTGCTCCAGAAAATCTGCCAATTATTCGTGATGCAATTGGTCTGTCTGATTTCATCGTTCCTGGCGAAAAGGATAGAAACAAGCAATACGATGAAATTAAGCTCTTGTTGAATTCTGAACCCATCATCATGCCACCAGACCCGAATATGGTAATGATGGGACAACCAGCAATGCCACAAGAATTTCCGTCTATTGAAGTTGAACCTGACTTCGATGACCATCAGATTCAATTTGATATCTGTCGTGAATGGATAATTGGTGAGGCTGGTAGACAAGCCAAAGTAGAAAACGAAGCTGGTTACAAGAACGTCCTGCTACATGCCAAGATGCATTTACAATTTGTGCAAATGGCTGCTATGCAGGAACAACAACAGCAAGAAGAATCAGGTGAAGAAGGTTCTGAAGTAACTGAACAGGACCAAGAAGCACCAATAATGGGAGAAGAAAATGTCGCTACTGTTCAGTAAGATTCCTCAATTCTTTTCGCCTGACCCTGTTGGTGGTCCTCCTGCTCCTACTGGGGGAAAATCACTTGAAAGTCGTAGCATGGGGAAAGAAGATGCTATTGACTTTTTAAGTCAAGATGATGATGAAACTCCAGAAACTCTTGATATCGGTAAGCCACCGGCAAAGGGTGGAAAAAGCAAAGAAGAAACTTCTCCAGAGGGAGAAGAATCGCCTGAAGGGGAAGAAGAAGAACCAGAAGGTGAGGAAGAACCTGACGAATTAGCAGAAATCGAAGCGGAATTAGAAGGTCCACCAGAAGAAAAACTGGAACTTGTAACTCCGGTTCGACGAAAAGAAATTCTGAGCAAGTATCCAAACTTGTTCAAGGATTTTCCTCAATTAGAAAATTCCTATTACCGTGATCAACAGTTCACGGAAATGTTTGGCACCGTAAAGGATGCCCAAGTAGTTGCTGAAAAAGCTGAAACTCTCGATAAATTCGAGGGTGAAATTATGGGTGGCTCTATCGTCAATGTTCTGAAGGCTGTCAAGGAAGAAAATCCTGATAGTTTTCTGAAGATTGTTGATGGATACATGAATACTCTCGCTTCCGTTGATGAGCGAGCCTATGGTCATATTCTTGGAAATATTGGCCGATACACTATTAAAGCAATGGTGAAGGAATCTCGCGCATCGAATAATAAGGCGCTGGAAAGTGCCGCGCAGATTCTTAACCAATTTCTTTTCGGTAGTAGTGAATTCACTCAGCCATTCAATCTAGCTCGTGAGAATCCACAAGAAGCACAGCAGAATACACAACAAGCGGAGAGAGAACAAGCATTCATCCGTCAGCAATTTGAAGTTGCTCACAATAATGTTAATACCCGCGTTAATAATGTTATTCGTAACACTATCGAATCGCATATCGACCCTAAAGGGTCTATGCAGGAATACGTTAAGAAGAACGCTGTAAAAGATGCTGTCGAAACCCTTGCTAATCTGATGGAGAAAGATACCAGATTCAAGGGTTTGGCCGATAAACTCTGGGAAACTGTTTTCAAGGAAAACTTCTCAGATGCGTCTCAGGAACGGGTAAGGCGTGCCTTTCTTAGCAGAGCAAAAACACTGTTGCCTTCAGTCATTAAAAAGGCCCGAAATGATGCTTTGCGAGGAACGGGACATCGTGTAAGGGAGATGGAAGAAGAAAGAGAGACCCCAAGGGGTCCAGTTCCGTCAGGTAAGCCGAGAGCCACAAGTCCCGGCAAGATAAAGAACGCGAAGGACATTCCTGCGGGAATGAGCACATTGGATTTTCTTAACTCCGAATAACTTCCAAGGTAGGGATTAGATGGCTGTAACCGCAGTAAGAACTATTGCTATCACCTTCAGTGGTGATATACAAGCCACTAATTCTCTGCCCGCAGCGCCAAATGGTGTTGCACCTGGTAGTATAACGATTCATTCGTTAGCTGCCGGTGATAATACTATTACGTTGCCCGGTGGTGGAAGCACCCCACAAGGAGCCACGATTATTCCTCCTTCCGGTAATACTCAAGCACTAACTCTCAAGGGTGTGGGTGGCGATACTGGGATTAGAATTCACAAAACTGACCCCACTGTTGTTACCTTTGACTCTACTGCATTACCGGCAAACATCGTCATAAATGCTGCGGGTATCGTAACTGGTATGCGCATCATTTGGACATAGGAGTTACCTGTGGCTGTTGTAGAATCCCAGGTAGCCGCACTAGAACTCGAAAGAGTAATTCCAAAGATTCGTGTTCTGTTCGAGCGCGATGATAAATTCTACGCCAACATCAAGAAGCGTGACGTAGAAAAAATCAGCAATCGTCAGATGCGAGTTCCGTTGGAATTGCGTCCTGGTGGAAGCTTTCAGTATTTCAATGCTGATGGCGGAGATTTGGGACGCGGTGGCGGACCTACCTTCGACAAAGCTGTTGTTACTAGTGTATTCGTAAGCGAGAACATCGAATACACGAAGCTCACTCAGTGGTCTACTGATGATGAGCGAAAGGCAATTACTAATGGTGTCCGTCGTCTTACGGCTACCGCACTTGATGAACTGCGTAGGCAGTTGGATTCTCAGATGATGCAGCCCGGTAACGGTGTTATCGGAACTGTCACCACTGATACCCCTGCTGGCGGTTCCAACGTTATTACGCTGACTACTGATGGATTTGGTGCGAGGTTGATGCGATTTGGACAGACCGTCCAAGTATTCGACGCAACGCTTGCAACTCTCCGTGGTAGCGGTGTTATTACTCAGTGGGACGTCGAAAACAAGACGATTTCCATCACTCCACAGATTGCAGGTGTTATCGCTACTGACTTGATTGTCACTAACGGTATCTCTGCACCTACTTCTCTCCCGGCGTTGTATGGTGTGCCTTATCATCACAGCAATGCCTCAACTGGGACTTGGTTGGGTTTCTCGCGTGCGGCCACGCCTGAAATTCGAGCCAATCGAGTCAATGCTAACTCAAATCCACTCTCATTGCCTTTCCCACGATTGGCGATGAATAAGATTGGCAACCGTGTTGGAATTGACAACACTTTCAAGCCCAAGGCTTGGATGCATCCTTGTCAGGAACAGGCTTACGAGGAAATCGGACAGCTTGTTTCCATTATCCAGAAGGTTGCCAAAGATGAGAAGTTGAACATGTATTTCGGTGGCGACAAGCAGATGGCTGGCGCCGACGTTACTTGTTCCTTCAATTGGAACCAGACTCGTATTGACTTTGTAGTAGATGAAGTTTGGGGTCGTGGAGAAATCCTCCCCATCGGATTCTATACTACTGATGGGCGTAGAATCTTCGAGATTCGCGGACCCTCAGGTGGTGTCATGACTGCTGACATCTTCTATATGGTCAACGGTATGCAGACGTTCGTCTCGAACCCTGCTGCTTGTGCCTATATCGATGTGTTGGCTGTCCCGGCTGGTTACTAACATTAACTATTAGTAATCAAAAGGAGATACACATGCCAGCACCCGAACTTGATTTTCAAAACTGGGTTTCTCTCCAGAGTCCTCTGGCACAGAAACCCGTTACTATTGCATCAGCCGCAACTATTGCTCCTGTGGGATTTCTCACTATTCTCACTGGTAATACTGCGGTTGTCAACATTACTCCTGTTCTTACTGGATTGCATATGATTGCAATTCAGTTCGCGGGAGTTGCAGGCGTAACAGCAGCGGGAAATATTCTGACAGCTAAAGCCTCCGTCGCTGGAGAAATCATGCTGTTAGTTTATAACCCGAATATTGCCAAATACGTGCCAGTAGGTTAATCATGTCAGCCACAGTTACGCTCACCGGGACTGCTGGAGCTGGACTGACCGTAACTGCACAACAATTTACTGGTGTCGAATGGTTCACCATCGACGCTGATAAAAATATGATTACTATGTATCGGAATGGCGTGATAATGTCACCCATTTCAATTGGTGCAGCTACCACAGTTACCGCTACTAAAAGCGGAACTACGTGGACGCTGACAATCAGTTAAGGAATCACAGGAGGTGGAGGGATGATTCCTGGATATGGTTCTAGTCGTCTAAAAGAAGAATCAGTTGCATCCGCTGCAACTATTCAGATTAAATCTGACTTAACTCGTATTACTGGAACTACGAACATTGACAACATTCGTCATCCGCTCATTCAGAGTGGTCAGGGTGGATTGTTGATTTTCGTATACACTAATGGTGCTGGAGTAACAATCACTGCTGCCGGTAACGTAGCAGTGTTACAGGCACTTGCCACAAACAGACTCTACGCATATTGTTGGAGCACACTTGCACAAAAGTGGATTCCACACGGCGTAGTTTAACTAGATGGGAGAAGGGTGGGGGATAAGGTGTGGCCCCCACCAATTTTATGGATTATCCAGTATTACCATCTGACGTAGAAGAAATCAATCGCCAATTACGTGAGACGTATGGCATTGATACAGAATCTTCGCAGCCTATGTGGAGAGTTTCGTGGGCTGCTGACCAATATGAGATGAGGGTTGATGATGTAACTGCTAATGGTGTGCGGTTACTGTTCCCCGAACTCATGAAACTTCCAAAATATTCGTGGATTAAAGATATGTGGATACTTGAGAACCTTGTTCTCGTTCCCATACAACACGATAGTGAACTCGCGGGAGTTAAAAAGTCCTACGAGTGTATTTGGAAGTTCAAAGATAGATTTGAAAAACCTGTTAAACCTGAATTTTGGGCTTGTCAATTCGTTATTGACTTAGTTTTATCAGTAAAAACTCGCAATCCCATGAATGTTCGTAAATATTACGACCCAGATGTGAGTTCTGACCCAAAAGAACAACTAGCAATCAACAAGAAGCGTATTGACGACCTTGTTGAACAACTATTCGGAGACGAATCCGACTTAATGATGCGAACTGTTACTGGTGAGGCAGTAATTGTGCCTCGAAATTACGAAAAATCTGATACTATGGGAGACAAAACCTAATGCCAGCAGGATTTCATTTTGATTTCAGGGAGTTGCGCCGTAGAACGGTAAAACAACCTGTAAATCCTATGGATAGAGCCACAATTGTGAGCATCTATCCAAGACTCATCGAAGAACGGAAATACACTATCGAACCGGGACTATTTGTAATTCCTCCTGGGAGTTATGATAAGCCCGCGGTTTGCGTAGTGGGGCCATCCTCGTGGTGGAGAGAAATTGACGAGGAAATGCCACTACTTGAAATTCCTGTCTCCTCGATTCAGATTGCCGAATCAGTAGTCAGGGATTATTCAAATGGATTGTTCATGTTTACTCCTGAACAGTCCGCTCCCGGTCTTTTCTATACTCCGGGAGAACATACTTCTGAATCAATCAAGGAAAAGTTCAAGACACAGCTCGATAAGGCTCTCAGACTACAGAGAAAGTGGTATGAGAATCTTATTAATGCTGCTGATGCTCTGTGGGCACGCTCACAGGGAAATCCCTTGACTATTTCTGAAGATAGCAGACTTGCTGCTCGTGAAATGGGAGTAGCAGGAACGAAAGACTGGATGAAGTCCTTCGTTATGGTTAGCATGGTTCGTTGTAAGGCTTGCGGAAGCCTCAAGAACCCTGACTTCCCAATTTGTGCAACTTGTCATTTCCCCGATCCTGACCATCCAATGACTAAGAAGTTGTTGGAAATGAAACAGGGTCTACCGAAACAGGCATAACATGGCTACTGTAGACCTTCTGGCGGGAACTGTTATGGACAAGGCGGCGTCCTTAATGAACGATTCCGCCAGAACGGTCTACACCTATGCTGCACAAATTCCTTACCTTAATCTCGCACTACAGGAGTTACAAGAACAGTTTGAACTCCACTCCTTGCCTGTTACCGAACAGGTTTCCGCGGTTATCAATATGCCTGCTGGTGCAACTACAATTGTTTTCAACGGAGTTGGAGTCCCTACCCTTCCGTCTGATTTGATAGAGCCTCAGCAATTATGGGAACGAAATGAAGGTATTGACCCCTTCATTCCCATGACTAAACGTGACTATCTTCCCCATAATCTTGAGGGAACTTCAATCAGTCAGTTTATCTATTATGTATGGCAATCTAATCAAATCAAGGTATTACCTTGCACTGGTGACAACGACATCAAAATCGATTACATTAAGCAACTTTTCCAACCTGTAGTGAATGAATTCTCATTCATCAATGTAATCAATGCTGCTACTTTCCTCGAATATCGAACAGCAGGTTTACTTGCTGAGTTCATTGAGCGGAATATTACTTCCGCGAACGCCTTAAATGCTTATGCTGTTCTAGGTATGGACCGTGCTCTTGGTATTAGCTCGAAAGGTAAGCAAAATATCATGACACGTCGTCGTCCGTTTAGAGCAGGTTATAAGCGTGGAGGTTGGGTAACTTAATCATTATGCTGGGAACGCATAACTGCCCCGGTTGGCGGTAGTGATAAAGGTTATCCAACGCTATGAGAGACCATCAGCCTATTACACTCGAACAGTTCAACGGACTCTATGCGCGTGGCGACATAGAGGAAACACCGATGGACCATTTCTCTGAGTGTAATAATCTTCAATTTGTTGGTGGTCAGGGGTTTGCTACAAGAGATGGAATAGGTAGACACCAGAATATTGGCTCACCTCTGTCCAATATTCTGAGAATGTATAACTATCCCACTACTGATAAACAGACTATTCTTGTCTTAACTGCTGGCGGAACTATCTACCACGTTGTAGATTCAACTACAATGTTTGGTCCTATTCTTACTATTCCTAATATGACTGATTTTGGGTTCTGTCCATACGCTGGCCGTGCCTATATTACTCCATTTACTACTGAACTAATAGGAGGTCTAAATCGTGAACGTGGACTTCAAAATGAGTTTGTTTACGTGTATAAAGGTGATGGAACCTCAGCACGTAAAATTGCAGGTAATAAACCCACTGTCAACATTACACCAACGAATGGTGGTGCTGGTTTTACTGACGCTGGTGTGCATATATTCGGTTATGTCTATGAGACTGATACTGGATATCTTACGGCACCCGGAGGGCTTGTCGCACACACTACCACTGCTTTACAAGCTGTTGATTTTTCAACTGTTGCAAATTCTCCTGATACATTTGTTGTTAAGAAGCATTTAGTTGCTTCTAAGGTAATTCAATCCTATAACGGTGACGTTAATGGATACCAACTATTCTTTATCCCCGGAGCTACGATTCCTAATAATACTGTCACTATTCTTAATAACATCAGCTTTTTTGATGCAGATTTACTTCTTGACGCGAGCCATCTCCTCGACAACTTTGCGGAAGTCAAAGCTGGAGTTAATCTTACTACTTATCACAATAGGATGTGTTTATGCACTGAGTATGACAATATATCTCTTGTTAGGGTAAGTGCCGTAGGAGAACCCGAGGCATTTAATCAGATAGATGGTCTACTACTTGTTCCTCCTGACGGCAATCCTGTCACTAATATGGCTGAGCTTAGAGACGTATTTTACGTTACGAAGCGAAACAAAACTGTGTCATTCGTGGATAATGGAGATGCTCCGACTACTTGGCCCCTTACTATTATCGATAACGCTATGGGGACTGGTGTTCATGGCATTGCGACAGTTGTGGATGCTGGTGCAGCGAATGTGGACTACCTCATCATAGCTTGCTATGTAGGTATGGCTATTTTTAATGGTAGATACATTCTACCTGAACTAAGTTGGAAAATATCTGACCTTTGGAGTGAACAAACTTTCAAGACTGATAACCGAAGAATTCAAATTGTAAATGACTCTGTAGGACAGAGAATCTACATGGTCAAAACTGATAGAAGTATTCTATTTGCTGATTATTCAAATGGATTGGACCCAAAGAAGATTCGTTGGTGTCCTTGGTCTTTTGATACGAATATCAATACGCTTTGTCTCATAAACATCAGTGAACTCCTTCTAGGCGCAGACCAGGTGTAGAATGCCATTAAAAGTGCCCAATGCATTGGAAGTCGAGGTTATCACTAGCCTTTTGACTCCTGCTTTGACCATGAGACTTTATGGCAATGACAAAACTCCTGCTGATGGAGATGTTGCTGCCAATTACACTGAAATATCTGGTGGTAATTACACCAGTAGGCCACTTTTATTTGCAAGTTGGACTATTACTCCCGGTGCTCCTTCTATTGCCTCGCGCGCCTTAGAACAGTGGCTTTTCAATGGTCCAGTCGCGGGGCCAAATACAATCTATGGCTATTTTGTAACTCGAAATAGTGATGGAAAACTAATGTGGGCTGAAAGATTTCCTTCAGCAAATGTTCCTTTTGGACCTGTTAATGGTTCAAAAATCGTTGTTTTGCCGAGATTCTCAGCGGAGAGTCAATTCTAATGGCTTATACAGCATATGCGAGTTACTCTATCTGGTTTACGGACCGGGATGAGTATGATTTTGCCATTGCTGCGGTTGGTGGAAATAATGTAACTGGTGGAGTGTTTGTTGGTTCTCCACTACAAGCTGCTGCATTCTTTGATATACCTTTTCCTGGTCCTGCTTATGGAGAGGGTCCAAAAGGTTTCATTTTCTACTTTCCCTATACTCCGGGTGCTCAAATCATGCATCCGGGACCATCTGGAATTTTTCTAAATGAAGGTATAGCATCTTATAATGTTCCTGGTCAGCCTGCTAATCCTCCGATTATTGGGCAAGGCCAGAGCATGACTCTATTATGGGCTGGCGGCATCATTATGGCTAATGGTGTCGTGGAAGATTCTGATGACCCTACTCCAATACCCCGCAGAAGGTGGATTGGCGGTATTCAGAATACACCCTTAATGGAAGGTGCTAATTCCTTTGCTGCGGGTGAAGGAACTGGCTGTAGAGTATCTAATCGTGTAATGGATGGATTAGGTATTCCGGTCAGGGGTGCAACTAGTTCTAACTGGGTTCGTAGAAATGATGAATACATTGCAGGTTTTACTACTAGAACTTCCTGGGAAAGATTCTATTTTAAGCCTAGAGTCGTAGGAACAGGAGATAATGCCTTCTGGGTATGTGGAGGCAATGTCTCCAGTCAGGCAGGGGCTAGACTATATTTCAGAAATACTGGAGTAATTCAAGCTAATAATAGAAGCAATATTGGTAATGAAACATTAATTGGTGCCACTACAGTTCTGGCTCTGAATCAATGGTATCTTATTGATATCCTTCTCAAATATTCTGCTGGTGGAGCAGATGATGGAAGATTCAGACTATACATTAATCATGTATTAGTAATAGACCAAGTAATTTCGGATGGTAATGGTCTTGACCAAGGGCCACAATTCCATGCACATAGTGAACTTGGGAGGAATAATTCTCCAGGTGATAATACAGTTGAATATGACCTCTGTGACTGGATGTCTGCAGATGTTCCTAATAAACTAGGAGTAGAATCACTCGATAGTATTGATTGGCATTTGGGCAGTCATATGATTGCTCATTATTGCACTTCTGTATCTGCACCTAATTTTACTCCGGCTGGTGCAGGATTATTGATTAACCAAGGCAGACTAGGTTCACCTCTTTCAGTAAACTCGGTTCTTAACTCTACTACTGCAAATGCCACTATTACCGGCACTACAGACCTACGAGATATAGATAGTGGTGTTCAGCCTAATGGTGTAGGACTAGCCATTGGACCTGTAGCTGCCATTGTCGGTGTGCGAAGTTCTAATTCACTTAATACAGATGGTCAATTAGGCTATTCATTCGCTGGTGGTGGCTTTGTTATGGCTACCATCAATGAAACTAGTACTGGTGCAGCCTTTACTGTAATGTATAATCCTTCTGGGATGATACTGCCTACTCCTCTTAATCCATTTCTTATTAGATATCAGAAATCTAATGATGCTGCTAATGCTGCCGTTGCTGGCTTGGTAGTAGTGGTAGAATACATTGGAGTTTGGGGACCAGAAGATAATGAAGATGTAGTTCTACAATTCCCTCAAGATTTCGTTCATAATGCTAGGTCTGCTAACACATTTTGGGGACTTGCGGGTAGGGTTCCTGATGCGCCAGTTTACGCAGTTGGTGGAACATATGTAGGTAATGGGACGGCACAGACAATTAATTTGCCTGCTCCATGCCATTACTTAACCATACGACCACTTACAGGTGGCACAACTGGTATGAACTGGTTTGGCGCTGGTGTTAATGGTCATCCAGGAGTAGCAGAAAGAATAATTCCTAATTTTCCTGCGATGGTATATACGGACCCTGTAACTGGTCAGACTTCTTTTACAGTTACAGGAACTAACGCAGAAAATAATGCTAGTGGTGTAACTTTTCAATATATTGCTTTCTGTGACCCAGGAATGCGATTCAACTATTGTGGTGCCTATAACATCAATCCAACAGGTCAAGTTGGACCTAGAACTCAATTACTCGCGGATACCTCATTTTTGCCTGAATGGGGATTCGTTCAAGGTGAAGAACTATCCACATCCAACGTAGTTGAATTCATGGCTAAAGGACCAGGTAATACTGGTAGCGTAGGCCAAGAAATGGATGGTGGATTACGTAATAACTTTGGAACTTTCGGAGTTGGTGTCTTTAGTCCATCAACTGATGCTTTCCATTCAACTAACTCGCAAACTAATTATTCATTGTGGCGTCAAAATGACCCGAATTGCGGATTTACTATGCTTCAAATCGGCACCTATATAGGTAATGGTGCTGGTGGAAATCGTGTAATTACCTATCCAGTCGTAACTGGAAGATTTCCACTATTTGTTATTGTTCAACCTGTTAGTGCGTCACCCGCGTTTTTCCGTGACCCATCGCATACAGGGGCAAATAGTGCTCAATTTGGCACTTTAGGCAATTCTACTACTGCTATTACTGCTGGTGCAATTGATTCATTTAGTGTTGGAACCACTTTAAATGTAAACGGAGTAGTTTACAACTATTTTGTCATTCTTGGTAGTGCAACTTCATGGGCGAATGGAGAGTTCTTTCCGCCTAACTGTTTGCCACCTGAAACTCCTTGGGTTGACCCCCCACTAGACCCACCAGAAATAGCTGTTTTAGCTAATGGTGGATTAAATTTCAATGGACAAGTTGCATTCACTCTTTTGAAGGATGTAACTGGTATTTATACTCTAGTTCCGGGTAAAACTGACGATACTCTCTATGATAGGCAAACTGGTCAACCTAGCGTAGATAGAAAGATTCCTGACCCAACTTTCAAGACAGGATATATCGGTGGCTAAGGGTGGAGGGGAGAATGAATATCATGTAGTCTCAGTAAGACTACGTGTGACTGGTTCAGGTGTATTACATCTTGGACTACAAGATTTAGATAATATTCAAACTCAACCACTAGCCGATTTGACTCTAAATCCAACTACACGAATTGAACCTACTAGATTGGCTAACTTTCAATCTCAAAGAATCCGTTTAACTGGATATACTGACGCAATTGACGAAACTTTTCATATTCGTCGAATCGTAATTTTCGCTAAGGCTGTTGCAATGGAGTATCCTGGCTAATGGCTGGTATGACACCAGAGGCCATAGACAGACTACATGCTAGTCTGCTTACATCAGGTATTCAACAACAGAATAATGCTCTGTTCTTTGTAGTTGACCAATTAATAAATGCTGTAAGACAGGCATTAACTGGTGTTCAAATCATAACTGGTGGCGGAGGCGGTGGGGGTGGAATATTAGGTCAAACCTTCGCTACAGTTAATAATGACCAAGCTAGTTTACCTAATAGTAGACAATTATGGCCTGGTCAAGGCATTAATTTCAATAATCAAGGTCAAAAACTAGTAATCGACGCGGTTTTGCCATTCATTATGGATGGACAAGATGGCGAAGATGGAATGTGGGGTCCACCAGGTATACAAGGTCCAATTGGTCCTGCTGGTCCTTCTGGTTCTGGAAGCATGAGTGGATATGCTATTCCAGAAGGATATTTTGAATGTTGTGGTGAAGTAGTTCCATTACTTCCAATTGATATAGCTCATTTATCTCTTAATGAAACTGTAACTGGTGCTTGGATATTTAATACTAGATTTGGTGCAAATACTGCATTAGATGTTCGACATAACAGTGGTCAAGCATCTATAAATGTTGTAACTGGAAGTGCATTAACTCCTGCATTAATATTCCTACAGTCACAAAATGGACAAGGACTATCTATTGCAAAACTTAATAATGCAGTCCAAGTTACACTAGGTAATGATTCAGGTATTTTTCAAATCATAACTGGTGGTGCAGGTGCATTACTTGGTGCTGATGGACTTCAATTTCCTGCAACACAAGTTGCATCATCTAATGCTAATTGTCTTGATGACTATGAAGAAGGTTCCTGGACTCCTGTAATAAGTGGAGATGGTGGAACTAGTGGACAAACCTATGGAACTCAGGTAGGTAGATACATTAAAGTTGGTAGACTTGTTGTATGTCCATATGAAGTTTCACTAACTGTTGAAGGAGTTATTACTGGAAATGTTCAGATATCAGGACTACCTTTTACTGCTGAAGCTGCAACTACTAGACCTATTCATGCAATAGAATGGGGTAATACTGCAACTAATTGGGTATTTGTAGTTGGATTAACATTAGAAACTACTACCTTTTGTTACGTTCGCGGAGCACAAGCAGCCGCTGGCAATGCTGACTTAAATTTACTAGCTGCTGATATTGGTAATAATACTTTCTTTCGTGGTTGTGTCGTTTATAGGTCAGATGCATAATGATTACAGAACGTCCTGCTCTTGGCGTAATTACAATTCTTGAAGATGGTCAAATACAGCTTCGAGAAGATATTGTTATTGAACGAGATGGTGTTGAAATCAATAGATTACATCATCGTCGTGTTCTTGAACCAAGTTCTACTCATACAGAAACTGAACCTCGACTAGTTAGAATTATTGGTGCGGTGTGGACTACGGAAGTAATCACTGAATTTAGAAGAAGGCGTCAAGCACTACTAGATTCAGTTAATACCAGGAGATAAAATGCCTCGCATTGCACATCGATTTCACGGTCCAGCGCAAGTCTCAAACGCTGCTGCTACGAAATTTACAGTTTCAGCAAATGAGAAAGCAATTATCAGACATATTCATATCCAGAATCCTAGTGGTTCTGCTGTGAATTTTACGGCATCGATTGGTGCTGATGCTGCAGGCACACGTATTTTTGACGCCTATACAATTGGCGCAAATACTATTCTAGACCATTTCTGTATGTATGTTCTGGAAGAAACCGAAATCTTCCAGGCATTCGCAGGAACTAACAATATCCTTGTTCTGACTATTGACGGTGAGAGGTCGGTTCTTGGCTAAGACTCTTAGAGAAAAACAGTCGGTATTCGCTCGACTTGTTTCCCTATTAATCTTAGAAGCTGAGGCACAAGGATTTGAAGTTACTATTGGCGAGGTTTATCGTTCGCCAGAAGAAGCCGAAAGACTGTTCAAGTTAGGTAAGGGAATCAAAAATTCCTTACATACCCTTAAACTAGCAGTAGACATAAATCTATTCAAAAATGGAGTTTATCTGTCATCTACGGACTCTCATCGGTCATTGGGAGAATGGTGGGAAGGACTATCTACACCCCCGGACATTATATGTCATTGGGGAGGTAGATTCGGAGATGGCAATCACTACTCCGTTGGACACGCGGGTAGAAAATGAATATCCGAACTATGAAAATGGAGGATATTCCTGTTCTAAAAGCAATTCATGAACGGAATTATCCAGACCTAGACTTTCCGTTAGAACGTGACCTTCTCAGTGCCTTTGTAATTGAGAATGGTCATAAAGAAATCATTATGGCTGGCGGTGTAGAAGGTATTGCCGAAGCCCTTTTGGTAACTGATAAAACTAAGAGCCGAATTCAAGTAGGTAAGGCTCTAGTTGAGGCTCAGAGATTTTGTATGTATACATGTGGAATCTTCAAAATTCGAGAACTTCACGCTTTTGTGACTGACGATGAATACGCGAAACATCTTATTCAGCACGGCTTCCAAAAACGTGAAGAAACGGTGCTCAGGATGATACTCAATGGGTAAAAAGAAAACAACTCCGGCACCTAATCAGACTGACATCTATAACAGGGCTGTAACTGGCTATAACCAGACACAGCAGCCCTCCCAACTCGAAAATGAGATGGGTGGAGTCAGTCAGAATTTCATGGGTCGCTTTAATAAGTCTGCGGACCAAGCTACGCAGGATTATGGCGATATTATGGGTGGTTACAAGAACTTCATGAGTTCTTTCAAACCATCATTCGAGCGCGTGAACTATCAGCGTCCCGGTGAGCTTAACGAAGCATACGGATATCTTCGTGAAGCAATGCCGGGATACAGAGAATTCGCCAAAACTGGTGGATACTCCGCGCAAGATATTCAGGAACTTCGTGCGCGAGGCATAGCACCTATCCGTTCCGCTTATGGTAATACCATGATGGAAATGGATAGAGCTAGAGCGTTAGGGGGTGGTGGAGGTGCCCCTAACTATATAGCTGCTGCATCTCGCGCACAGAGAGAATTACCTGGTCAAATGGCTGATGCTATGACTGGTGTAAATGCTCAACTAGCACAGGATATTAGACAAGGCAGACTTGCTGGTCTTGCTGGTATTCATGGTGTTGGTGGCACAATGGGCGGAATGTCACTAGATGATGCTCGCCTAGGACAACAGGCTGCATTAGCTAATCAAGGTGCAGACTTGCAGGCTCAACAAATGGGTATGCAAGGTAGACTTGGTGCCCTTAGTGGTATGCAGAGTCTATATGGCACTACTCCGGGCATGGCTAATATGTTCGGAAATCAGGCTCTTAACGCATATGGTCAGAGAGCTGGAATGGACCAAGCTAGAAATCAGTTTGGTTTAGGCTATCTCGATGCCCAAATGCGTAGTCAGCAGCTTGGTCATGAACAGAAAGGAACACCGTGGTGGAAAACTGCACTATCGGTGGCCGGAACTGTTGCTCCCTACGCTGCTATGGCACTATCTGATAGAAATGCCAAGACTGAGATTAAATCAGTCGGTCGAGGCACTACTTCTAAGATGGCTAAATACCTTAAAGAACTACCTCTTAAGACTTGGAAATATAAGGGTGATGATACTACTCATTTTGGGCCTATGGCTCAGGACTTCAAGAAGAAATTCGGTATCGGAGATGGTAAAACTCTCCATCTTGCCGATGTTATGGGCGTAGTCCTAGCTACGGCTAAGGAGGAAGCTCATGGCGATGCCTAATTTCTTCCGAAATGGATTAGACATGCTGAGGATGAAAAACATCTTTCAGCCTGAATCTCCCACATATCCTAGTCCTATGGGTGGAATGGGTGGTGGAATGCCACCTGAATTACCTAATATTCCTGTTCAATCTGGACTACCAATGCAGCAATCTGAATTTGATGTAACTCAACGTATGAAAGAACTCTATCAACCACAAAGTGTGGCTAGTGATAGGTTCAATCAAATGATGACAGACCAACCAAAATGGGAAAAACCAGGATTTTGGCGTAGTGCGGCTGCTGCACTATCAGCTTTTGGTCCTGGTGGTCATGAAACAGGGTTTAAGGTGGCTTCTGAACCTTATACTCGTAAAATGACCGATTGGAAGGCTGGAATTGAACCTGCTTATCAGTCTGCAAATCTTGAGAGGCAGGAAAATATCAATGCGCGTCAATTAGCGCATAATACTCTCCAAAGTGAGGTTACTTCGCGTCGAAACGAACAAACCGCGAAGAATCAAGATGTTCAAAATAAGATTCGTCAGCAGCGTGCTGATGCATATGATTATAGGGTTCGTAACCCTAATTTGAAGTTCGATTTTAACGGTCCTCGCGTTCGGATTATGGACCCTGCGACTGGTAAAATCACTGAAACCTCTTGGGAATCGAAGGATTTCACTCCACAAGAGAAACTTGAACTTGAGCAGAAAAATGCTATTGCTCGAATTCAAGAAACTGGTAAACAAGCTAGAGAAACTGAAACTACTCGTCAAGAGGGTAGGACTGATATTGCCGAAACTAGAGGCTGGAAGCCTTATACAGATAAAGATGGAAACGTCTTTATGTATAATGAAATAACTGGAGAAACCAGAGATAGGAGTCAATCTCCTGTTGGAACTCCTACTCCTAGACCTAGCGGTGCATCTGCTAGACCTGAATTACCTTCTCAAACTAAAATTCGACACTATAATGCTGCTCAGGAATTTGCCCAACGTAATCCAGAATTGGGGCGTTGGATTCAATTTGGAGCAGGAAATACATTTACTATTAAACCACCTAAAACTGGCACATTTGGTAGTGGTCCTTCACCACAACAGCATCAGATGATACAAGAAGCTATCTATGGTGCAGAAGGACAAGAACCTACTTTTCCATCATCTGGTCAAGGTGGGGGTAGGGGTGGTGGTTCTGGTCGTGGAACTCCTACTCCTAGATTTTCACCTAGTAAACCTCCTCCTGCTCCACAGGGATGGAAATATGTTCCAAAACAAGGTGGTGGCTGGACTGCTGTTCCTGGTTAGGTGAGAGATGTATCCACCAAAACAAAAACCGCCCGATTTAGATGATGCTGGTCAACCGATTAAATTTGACCAGAAGCCTCCAGATTTAGATGATTACGGTAATCCTAGTGTAGAAACTCCAGGTCTAGGTTCACAAATCTGGGGTGCATTAAATGAAGGTCTGTGGGAAGCTCCCTCACGATGGGGAAAGCAATTTGCAGACTGGATGACTACACCAGAATTAGATGATTCTAGATTTACTGCTATGGCTAAAGGTGCCGTAGGCGGTATGGGGCAAGGTCTGGGACAATTAGCTACTGACTTAACTTCGCCAATCAATATTGGAGCCACACTAGCTACAGGTGGTTCAAATCTAGCACTTAGAGCAGGATTACGTCCTGAAGTAGTGAAAGGTATATCTACTGCTGCTAAAGCTCTATCTGTTCCTGCTGCTGCTCATGGTGGTATGGAAATGGGTGGTGCTGCTACTGATTTCTTTGACCCTAATATTCCATTAACTGAAACTGCCGGTAGATTTGGTCGTGGTGCTATTGAAGCTGCTGGTGGCACACTAGGAGCACTACATACACCTAATACACAAGGTCCAATTCTTAGTAGATTGTGGCCTGATACTGAAGCTAAAGCTGCGGCTAGTGTTTCGGACCTATTACCCAAATTACGTGAATCACTGGATAAGGATGCTCAAAATAGAGCAAAAAATCCAGAAACTACACCGGACCAAACAGGTTCGCCTAATGCCCAACCACAACAAGCTACTAAAGTATTCATTAAGACTCCATCACCAGAACTAGTTAATCACGTTAAGTCACAAGGCTACGACTTTACTGGGGTAGACCCCAATAGAGGTATGGTGTTTGAGCGGCGTAGACCTGCGCCTGCTCCACCTGAACGTGTGCCTGATATTGAGGAATTTGAAACTGTTAAGGAAGAAGCTCCTGATATTAATCAGTTTGAGGATGAACCTATGTTTAGTAGAGTTCCTCAACCTGGTCAGGAACCGCAATTTGCCTTCATGGATGATATGAATTTCCCTGAAGGTCCAGAACCCTTTTTCCATCTTCCCGATGGTTCTACAGTTTCTCAACGCGAATTAGTTAGACGAGGAATTGAAGTTCCTCAACTACCTGATGAACAGTTGGGAATTGGTCGTCAATTTCCTGGTATCGAAGCTGAGGAAGTTGGTCCGATAGGGAGACAACCAATAGATTTGAATCAGGCTCTAATAGATATGGAGTCTGATATGGCTAGACCTGTTGGTCGTGGTCAGAGTGAAGGATTCGCGCAACAGGTAATGCCAGATGATGAACCTCTATTCTCTCGTGTTCCACGTCCTCCTGAAGAAACGAGGGGACCACTATTTAATGAACCTGTAACTCCTAGAGTTCCGGGTCCAGAACTACCGCATGAATTTCAACCTGATATTCCTATGACTAGAGAACCAGTCGAAGGTGGTTATTCACCTCAATTTGGTGAACAAGTCATACCTACTGAAGAACCATTATTTAGTCGTGTGCCTAAGCCTAGCGACGAAATGAGAACTAATCAGAATCCACGTTGGGTGGAAGCTGAAAATGATGCCAAAATACTAGGCATTAATCCGGCTGATTTTCAACACATTGATGACCTTGAATGGGCCATTACTCAGAGAACTGCTGAAGAAACTATGAGAACTGGTATGAATCCCTTGGCAGCAGCTAAAGGTGATATACCATTACAGGCTAAAGTAGGCGAAGGAAAGGCCAAAATTGACGTTAATGTCAGAAAGGCCGCTGATGAATTAACTAAGGGCTATAATCAACCTCTCCCCGCAGTTATGGTGCGCGAAGGATTACAGAATGCCTTCGATGCTACTAAACTAATGAGAGGATCTGGTAAGGCTACTATTAAAGTAGAAAATGATGGTATTACCATTAGTGATAATGGTAAGGGAATGGGTCCTGAAGAACTCTATACTGTCTATACTAACTTACATGAATCAGGTAAGGTAACTGAAGAAGGTGCCACAGGTGGTAAAGGTGTCGGTAAGGCTACCTTTATGCTCGGTGGTTCACGTTTTTCAGTTGAAACTGTTAAGCAAATCGGTAACAAGAAAATCGCATCCAGTTTCGAGGGAACTCCTGAAGAACTTCTAGCTGGATTCGACATTGATACTGTAGAAGTGCCTATGGATACTCCTACTGGCACTACTTTTACTACTAAATTTAAGGAAGGCCAAGAGGCTTTCTATGCTCGTAATATGATTGAAGAAATCAGTAAATATAGCCGAAATCTTGACCTTACAATGGACGTAGATAGCTACGGTTATGGTTATGTGGGTCAAAAATTCAAGAATACTAAAATCGATGACAGGTCCATTATCAAAGAAACCGTAGATAGTGGTAATTCTGGCGTTGAAGTCCTTATTCCCAAGAGTGCTGAACTTGGAGAGAGGTCATCTGTCAAGATGGTCTATCTCAATAATGGAATGTATCAATTTTCCAATCGTATGTATCTGGATGAATCCACCAAGGGTATTCCAGAGGAAATTATTCTCGATATTAATCCAAAGGTTCCTGAAGGTCATGATAATTATCCATTCCCTGTTCAGCGGGAATCTATTAAAGAAGGTATGCAAAAAGAAATTGAGAATCTTGTCAAAGACAAGCTAATCAATCCATTTGCAAACCAGAAGAAGATGGATTTGGCTAAATTGTGGGATTCTATGCCTATCATGGGTAAAGACCCACTTACCGGGGTTGAAATTGTTCTATTTGACCCAGGTAATAGGCTGACTCCTGATGAATTGATGGAACTTCAAACTAATCCTGTAGTTGGTGAACTAAATAATGCGATAAATCAACTAGTTAGTAATATTCTAGCTACTACAGAAAGACCTAAGTGGGCAGCTAAGGTTAAGAGGGTAGGTATTACTCTTGACCCAGGTATTTACGGTGTTCATATCCCTGACCCAAGGTCAATTAAGACTGACCCATCGTCTGCAATTTTAATCAATCCATTTGCACATACAGAGGTGCCAAAAGAAGCTCCTCAAGGTGCGATGGATATTACTCCCGAAAGTGCTGCATTAGATACTGTTGTAACCGCAATGCATGAAGTGGCGCATGTAGGGTCTGAGGACCCCAAAACAGTGCCACCAATTACTGATGCAGACCTTACTGACCCAAGAGTAGGTAGATATCTCCAGACCTATCTACAGCAAGCCGTCACACAGGGCGGACTTGACATGGGTCATGGAATGCCATTTATCCATAGACTAGGAGAGATTTATGCCAAATTTGGAACAAGGAATGGACTCGCCGCAGCGACCAGAATTCAGCAAATTCTCTCAGGTGGGCAGTCTGGGAGATACAGTCCAGAAGTTCAGAGACTACTACACATCTATACTGAATCAAGGGGGCGAGGAGCAACTACAGAGGACATTCTCTCAGGAACGGGAGTTAAGTCAGCAAATAGAATCCCCGGAGAAGGAAATGTTCCTGGCGATGATACAGGACTTCGAGGAGGAACTCCTAGGACTGCAATCCTCAGAGGAAAACATGCCACCCCAGATGCCGTAAAAGCAATGAAAGACCGTGGATATGAATTCTCTCATATGAACGAACATGGGAGTTTTGTATTCACTAAGGCAAGTATGGGTGGACAGGGTGGAGGAAAACCACCTAAAACTCCTATTCTTGAATCTGAAGTTCCACAGCCTCCCGGTAGAAAACCACAGGGAGAACCTGAGAAAATTAGTCCTTGGCGTGAGGCTTTTGAATTACCTCGCGCTATGATGTCGGTAGACCCTCCGTTTGTAACATCCGCTATGTTCAGACAAGGACTACCATTAGTAGGAACTAAAGGATGGTTTAAGGCTGCTTTCGAGCAGGCTAAAGCATTCGGTAGTCAGAAGTATTATGACCAGCGAATGGCCGAATTAGGACAAGACCCACTATTCAAACCGCGAGGAAAGAAACCCTCGTATGCTGAACATATTGGTGTTGCTATGACCGATATGGGCAGTAAACTGACTAGGCGCGAGGAAGCTCTCAGGTCAAAGATTGCTGAAAAGATTCCTCTCTATGGTAAGTATATTAGAGCAAGCAATAGAGCCTTTACACTATTCTTGAATGAACTACGTGTTAATACACTTAATGAACTAGTAAAAACTGGAAGAGCCAATGCTAAAGCAGATGGTAATGCTGCATTAGACCCATTCCAGAACGAGGTTCTGGCTAAAGAATTGGCAGAGTTTGTTAATGTTGCCACTGGTCGTGGTTCACTAAAGGCACAACTTCCCTTCACTAAGAAGGAATATAGTGCTGAACGTGCATCTAAACTATTGGCTGACGCATTCTTCTCTCCGCGCCTCATTGCATCGAGGATGAAGATGATGAATCCGTCTACCTATATTTTTGGTAATCCACAAGTTCGGAAAGAATATACTAAAGCTATGCTCAGAACTGTTGGAGCATGGTGGACTTTTGCTTCAATAGCTGAAATGATGTTTGGTGCTGATGTAAGTAAAGACCCGAATAATGCTGACTTCGGAAAAGTCAAGATTGGTAATACTAGATTTGATGCTGGTGGGGGATTTCAACAGTGGCTTGTTCTAGGTAGCAGAATGAGATTTAACTGGATGAAACTACCCATCGAAACTGAGACAGGTATCACACCTATTGACCTTATGACTAATCTCATGGGTCATGGTGGAGGTAAATATACTAGCTCTGGCTCTGGTGCGAGTTATGATTTTGGTTCTGGCTACAAACCAGAAACCAGAACTAGTATCATGATTAATTTTCTTGCGAACAAGCTACACCCGACTGCGAAATTCTTCTGGGATTTGGGAAGTGCTAACGAGCAGATTCCTGTCTACGTAGGGGATAGGATAATGCAGATGTTCCTACCTATGATGGCGGGAGACTTGGCAGAACTAGCAGTTGAAGAACCTGAATTGATACCACTAGTTCTACCATTCTCCGGTATCGGGGGTGGAACTCAGACTTACACTGGTCAAGCTGGTAAACCCTCTATTACTCCATTCATGGAACAGTTCATGGGAATGGAAGGAATAGGAGAATACGATATTCCCTACGGTCGTTAAGTCACGTTAATCTTGTGACTGTTCGCTAGTGTGATGAGCGCCTTCACTATTGCCTTGTTGAAGGCGTTCGTCACTTCGTTCTTCCCCCACGATGTTTTGTGTTCGATTTCTGCCTCGAACTTTTCTTGTAGCAGTTTCACGAACTCCTCTAGGTTCTCCATATGTCTCCTTTAATTCTTCAAAAGAGTCAATAATTGGTATGCCTAGTTCAATGGCTAGTGCTCTTTCTTTTAGTGCGCCCGGACTTTCATCCCACCGAGGCAACATGAGCATATGTGTGCAACGTCTAATGACTGCGTTGTCATATTGCAAACAAGTCTCATAATCAACCTCAGAATGAGGAATGATAGGAGGCATGAAACAAGGAATACCTATTTTCAGGCATTGATAAAGCACCTGTTCTGCAATGATTTTATTATCTTCAATAGTGTAGCCATTTCTGGCTGTAATAGGCCCGGCTAGGTAAACGAACATATCCCTCATGGGCACCTCAGAAGGGAATCACATCCTCTGGACAAACGAAAGTCTTACAGTGTATACAACGGTATACATTACTATGGACAATTAGGTAGCTGCTCCAAATAGTCTTGCCACATTCGGGGCAGCTACCTATATTCTTATCTACTGATGGGAGTCGGATTATTTCCTCCTCCACTTTCCACTCCTTGTAAATAGTCAGCGAAACGGTCTAAAGCGATAAGCATCAGTCTAATGTCATCGCGTTTTGACCAAGAAGCCCAATGTTCGTCATACATAGAGTATGGGCATCTCTCTATGTCCTTCCACTTAAGCCATTCTTCTTCGTTAAACGGCTTGATTCGGGAAATCTTCTCGCCTGACATTTGAAGCGCGCGGACCTTTTGGTGAGTGCGCCTCATCGAAAGTGACTTTAATAGTTTTTGGATTCTTTGTTTGAAAATCAGAAACCAAATCCTCCCAGTGACCATTAAAGTCACTCCTGTGAAAGAAGAATTCTGTTCCATTGGACTTAATGAAACCGAAGTTCTTGTCTGGTAGAACCTTTACGATGTGGCCGTTCATCTCTTATTCCTTTTCGTTACGAGCGATAGCTGCATTAGCCATAGTAATTACTTGGTCGAGTAGTGTGAGAGCTACTGATTGCTCTCTACTAGGTGGGGAGAGTTCGCAGATACGCAATGCTAGTGCATAACCAGCCTCGCGTAATGCTGTGTATCGCGGAATTTGGTCGGGGGTTGGAGCATGATAGGTGAAATCGTTCTCCAACCTATCAAGCATTTTCTGGTCCACAGTGTATTTTGGCATGACGAAATCTGGCTCCTTCAATAGAGGTTTTCCGTCTTTGTCCCACGCAACTACTTTACCCTTCATTTGTTCCCTCCAAAGTAATAGTCTGCGTAGGTATTCTCCTTATACCAGTCAGGTCTAAGAGTCTTTATTCCATTGCGACCATGACAGTAGGCGCAATACTTATTCCTGCCAAAATTGGTAGCTTGACAGATTGGACATATCCAGTTAGGACAATCCAGAAACCATTTAATCCACCTATCTCTAAAAGCTGTATTGACAGGTTGTGATTCTACTACAGGTTCGGGTTCCTCGTCTGTAGGTGGACTTATTAGTGGCATTCTTGTTCACTACCTATTTGAACACCACATTTACGACAAAATGTGCCATTCATATACCATTGCCAATCATGTAGTTTAGCGCGATAGTAGTCTGTCTGCATCCAGTGATGCATACACATCCATCGCTTAAACCAATCGCGTTGCGATTCTCCTTCTTCACGGTTCTTCACAACGCATTGACATTCTAGTTTTGTAGTGACAGTCATTGTTTCCCCTTCCCAGCCATAAACTCTTTCAATTCCTTGACTTGAGTCTGTGGCATTGTATATAGAATTTGATTACCTACTGAACTGGTTACTATCATGCCTGTCGCATCGAATGATTGCATCAATTCATCGAACTCTGTTGAGTTTTGATAGTGACTCCACATTTTCTTCATCAACACTGTTCGTGTGACTTGATGATTCTCTCGATTCAGCAGTTCCATGATTATCATAGTCTTGAGTAGAGCAGCAGAACTGATGCCTTGCCTACCCATTGTGGTCTTGCGAACATTGCCTAATAGTTTCTCGCATTCAGTAATAGCAGTGAGCATAGCTTCCGGCGAGATGACTAATTTCGGCTGTTCTGCTAACGCGAGGAGCATAGCAACCTTTAGAACTGAGTCACCGAACCTATTCATGGTGCCAGTTTCATCCTTGTGTTCGGAAGTCTTTAGTAAGTCCTTAAAGGACTCATACCAGTCATCGTATATTTGGCCTACTTCCGAGAACCAGATTTCTCTACCGAATTTAACCTTTCTATATCGGCAGAGGTCAGATTTTTCGAGCGAAGCCATTGATTCAAATGGACCGCTAAGTTTACTAAGTTGTTTGAGATAGTCAGCAGAAGTAGTATAATTCGGAGGATTAGAGAGAGGAAATACCAGCGAATTCGTAGCATTACCCTCTTTTTCATAGACGATAAAAGTTCTCGCAAAGTATCCCCCCTGTATTGCGGACTTAGTGAAGAAGTCCTCTGACATTGCTTCATTAGTCGCGGTAAGCATTGTTATCGTTGGGTCTTTTAACTCAAAAGCTTCCATCTTCAACAATGAACGCCACTCACCTACGTTATACTGTCTGTCATATAGGTCTGTCAGAATCTTCGTAGCTACTTTATCCTCTACTATCGAGGATGATAATTCTGAAGAACAGATGAATGCGACAGACTTCATTGGAACTTTTCCACCAGGTGATGTTTGGAAGGTTCCCAAATCTTTTAGTATTCCTTGAATTGACGACCGACCACTGATGATTCGCGTGTTGTTTACAGGCTTTACTAACTGCCTAGCCATACTTACGGGTGGACCTTTTTTAAGTCCACTTTCCGCGTGGAGCATGACATATATGTTAGGGTATAGCTTGTAAATCTGGCGGTCAATCCATATCTGGTCCTTCATCACTGCTGATATTGCGGCTATTGCACTCCAATACCAGAACGAGAGTGGAGACTCAAGTTCCTTGTGTTGGTCCATTATTGACTGAAGCCAGTTCATTCCACTCGGTCCTAACGGTTCCAACTTTGATTCGGGTTAAATGAGTGGGGTCTACGCTACATACGTAAACATCACAATAGTCTTGTGCTCCCACTCGTGTAGCCTTATTTTGAGTGTTATGCACTTTGATACAGATTGGACAGGGTATGTCCCTAACAGATAGGTTAGTCAAGTTCAAATTTTCTCTCCTGCTCACGATAGATTATGTCTGTGAGCTTAGAATCGGGTGGTAGTGTTGGAGCTAAGAATTGCTCCGTGACAGATTTGGGAGGCATGGTTAGTTTCTGTATTGGAGGCATGATTATGGCTGCGTCCTTGAACTTCTTCAAGTCTTGATAATTCTTGCCTACTTCAATATCACAGGGGATGACCAATTCATGTCTCGGCAAACTACAACGCGAGAAATCAATTGGACGTTCCATTTCCTGCTTAATAATTGGAATCCATTCTGACTTCTTACTGATAGGAACTGAGAACAGTAAGGCGTCATGAGATTCCATGACTATCTTGATGTTCGGAATTCTAAATCTGATTCTCAGTGCCGCTGCTTTTGTGTTATCTGATACAGCTCGCTGAGGTAGATATGAGAATCCCATTCGGAATAGCTCATCTCCCATTCGCTCAAAGAATGTGCGTCTGCCTCCCATTGAGGCATCAACACCATATGGAAGTGGAGCTATTAATGTGCGGTTTCTTTTGAGGCATTCGATGACTTGCGCCTGGAATACCTGTTGAATGCGAGGCGATTTTGAGTGAAAAACGAGTAAGGCTCGTTCCGCAATTGCTTCCGTAATGCTAATAGGGATTTTATACTTACGTGCTTGGGTATTAAGTTCAGTTGCAGCTCTACGTTTTCCGGCCCCAAGATGACCAGCATGACGTAGAGTTTTTCCTGCAAATCTAATAGGATGCTCATAACCCAGCACCTTTTTAGAATAATCAAATTCAGTGCCACCGAAAAACCAAGAAGCAGTGAGAGCGTGAATGTCGTGTTCATCATACATCCTCAGCGTTTTCTCGTCATCAGCTAACAGTGCTACAACTCTAGCTTCTGCCTGTGACGAATCTGCTTGGACGAATTCTTCTTCTTCCTCTATTTCTGCTATGAAGCCATCGATAAACTCAATACGATGATTGTCAGGAACATACATGCTACGAACGTCCTGACCAATATCACCGTGTTTGGTCATCGTTTGAAATGCCGTGCCCAGTGGCTTATCTTTTTTCTTACCGTTTTCGTCGAAAACTTCAATTGAGGGTCGTATAGGAGGGTCCTGTTGACCAGTGGATGTTCGTCCCGTATCCAGACAGGGAAAATACGTAGTCCGCATACGCCCGTCATAGTCTGGAAGAGCCATAAGGTAAGTCGAGACAGTTTTCCTAACTCTACGTCCCTCCAAGATAAGCTCACAAATTCTGCGGTGGGATGTGTCTCGTTTAACCCAGATGGATGCCGTGTTAAGCAAAGCAGTAATATCTTCTTCACCGGAAGTCTCCCTGCGAGGAAGTTTTAGATTATCCCACAATAGCGACTTTACTTGGGTGTGGGAATTGACATTAATCTCTGCACCCACCAGAGAAAATAGTTCGTATCGGACGCCCTCATCCCAGGATATATATTTTCTAATGAGTTCATTTCGAGCATCCGCATTAACTCTAAAACCCTGGTTCTCGATTGACCAATACAAATCGGGCAATCGTAACAGGAAGTTTTCGTAAAATGGCCGCATTCCAAGTTCGTTGAGGTCAGCGTCCATATTCTCGTCAATTTCAATTGTGACACAGGCATCCTTACCACATCCATTGAATAGGTCTTGGATGGTTCCGTGATACATTCCCTCATCCTTATAGAAGGGTTCTTCCGTAAAGATAGAGGTATTGAAAGCGAGGTTCTTGGGTAGTTCGGGGTTGATTGCAAACGACTTAAGCATGATATCAGAGGCGATTCGTCTAATAACAAATCCAAGCCTCTTGATTTTATCACGGTCGTAATTGAAGTTTTGTCCAACAATGTCGTTCTCCCATAACATCTCTGCTAGTATTATCCAGATTTGGACCATATCAGCAGTAGGAATGGATGATAGCCCATCAGAGTTCCATAGAGGAACTACAATCGCATGATGGGGGGAGAAGGAAAGTCCCATGCAAACAGGAATACACGTTCCATTGGCCTCAATATCGACGGCCATTCGACGTTTCTTACCCTTATATCTTGCTCTGAAATCCGCGAGTTGAGCAGATGAACGACATATTTCAATAGTTCTTGAAGGCAGTCGCAAGTCTCCAAATTCCGACTGTGCTTTGGCCCTCTTAAAGTCGAACAGGATGATTTGTCTGTTCCAGTATCCCTTAAATTCAACGTCTGTAGCCTGCCAAGAAAGATGCGCTGGATTGTAAGAAGGGACAAACTTTCGTCCCATTCCGTGTAATATACTTCCACGATAGGAGCCGATTTTGTCCTTGCCGGACAATGCCCATAAGGCTCCTTTTCCCAACGCAAGAATACAGTTAGGTTCGACACTGTTTATTTCCTGCTGTAAGTCTTTCAGTTCTTGGTCTATGTCTATGCCCGCGTTTCGAGCACGAACATGGAAAGGAATCTTTTTGCCGGGACCGTTCGGAGGAACTTCATACTTGCTGACAGTTGATAGCCAGCAATTATCCTTACGAATCCCGGCATCAGACAGTAATTGATTTAGTTCGCCACTCTTACTGAATGGTTTACCCGCGACACTATCCTGATATGTCGGAGAGTCTCCGAGTATCATTAACTTAGCGCCGCCTGGTCCCATTCCGGGGACATACTTCTTACCCATTATCTACCATAGTCCAGATGGAAACTGGATTCCTGAGCGTCTCTCTGATTTTCGCGCTGTCGTTGCCTAAGTGCGAGGTCTTTCTTTACATAGGCTTTCGCAAGTTCCACGTTTCCATCGGGATTGCTTATCTTCTCTAATATCTTGTGAAGTAGATGTTCTAATTCGTCTGTTTTCACTTAAGCATCTCCCGCATAGTCTGGTCCTATGAAGTAAACCTGGTATAGCAGGCTCGTCCTGCCATGAATGTCCACAGTTGGGACAAGTATTCCATGTTTGGTTGTCCCTAATGGGCGCAATAACGTCAGGTTTCAAAGGTTCTGGGTGCATGTCCGTTTAGCTTCTTTAAGGCTTCCTTTCTGGACTCACACTTGAGAATGTTTTCATTCAGGTGAATGGCATATGCTAACTTTAGGTTCTCACATACCAATCCATTACTGACTTGGAAGTATTCGGCAGTCTTACTAATAGTCCAGTTCCCCTTGTTTCGCGCGGTCATGGCTAAATGGTAAAGCTCGATTATCGTAGCTCTACCATGCCATGTGGGTTCTGATTCGTAACGTTCCAAGAAGGTTATTCCTCTCTGTCCCAACCTATATCTCCTGGATTGATGATAAGAGGAACTCTTACTTTTTTATCTTTCTTTTCCTCATATGTTAGAGGAAAAGACATGGCATTCCCCTTGACGGTTAGCTTGTCGCCCTTTGCGAGTCTAGAATAAAAGTAATCGTCTCTTTCAAAGACGCCTTTTAGATAAGGAGTGATTCTCGCTATTTCTTGTGCGAGAATTTGTGCATCGGTTGGCTTGTATAACCAAGCCTCATCAGTTGGGAGGAATATGGTCTTAGCGCCGGGAACCCAGAGTAGCCGGTCTACATCTAGAACGTTAGATGATAGACCGACTACACCTGAGGCCAGCAGCTTAAGTAGCTGCCTTCTGTTCATCCTGTATCACCTTAATCTTTATGGCACGAAAGCCCTTCCCCTCAACTTCTACAGGGGTGAACTCCACTTTCATACCATTCTTGAGGTCTTGGAACCTAAGAGTGTCTTGCTTCAGTGAAGTCCAATGAAAAAAGATTCGGGTGAATTTGATATCCTTTGAGGAAATGAATCCCCAACCCTCATCGGATACCTTGATGATTTTCCCTGCTACCCTTTTGTCGTCGGGCTTAACAGGTGTAGTATCAGGAGTGGTAGGTGCCTCACCCCCGAAGAACTCACGAAACGCATTGTTCATCACATTACCCCACACTTTCCACGTAGAGGTTTAACATTGGAGCATACTGCCGTGATGCTCAGTAAATGGGCAGTTATTTATTCCAAGAGCTTCATGAACTTTGCTTTCAGTCCACGAAGTTTCTCGGTTTCCTTGCGAACTTTTGGCAGATGTTCTTGCACCAGTTTCATGGCTGCAATTGCATCTACGATAAGTTTCTCTAGTTCCTCGAAATCATCCGTTGTGGATGACTTGGTTGTGGTAGTTGTAGGTTCTTCACGAGTAGTTTTGGCCTTACGAGACTGTCCTGGCTTTCTCGAAGTTGTTTTTCCTACGTTACGAATTGCAAGTGACGTCGCGTTAAGAATGGAACCTTCTGTCGTTTTGATTCCTTCCTTTTCTGCCAACAAATACAACCTCAGACCCTCACGTCGAATGGAACCTTTTTGTGTGTAGTCCTGGTTGATGTTGACATTGCGCGCAACGAACTTCGTGACAGAACCCAAATCTTGCTTAGCCATTGTAGTGTCCTTTACTTCCGGCTCTGACACATAGTCAGGAAATTCCGGAGCATTAGTTGAATTGATTTGCTCAATATGCTGCTCAATAACTTCTATTGGTGCAGCAGACGGAGGCTCTGGTGTTTGTGCTACTTCCGCCAATAGCTCTTTTATTTCCCTCGGTCTTAACATAGGAAACTTGAGAGCGTTGAGTTGCTTGGCTGCTTTATGTAATCTTGCAGCCATAGTGTGAGAAATCCATCGACTGAAAAGGATAACCTTAACATTCGATGGAACCTCTTTATTCAGTAGATTCTGCTGGTTGTCATCCCAGATAAGAATCTGTGCGTGTTCGTGATATTGGCGAGGAAGGTCTTTAGTTTCCCCACCTACTACTAGTATGCGGCCCCCACCCTTCATGATGTGAGCAATCAGTTCAGGACTAGTCATAGCATCTCCGTCAGTTAAGGCGGGGGAGCCACAGTGTAATACGTCACTAAGATACGTCGTGACTCCCCCTATCACTAATCAGTTTAGGACTATGTTTCCCTATCCTCCCAGTAGGTTACGGTATCTCCACATGGATATGCGATACAGCGTGAAACACAGGGTTCCACCAATTAGTGAATGTTGTTAGTTCTCGTCTGATTCCTCGTCCTCGTCCACTTCGGTATCTTCTCCCAAAGTGGCATCAGGCTCGGTATCAGCCGCTTCATCAATATCGGACTTCTCTCGTGCTTCGTCACGATTGAGTTCGTCCATGTCAGTAACTTCGTCATTCTGTGCAAACATTTGACTTCTCCTATTCAACAGACAGTTAAAGAAAAGTGTAGGGAGACTACCACCACGAAATCTCCCCACAGGTTAGTTACGCCGCAGTGACTTCAGCACGCGGAGCACGATACTTGTGATTCACCCTGTTGACAAGGCGATTCTGCCAAGTATCGTTCTCGACGTATACGTCCACTTCCCGACCTTCAGACGATTTGAGGTCAAAGCGTGTTCCTGCCTTAACATCAACGCCAAAGGCTTGAAGGTATCCAACAGCAAAGCCGATAGCCTTGCTATTGAAGTTCCAATCAAGGGGAACGCCTGCAAACTCACGGTCCCCATTGTCCCCATTGAACAGAATAGTTGCTTCAACGGGGTAGTTGGTGGATGGCCCCTTTTCCGATGCTTTCGCGGGGGCTTCACCCACTGTTTCAATCTTCACGCGATACCAAGCCGGGGTAACAATCTTACCCCTGAGCAGGTCGCGCTCACCAAACTGGATTACAGCCATTTAGACTACTCCTTAACAGCGAACGTGTTGGTTGATGGTGGTTGATTGGTGGTTGGTGGTTGTTGTGGTGGTATACGCTCGATAGGTTTCTCAGCCTTCAATTTAAGAATCGCCGGAGCAATCCAACGCTCATACAGCGGATGATTATTGAAGGTGATTTTCCTCTCTAATGGGAGAGATGTGCGAGCATAGTCATTGCCAGTATGTGAAGTGAACAATCCATATTCACCTTCATCAGTCTCGGCAAAGCCAGGCTTCACATCGAAGTGATATACCTCTTGCATACCAGAGGCAATCTTACCTGAAATCTTGTCCCCACCAGTGATGATTACTCTGCTATGGTGGGTTAGCTTGTTTTTATCGTCGTCTTTACGTTGGCCGACGACGTGTGCAATCAGAATGATGTTGCACTTATGATAGCCGTGGATGTCTTTTAGAACGCCGAGTAAATCCTGAAAAGCTGATGCCTCAGCATTGTATTCTTCTAGTCCTGAGACATTGATAGTCCCAATCATCTTACCCTCACCTTTACCCTGTTTCTGCTTACGGGTTTGTGAGGTCATATTGTCACCAATAGAGGTTATGCTATCGATGATAATAGTTTTATAATTACAATTGACTTGGAAAGTCTTGAGCTTAGCGTAAGGCTTATCCCAGTCCTCGTAATCATCATAGTGAACTTCCTTCATATTGACTCCCCATCGTTTCGCGGGAAGCATTAGAGCTTGCATCTTACGGTCTGTTGATACCCAGTATTGTGGAGTAGGAAAGGATAAGGCACACGTTGATTTGCGTGTGCCTGGTTCCCCCTTGAGCATCACGAATAGACCGTCAAGATTCACGAACTCAAGTGTTGGCATTATACCTTTACCTTCTCCATCATCTGGTCTACTTTTTCCTGATGTATTTTCAGTAGGTCAAGAATGACCTGTGAATCCACAGTTTGTAATCCTACGCTCGCAGCTTGCACAACGAGATTTGCGAGGTCTTGTAATAGAGCATTACGTTCTCTTACTAATCCTCGAATGGCTTCTAGTTGTTCCAGTAGTCCTTGTGTATTTTTACACATTGTTCATCCTTCTTTCTACTAATCATGGGCGTTAGTCTATACTTTATTTCCTGTATCCACTCCCGCAAGGAAAGAAGCAATCGCATCCACAGCATCGGACTTTTTCCTTTTTACGCAGTCGTTACAATGAGGCCGAGTCATTGGACCGCCACTAGAATGCGTGAGGATGGCTTTAGTCAGTAACATTGGGTTAAAGCACCTGTTACATTCACAGATAGTTCCTTCTGCGAGTGTCACAGGCAAGTAATGAGAACACGCCGGTTTCTGACACTTGTAGACGTAATAAGGCTTATCCTTAGTGTTGCTAAGGTTTACCTTTTTGTATCTGTGAACGTGGTTGGCGCTTTTTCTTTTTGACATGTTCTTTGCCTTCTCCGAATACGATAGTCCTTTCTACCCTGACTAATCGCATCGGATATCTATCACCGACACGCTCGGTTATGGCTTCTAATGCCGCTCGATGGCTCTTAAAAGTTTCAACGAGATGCCAGCGTGTATTGAGCCATATTTCTAAGTAGTAGTCTTTAATCATCTTTGTCTTTCCAATCAGAGTGCATTAGTCCACTCTTTGCCAGTAGTATGACAAGAATGATTAGTATTACGACAATCCACTCCATTACTTCACCAGAGAATTATACATCCACTTAGCTATGTCAAGGATGACATAACCAAATAGGAGAGTCTTGACGATAATCCAAAAAGCTCCTGAGAGATGTTCGCTGTATCCCTTGTATCTTTTTTCGACTTCGCTCTGTTCTTCTTCATCCATGAAATTCATTATTCCACCTCATCAAAAGAGTCATCGTCATTAGTGGGATTCCATTCAGGACCAACGATGAATAGTTTCTTGATTTCTTCCTCTCTCATATCTGGATTAGCTTCACAGACAGGGAGGAAGGCACAGTTACCGTATTTACCTTCACAGTGGTCGAAATTAGGAGGAAAGTGTCCAGTCTCCGCATACATCAGTAATAGCTTACTATAGAACGGGAGCGTCTCACCTTGCCATTCCAACAATCTCTGTGCTGAATAACTTACAGGTGGTCTCTTGAATTTATCTTCAGGTTTCAAGGTCTTTTGGAAACCGATTTTATTCAAGAAAACATTACGAGTGTCCATGATGAGACACTGACCAATGAATTGATTGTTCATCGATATCGTATTCCTGTTTTGTTTCATGGTCTTATGGTCAACTGGATAGATACCTTGATTGGTATCCACAGTCAGGTCTAGCTTGGCTTTCCACAAGACACGAATTTCATCGTCCTCGTATAGAACCTTACCTTTCACAACTTCCACTTCGAGCGGAACCCAATGGTCATTCCGATAGAAGTGATAATACTGGTCGATGGTATCGAGAACCCATTGCCAACCAGTCTTGTATTTCTCACGTGGATTCTGCATATCCGGTTCCTTAGGAGTGTTTCTAACACCTGGGAATTCAAACGGTTTATGTCCACATGGTGGTTTAGGCAATTCTGGAGTAGGGACGAATACTGCACATCCTCTACATCCAGTAATATACATCTCGGCAGCCGCGAGGCCATGCTGATGAGCAGTTTCTTTCTTCATTCCCCAAATGAGGTTCTTATTGTAATACTCCTGGTAAGTATGAACGATTGACCCACACTCTAGCGAATTACTCTTACCCGCTATCGACACGAAGTTATGATTAAAACGGAAATCAGCCAGACGAGGGCATCCCATCAAGGTAGTCAGAATTTGACTATCTAAGATGATATTGCTCTTGCCACCCATCGGAGTATCGACAATCTCCTGAATGGGTATTTCATTAATAGTTCGTTCGTCTGGCTTGATATCCATTACTGTTCAATTACCTCAATGTGACAGCGAACATAAGGAACATGCTCGTTGATTGCGTATTCCATTCCGAACAACAGTCCTTGGAGAACTGCGTCAGAATTAGTTCCTCGGATTAGCTCACCCTCTATTACGAATACATCTCGCTTAGTAGGTTGAGCGGCATGGTTGACAGTGATTCTTACTTTCATTATTCCTCCAGTTCAAGTCGATTCTGAACTACCAGAATCATTCTTTCCCTGAATGTTTCATTTGTTGTTTTATTAAGTAGCAGCTCCATGACATTCATTTTCAGAATATCATCGACAATAGCTTCCGCTACCAATCTTTTACTCATTTGGATTTCACCAATCCTTCCACACCACGAGTAATGAGGCCACGACGCTGTGCCTCTGCAATAAGAGTTTCATATTGAATAGGCCATTCAAGGTAGTATTGAACCACTTGCATCTTGTCAGGATGGTTTAGCGATTCCTCCTGATAACATTCGGCAGCATTCATGAACCTATTACGTTCAATGAAATGGATGGTAGCAAGCAAATGGCTAGATGCCATCGTCTTAATTTCCATCTGCTTACCTTCACGAGTAATCCATACATCTTTACTAATAATTGGCATCAATGCACCGTTAGTGAAACGACAACGACATGCTGAGATTCAGCTACGATTGTATACCAATCCTCAGGTAATCGTTGTCCATCTTCTGTTGATAGTTCGGGACGATAGTGATAGTCATTGAAAAATAGTGCGAAACCAATGCCTACTTTATCATGCCCATGATAAACAGTTAGCCTAGTTAGTAGGCCCGTTGTCGTCCCCCTCGTTTTTGATGGCATCGACTTCTTCCTTAGTTGGGAACACAACACCCTTACCGTATTCCCAGTGAAAGTTAGTCATGTCACCGCCATCCGTAACGATGACACGCTTTACCATTCCCATCCTAGCACCTACACTATTAATGTAGTGCTTGACAGCTTTCATTGCTTTCCTCTGCCGATACGAAACGACGCACATATTCGTATGATTCATCCTCGAAGAATTGGCAGACGGAAAATTCACCTTCTTCATATTTCGGCATATTTACCTCAATTCAGTTCATTTCTTAGTCCCGGCTCCGTTACAAAGAAACGAAACCAAAGAATCTACGGGATTTCAAACTAGTCTCCCCAAACGATACTCCACAAGAGTGCCAACATTATTATCACCCCCCTTATTTGAAAGTAGCTAGTTGGCTTACCTTGATAGGTGCCTTACCCTGAGCTTTCATCTTCTCAGCGAACTTCTTACAAATGGTGTTCGCCAATTCACGCATTGCATCGTCCTGACTCCACGTAATGATTTCACCCTTATTATGGACTACGTGGAAGTAACGACGCTTGCGGTCTACCATTGCATCGAGGTATTCGTCAGTAGTTCCCGCGGCTTCAGGTGCAATGACAGTGATTTGTTTAGAAGTCTGGCCGATACGCTTGAAACGTCCCGGTGCGGCTTGGTCCTCATTCTGTGGATTCCACTGTCTCTCGTGGAAGATAGCAGTATCGCACGTCTGTAGATTGAGTCCCTCACCACATGCCAGCGTTGAGGCAATCAGAATACAACGCTTAGTAGCATTGAACTTATTCTGAATGTCTGTTCCTTCTGGTTTGCCAGTGTGTTGACTGGTATACGTCATTACCTCAATACCTTCTTCTTTCAAGGCAGAGGCAAGTTCATGCCAATCAACGTTACTTTCGGCATTAGTGTCCGTGAGAGCATTCTTCATCAGAACGCCAACATCACGATGATGCACGAACACTACAATCTTCTTGTCCGATTCTTCAACCCAGTCCTCAAGATACGAAAGTGTAGCGGGAATCTTTGCGAGGCCACAGATATGACGCATCCGTGTGAGCTTCGCAATGATTTCCATTCCTGAAGTTTGTTCTTCTTCACCACCGATAACGATATTATTCCACCACTCTACGAATGATGAAGTTGCATCGTCATAGTTGGTCTGAGATAGCGCGTCTAGCTCCACAGGGAGTTTATCACGCTTGACTTCAGGATATTCTTCCATTACCTCATCGTATTCACGACGGATAATGATGTTCTCCACATACTTCTTGAACTTCTCGACGTTCTTGATACCGCCCATCTTACGCTTGTTACCGTGCCAGTAGTAGTCCACCCATGTATCAAGAAAGTGCTGATTAGAGTGGAACTTCATCGGGTCTAGCAGATTTAACGCAGGGAAGAACTCATTACCACGATTCTTCCACGGTGTTCCTGATAGCTCGATAACCTTGCACAGTGGATTGGCCGATACCAGTTTGCGAACTTCCTGAGTGCGTGCAGAATCCACATTCTTAATCTGCTGCACTTCATCAAGAATTACGAGGTCGATACCGAGCGCGTGGAGCTTCTCACGCTTGAATCTCCGCAGCATATCATACGAGATGATATACATGTTGAGATTGGGAATCAGAAAGTCCTTCGACGTTCTAATAATCTGCGAGAGATACTCAGGACCAAGCCAGTTAATACCAGCGGCGAACCACTGATACATAATGGCCGACTTGGTTACGACCATCGTTTTCTTGAACTTTTTCTTGCCATGCTTACCCATGCCGTAGAAGTATAGAACCATGAGAGCTTGAATGGTCTTACCAAGACCCATCTCATCAAAGATTCCTACTCCCTTACCCATTGCAAGGGCAGATTCAGCGAATAGTGCGCCATCCACTTGGAACTTGAATGGTCTAAACTCTCCACATTCCATGCACTGATTCTTATTCCACTTGTGATTGCACGCTGCAATCTCAGGCTTCCACCAATTGGATACGATGCTATCGAATGCAGTCCCGCGAGGAATGATTTTCTTGACAATATGGAAACACTCAAGAGTAATCAGCTTGATTTGATTACCTTGATGGTCCACACCAGTAACAGAGAACTTCTCTACCGCTACCTTACCACAGTCTGGGCATTTATCCTGTAGTCTGGTAACGACGTGCTTGACTTCACGAATCTTCTGCACTATTTCTTTTTCTTCCACGATAACTTCTACGCTTGCGCCCGAGCGAATAGCGTCGATAACGTGTGCTGGCATATCCAAGCGTGAACATGCCTCAGTGTTATCACAACCAATCTCTCTAGCCTTAGCGGCCCATACTCCATTATGTCCATGACCGGGACCAACAAGAGCGTGGGCAATCTCATGGAGAATTGTGCAGATGACTTCAGCATGTGGATGGATATCGATATGATGACCATTGAGCATAATCACCTTATCTTTATACATGCAGATGCCAAGAAACGGCAGATTGGGGTCAGATGTAACTCTAACTTTCCAATCTTTCAGGCCGTGCTTATTCAGATGCTCACGGCAGTATTCTGTTGCGTCATGCCTATTCATGATTAGTCCTTTGTCCAAGCGTTCAGATAAACGCCTTTACACTTATCACAAAGTGGAATAGTATCGACGTGGCCTGTATCGCGGTCATGCGTATCAGCCACAACGACAATATTAGCAGTCTCGCCACAATTGTAGCACTTGTCCTTTGGCGTAGGCGCTTCAATATGGTAGGTCATATTAAACCTCAGTAATTAGGCTTGATTAGCCTGTTCACGCATTTTCTGAAGCATGGAACGAACGATATCTGCTGCTTTCTCAGGGATAACGCCCTGTGATACACAAATCTGCTGAATGTGAAATTCAGGCACGCCAAGCTCAGAAGCATACTTTTTAATAGCTTCTTTGTCCAACTTCTGACGGTGTGCAGGAACTTTAGACTGCCGTGTGCCAGTAGTCTTGACAGTCTTAATAGTGGGGGACTTGACGGGCTGAGGCTGATAACGAATATCAGCTAATCTGAGCTTTTCACGTTCCTCACTACGTAGTGAATTGGCTAGGCCATTGAGGAACTGTTGAATAGCTTTCTGCTCGTTATTAGCATCCTTGATAGTCTCACCGGCTGAGAATATCACCGATGTAAGATGCTCGAATCGAGTCTTGAGAGTTTCAGCCAGTTTATATGGCTTATTCTGGATGCTCTCATCATTGTCGATGGCAGCTTTCAAATCCAGAATAGCGGTAGTCTTGGCGTTGAAAATGTCGGATGATACCGTGATGGAATTGTCGATTTGCGAGGACAGTCTCACAATATCATTTTCCATCTGCTTAGTAGTGGATACCGCGTTAGCAGCATTCACTCTAGCGGCAACATTCTCAGGCGACATGTTCTCAGCCTGTAATGCCTTTTCCTTCTCCCAACAATTATTGCACATTGGGAGATTGCCAAAGCGGATATCGTCCGCATTAGCCGTTCTACAGGTGGCGCAAATCATTAGTGTTTCACCATGCCCCGCGTATCGGGGATAATCTGCAAGTTGAGAGTCAGCGACCAGATAATGATGGCCGTCATCATGGGGCTGATACCCATTAAATAGTTCGCGGCAACCGTTCCCGCGATAGAACGCGATACATCGCGAGGTTCATACTCGATTACCATTTCATCGTAATGAAACGATTCGAGTATTTGGAGAACATTCTCCATGTAGTCTGTAACAGTTAGCTTAGTCATAATATTATTGTCCTAGTCCGAGGACACCGACCGCCACTAACAGAAGTGCAAGATACGTGCCTAAACTAACCCCTTATTTTTCAAGCACTTACAATTCTGAAAGTCGCCCAAATCGCGGAAAAGTGGAACAAAAGTCCGCCAAATGACGGACTTCTTGTGTGTCCTCTCCAGGTGACACTTTTATTATCATGCTGAGTCTATAGTCATTAAAGTTATAATGTTCTAATATTATTGAACAATATTGGAAGTTCAGTCCACTTCATACCTAAATCCGCCCTAAATCCCCCCTATATCCACCCTATTTCCACCCTAAATCCGCCCTGAAATTTCGGGCTTGACTTCGGCTAAGTGCTTCAGCCAGAGCGACTTAGGGCGACCGACCGAGGAACCCTCCCCCCGTCTATGATAATGAATAGGGGTATATGTCCGTCCTATAGAGTGGACAGGGGAGTATGGGGATAGGATAATATTATATTATATTAAAAAAAAAAAAAAAAAAAAAGAATAAAACTACCTCACACCCTCCCGCCACCGAGTCCAGCCAGAGCGGTTATGGGCCTATCTGAACTAGGGGGAGTAGGGGGGTCGCCGCTAAGTGGCTCATACAGAACGACTTAGGCCAGAAAAGTCAGGGGAGGATTGGGGAGGAACGAGGGGAGGAATCGGGGAGGATGAGGGGAGAATCAGCTATACAGGTGCAATAATATTATGATTTTAATACCCTAAAAGTTTATGATGGAAGAACAGAGTGGATAAGCTAATAGATACCTCGCGCGAGCGAGCGCGAACATACCGGATTAGCTATTGAGTGGATTAGCTGCTGTGGGATATTACGAATGAAAAAGACGAGGGGGTTGGCTGTCCCCCCTCGTAAGTCTTACGCCGTCGGCGCCGTATCGTCGGAACTTCCCGCCTGTTCCGCCATCGCAGCAAGTGTGGACTCCACTTGTGCGCGGGCGATGTTCTCAGGGATACCCAAACGGATGTAATCACGAATCATCCGTTCTTTGATATCTTCCTGAGGAACTTCAGACGGCTTGTGCGGAAGTAGCGCCGACTGATATGCATTGGACCGTGCGTTAGCTTTCAACGCTTCGTCCACCATATCTTTCAGACTCCACTTTTTTTCCGTCATCACGGCTTGCGCCTCAGCTTCCGACTCGGTTTCCCGATACTCGAAAGCCTTTTCAACTTTCTTGCCGCGCTCGGACTCGACGGGCGAGTCCTCGGGAACCTTGAACGTGAACTTGCCGACCAGTGTTTTCATACTCACCTCTGTTAGTCGCCCGCGTCATGCGAGCGTATGACCATACTATAGCAGGTGCCGTGCCAGTGTCAAGCCCTGTGAACATTGGGCTTTCGCATGGTGCCTATACGATTAGTCGCCCTATCTCAGACCTTTAGTTTACTTTTCCGACGATTGCGAGGACTTCCTCGTAAAGTGTTGCTACGTAAGGGGATATA
>Ga0209382_10000861_pt1 | contig 49177 bp, 39 predicted proteins | sample SoiMetdeltSBSDD5_FD_187599 | JGI IMG/M metagenome (GOLD analysis project Ga0209382, IMG submission 187599) | Bulk soil microbial communities from a Populus tree surrounding site in Tennessee, USA - Soil MetaG P. deltoides SBSDD5 (SPAdes) (version 2) | ecosystem: Environmental > Terrestrial >...
CCGGTTCCCCCGCTCGCACTGCCGGACACACGGCACCTCGCGTCGCCCGCGTCGCTCGTCCGGAAGGCCTCCGTTGCGCTGTTCGTCGATCGGGCGCGCGCGGTCGCGCCCGCCAGGTCGGCATCTATCCGCCGCCGACGATGCTGCAACGCCTCACCCGGGCAATCAGCGATCGGGCGGCGCACGCCGATCCGACGACTGGGCCGATCCGGGCGCTCGGTCAAGGCCCGCGCGACCTGCCGGCTCGACAGCAGACCCTGGAGTCGGCCATCGCCTGGAGCTACGACCTGTTGACTTCCGAGGAGCAGGCAGCCTTCCGTCGGCTCAGCGTCTTCGAGGGCGGCTTCGACGCGGGTGCTGGGTCATGGGTGATAGGTCATGAGGAACCGGACGGTCCGCCGTCCCCTATCCCCTATCCCCTATCACCTATCACCTTCGACCTCCTGAATCGGCTCGTCGACAGCTCGCTGCTGGTGCGCGACGTCCGGCCAGACCCGAGCCAGCCGAGATACCGGCTGCTCGAGACGATCCGCCAGTTCGCGGCCGACCGGCTCGCCGAAGCGGGGGAGACGGCGACCGCTCGCACGGCGCATCTGGCCTGGTGCCTTCACCTCGCCGAGACTGGCTATCGAAAGCTGCGGACCGGTCGCGCACCTGAATGGCGGACTCGGCTGGATGGCGAACACGAGAACTTCCGTGCGGCGCTCGCCTGGAGTGAGGAGCGGGAGGAGCATGCGCCGTTCGCCCGCCTGGTCGCAGCCCTGTGGTGGTGCTGGCACCTGCATGGCCTGATCGGCGAGACTCACCACTACCTCGCGCGAGCGCTCGAGATCGAGACTGCCCCGTCGGCGGTCCGCGCTCACCTCTTAAACGGCGCGGCAGTATTCGCCTACGACCGGGGCGAGTACGGGCCAGCCGAGGCGCTGGCGACAGAGGCGCGTGCCCTCTGTCAGGCGCTGGGAGATCAGTGGGGTACAGCCCTCGCCCAGATCAGCCTGGGATTCGTCGCGTACCTCCGGGGCGACTACGATCGAGCTGCCGTGTTGCTCGACGAGGGGTTGGCGCTGGCCCGTGCAGCGCACGACTTCGTGACGGCTGCGCGGTCCCTCAACAACCTTGGCTCGGTGGCGCTGGCACGCGGCGACCTGGATAGCGCTCGGCCGCTGTTCGAGGAGTCGCTGAAGCTCTGGCGGCAGCTCCAGAGTGCTGGAGCGACCGCCCTGACGCTCTGGCTCCTCGGACAGGTGGCGCACGAACAGGGGGACCAGCAGCGTGCCACGACGCTTCTGGAGGAGAGCGTCGGCCTGGCACGCCAGTCAGGGTACGCGCGTGCCGCCAGCCCGGCCCTCTTCTTGTTGGGCCGGGTAGCGCAATCGCTCGGACAATGGCCTCGGGCTACCACGCTCTTCCTGGAGAGCCTCGCCGTCCGACACGAGCAGGGCGACCGCCGTGGCATCGCTGAATGCTTCGAAGGCCTGGCCGCCTCGGCCGCCGCCAGGCGGAAGCCGGCGGACGCGGCGCGCCTGCTCGGCGCGGCGGACGCACTCCGCGCCACGATCGGCGCCCCGATCCCGGCACACGCCATCCCGGCCCGGGAGCAGCTCGTGGCCGGGCTGAAGCGGCGTCTCGGGTCGCGCTACGACGACCTCCGGGCTGAAGGCGCGGCACTGGCGCTCGATGAAGCGTTGCGCTTCGCACTGGGCAGCAGCACGGCAGCATCCACGAACCGACGCCCTCGGCCCGCCCGTCGCGCGACGAGCACGTCCGACGGCCGCGCCGAAGACCCGAGCCCGACCCTCCTCTCCCCGCGTGAGCGCGAGGTGGCGGCGCTGGTAGCGCGAGGCCTGAGCAATCGCGAGATCGCCGCCGCGCTGGTGGTCGCCGAGGGCAGCGCCGCCAACTACGTCAAGCGGATCCTGGCGAAGCTCGGATTCCGGACTCGCACCCAGGTTGCCGTCTGGGCCGACCGGCACGCGTTGACCGACCCGCCTGGTGGTTGACCGGCGCCGGGCCTGACGCGTCTGTCCCGGAACGCCCCTCCGTGGCTGGCCCAGACGGCGCGACCGCCACCTGATCCGGCCCCCAGATTGATCCATTTCGGTACCTATCGGGGCTCGCTGTGCGCCCTACGCTGGTCCGGCCCGCGCGCCACTTAGTGTGCGTGAGGCGTGGGGAAGGAGAGGGCGATGGGCGGGCTCCAGATTGGGCGACGACGCTTTTACGACGCCGACCCCGGCGACGGCATCTGCCGCTCGGCGCCGGGCAACGCCTGCACGCTGCGGGCGGCCATCGAGGAGGCGAACGCCACGGCGGCCTCCGACACCGTCAGCGTGCCCGCTGGAACCTACACCTTGCCACTCGGGATGCTTGCGGTGAGCGGTGGCACCCTGACCGTCGCTGGCGCCGGTATGGACAGCACGATCATCCAGGCCAGCGCGGATCCCGCAACGGTATCGCACCGCGTCTTCGAGATTGCCGCGGGGACCATCACCATCAGAAGGCTGACCGTCCGCCACGGACACCCTGTCGGGGCGGTTCCCGAGATTACCGGTGGCGGGCTCGCCGTCCACGGCGGCAATGTGAGACTCGATCAGCTCCGTCTTCTCAACAACCGTATCGACTACGTCGTCGGAGGGCAGGTCTTCACCGGGAGAGGGGGAGGACTCCACGTCGATGGCACGAACACTGGCCAGGCCTCAGTTGCGATCACGAACAGCATCATCGAAGACAATCGGGCCCCGTTTGGAGCCGGGATCTTCTGCACCGGCAGGGACGGACCTGTGACTCTCCAGATCGTCAACAGCACGATTCAGGAAAACACCTCACCCTTCAGGGGGGGCGGCGTGATGACCGCCGGTTGTGATCTCATCATTGAGCGCTCGACGCTCGCCCGGAACGCTGCAACGGCAGCCGGTGGCGGGCTGGACAACGTCGCCCTCGGCTCTGGGTCTCCGCAGGGGTCAGTTCGGCTGACGAATGTGACGATCAGCGGCAACAAGACAGACGGCGATGACGCTGGCCCCACAGGCACGTCTTTCGTCGGCGGTGGCGGCATGTTCCTCCATGCGACGTCCCACCTGACCACGCTGGATCACGTGACGTTTTCCAACAATCGGTCGCGCACGAGATCAGGCCATTCCATGGTGCTGCGCTTCGGCTCCAGCACCTCGGAGCGGCTGCGTCTCCAGAACACACTGATCGCGCATCAGGAGGCAAGCAGTCCCAACTGCGAGTTCCCTGAGAGCCCGAATCACGTGCAGCTCGTCACGACGCTCGGCGGCAACGTCGAGTTTCCCGGGCAGAGCTGCATCGTGAACTCACCGCCCGCCGGGACGCGCGACGCCTTCAACCTGGACCCGCTGTTGCTGCCGCTGGCTTCCAACGGCGGCCCGACCCAGACGCACGCGCTGCCGAAGCGCAGCCCGGTGCTGGACCTGATCCGCACCCAGGACTGCGAGCCGATCGACCAGCGTGGGACGACACGTCCACAGGATGGCGACCTCGACGGCATTGCCAGGTGTGATCCTGGTGCATACGAGTTGAAGGAGCCCGACGTCGGCACCTTCAGCCTGGCGCCGGCCAGTCCGAGCGTGGCGATCGGCCAGCGCCACGCGGCGGTGCTGACCTGGACCGCGCCGAACGTCGACCTCACGATAGGCCTCAGCTTCCGGCCGCCGACCAAGGGCCGAACGTTCGCGGTCGAGGTCGCCGCGACCGAAGATGGCGCGTCCCAGGGCTTCGCCCCGGCCGGCACGATCGCCGTCGAGCGCTGACCAACACGGTCTGGCAGACGTCTGCCGGCGGCGGGACCGACATGCCATGGCCGGGCGCCACCGGGGATGCAGCTCAGATGTCATCGCGTGTCTCCCCCTCGCCTTCGCAAGGGCGAGGGGGCGGGGGGTGAGGGCATCTTCAGACCGGATTGATCCATTTCGGTACCTATCCAGGCCGACGAAACGCCCTATGCTGGTCCGGCCCCGTGCGGCCAGGCTGTGAGCGTCGCGCGGTTCGGGGGCAGCGTGGGTGGCGAACGAGGCGGGCACATGGCAGACATCGGACGCCGGATCGTCTGGTGGGCGGTCGTCGTGGCAGCAATCATGTGGTGGAGCCCGCCGGGCGAGGCGCTGGCCGCCGACTTCGGCGTCAACGCGACCCTCGACGCCGACGACGCCGCGCCCGGCAATGGCCTCTGTGCCACCATCACGGCGGGCCAGTGCACCCTGCGGGCGGCGATCCGCGAAGCGAACGCCCTCGGCGGCGGCCCGCACAACATCACCCTGCCCCCCGCCGTCTACACCCTGACCCGGACGGGAACCGACGACACGGCCGTCAACGGCGATCTGGACATCACTGCCACCATCACGATCAACGGGATCTTCGCGCCGGCCAACTTCATCCAGGCGTGCGACGAGGGTGCCAACCCCGCCTGCACCGGCATCGACCGCGTCTTTGACGTCCAAGAGGGCGGCAGCCTGACCATCAACGGCGTGACCATCCGGAATGGCAGCGCTGTCGACCCTGCATTCGGCGGGGGCATCCGGGTCAACGATGGGGGCGCCGTCACCTTGAGCAACTCCGTCCTGGCCGAGAACCAGTCGACCCTCCATGGCGGCGGCCTGAGCGTCACCGGCCCCGCCGGCACGGCGACGTTGACCAACGTCACGCTCCGCAACAACCACGCAGAGAACGCTGGTGGCGCGATCGTGAACATCGGCGGCCAGCTGACGCTGACCAACGTGACGATCAGCGGCAACACGGCCGGAGCGGTGGGCGGGCTGGTCCAGCTGGGGTCCCCCAGTGCCAGCGCGACCTTGAACAATGTGACGGTCGCCAGCAACACGACGAGCAGCTCGTTTGCTGGCGGCCTGTTCAGCGAGGTGGGCACCTTCACCCTGCGCAATTCGATCGTCGCCGGGAACACCAACCCCGACGGGTCGAGCAACTGCGGCACACGCTTTTCCGCCGTCTTCTCCTCCGAGGGCTTCAACCTCGTGTCCCCCGGGACCGGCTGTGGTCTCTCCGCCGCGACCAACGACTTGATCGACGTGAATCCGAAGCTCGGCCCGCTCCAGGCGAACGGCGTGCCGGTGCCGACCCACGCCCTGCCACCCAGCAGTCCCGCCATCGATGCCGCCAACCCGGCCGCGCCGGGCGGTGGCGGCGCCGCCTGCGCCTTCGCCGATGCCCGCGCGATCATCCGCACGGCCGACGGCAATCTTGATGGAACCGGCCGCTGCGACATCGGCGCCTATGAGCTGGCGAGCTTCACGGTCAATAGCACTAGCGATCTCGACGACGCCACGCCCGGCGATGGCATCTGCGCCACCGGCACGCCCCGTCGGTGTACCCCGCGGGCGGCGATCCGCGAGGCGAACGCCATCGGCGGCGCCGCAGTCAGTCTGCCGTCCGGCTTTTTCAGCCTGACCCGCACCGGCGCCGACAACACGGCCGAGAACGGCGACCTCGACGTGACCGCTGCCCTGCTCATCGCCGGGTCCGGCCCGGCCACCACCTTCGTCCAGGCTTGCGGGGTGGACGTCAACCCGCGGTGTATCGGCATCGACCGGGTCTTCCACGTCCTGGCGGGCGGCAGCCTGACGCTGAGCGGGGTAGCTGTCCGCAAGGGCAATGCCACCAGCGGCGGCGGTGGCATCCTCAGTCAGGGCATTCTGAGCCTCACCAACGTCCTTCTGGACGGAAACGATGGCGGCCAGCAGGGCGGCGGTCTGTCCAACGGCGTCGGCGCCGTGGCCACCCTGTCCAACGTCAGCATCGCGAACAATCGGGCCGTACAGGGGGGCGGGATCGCGAACTTCAGCGAGGTGTTGAGTCTGAACAACGTGACCATCAACGATAACGTGGCCAGCGCCGAGAATGGCGGCGGGCTGCTCCAGGCAGGCAACCAGGCACCGGGCGCGCTATTGGCCAGCGTGACCGTCGCCGGCAACACTGCCAGCGGCTCGGGCGGCGGCCTCTTTGTCGATACGGGCGAGATCACCATGCGTAACTCGATCGTCGCCAATAACACGCTGGTCGCCGGCGGCTCGAGCAACTGCGCCGGCGGCGGGATCTTCAGCTCGCAGGGGTTCAACCTGGTCTTCCCCGGGGCCGGCTGCGGATTCGCCACCGAAACCAACGACCGGCTCAACGCCGACCCGAAGCTCGGGCCGCTCGCCGACAACGCCGGGCAGACGCCGACGATAGCGCTGCTGCCGGGCTCGGCCGCGATCGACGCCGGCAACCCCGGCACGCCCGGCAGCGGCGGCGCGGCCTGCCCCGCCGCGGACCAGCGCGGCCAGGCCCGGGTCGACGGCAACGCCGACGGCGCCGTCCGCTGCGACATCGGTGCCTTCGAGCTGGTGCCGGTCCCGATCGACCTGGCCGTCACCCTGACCGACGGCGTTTCGGCGCCGCCCCCCGGCGCCAATCTGACCTACACTCTGACCGTCACCAACCCCGGCGGCGTGACGGTCCCGAACATCCAGGTCGCCGGCACCTTCCCGCCTCCCCTGACCAACGTCACCTGGGGCTGCCAGGCGATCGTCGGCTCGAGCGTCGCGCCCTGCAACGGCAGCGGCAACCTCGTCTCGTCGCTCAGGCTACCCGCGGGCGGTAGCGTCACGTACACGGTCCAGGCTACCGTGCCGGCCGGCACTGCCCTCGGCACCCAGATCGCCGCCACGGCCGCCATCACCCCGCCGGCCGGCGTGGCCGACCCGAACGGGGCGAACAATGGCGCCACCGACACCGACACGGTGACCGCGCCGGCCTGCAGCCCCCGCCCGCGCGTCGTCGTCCAGGTCGCCCCGAACGGCGCCGGCCGGCTCCATGTGACGCTGACGCCGAGCACCAACCCCGGCCAGGCCGCCAACCAGATCCAGGCCGTCCGGCTCGGCACGCTCCAGAACGCCGCCGTGGACGTCCCCGTCCAGCCGGGCGTGCCGGCTGCCCAGAACGGGCTCACCAGCGGCGCCCAGGTCGGCCTGACCGGGCCGGTCGCGAGCCTCAACCTGGTCGTGCGCCGCGTACCCCCGCCGGGTATCACCACGCCGGTCGCCTTCACGGCGCCGATGACCGTGACGGATGGGTGCGGCGCCTGGCCGACGCTCGCCGGCGGTGGGACCGGCGTGCCGTAGGAATCAGTCCGGCGGGTTGATCCATTTCGGTACCTATCCGGCATGACGGAACGCCCTACGCTGGTTCGGCCCGCGCGACGACATGGTTGGGCAACGCGCGCGGGGCGGGGGGCGACATGGGTAGGAGTCGTACCGACGGCCGACGTCGGCTGTCCCTGGCATCAGGTCTGGCGCTGCTCTGCTGGATCGCATTCGCGGCTCCGGTCCTGGCCGCCACGTTCGACGTCAACGTCACTGCCGACATCGTAGACCCAAACCTCACGGATGGCGTTTGCGACGTCGATCCCGGGACGGCCGGCAATCAGTGCTCGTTGCGCGCGGCCGTCCAGCAGGCCAACGTCTTGCCCTCCTCCGCCCAGAACCCGCACGTCGTCAACCTCCCGGCCCAGACGTTCACCCTCACCATTCCCGGCCGCGACGAACTGGCCGGGGCGACCGGCGACCTCAACCTCACGGCGACCGGCATCCGAATCGTCGGGCAGGGAGCGACGCAAACGATCGTCCAGGCCGGGACAGCGGTCGGGAACGGCGTCGACCGGGGCTTCCGCGTCCATCCGACCACCTCGGCCGTGCTGGAGCGCCTGACGATCGAGCACGGCGTGGCCGGCCAGCCCGGCGCTCCCCGGTCCGGCGGCGGCGTCCTCAACGAGGGTACCCTCACCGTAGACGAGGTCGAGCTCCGGCTGAACACCGCCAACAACGACGGTCGCCAGAGCGGTGGTGGCGCCATCGCCAACGCCACAGGTGCGACCCTCACCGTGACCCAGTCGGCCGTGATCGAGAACGTCGCGTTCAGGAACGGCGGTGGGATCGCCAACCAGGGGACCGCTACCATCGACACGACCACGATCGCCAATAACGACGGCGGGGGCGCGGTCGGCGGCGTGTTCACCTTCAACGCCCCCTCAACCGTGATCCGCGGCCCGACCATCGTCGACAACCGTGCGCCAGTTCCGACCGGCGGCGGCCTGGGCGCGTTTCCTGGCTCGCCGCCGTTCCGGATTGCCAACTCCATCCTGGACAATCCCAACGGCGGCAACTGTTCAAATACCACCGCCCTCACGAGCGAGGGCTTCAACATCGCCTCCGACAACTCCTGCCCGCTCGTCACCGCCGGCCCCTCGCCTGACCGCGTCCTTCTGAACGTCGGCCTCTCCCTCAGCGACCTCGGCCTCCACGGCAGCCAGACGCGGAACCATGTGCCGCTGCCAGGGAGTCCAGCCCTGGACGCTGGCGCCAGCGCCGGCCCGTGCGGCGGCGGTTCGGCGACCGACCAGCGGGGCCTGGTGCGCCCCCAGGACGGGCTGCTCGAGGGTGCGCTCCTGCCCCACTGCGACATCGGGGCCGTCGAGGTGCCCAGCCTCCGCGTGACGTCCACCCTCGACGCGCTACCGGCCGGCGGCACGCCCAGCGCGGCCTGCCGGAACGCCTCCAACGAGTGGTCGCTACGACAGGCTGTCCTCGACGGCAACGCGTTCGGCGGCGCGGCGCTCCTGCTCCCAGGTGAGATGTTCCGCCTGACCAGGACTGGCCGCGACGAGGACGCCGCCCTGACCGGCGACCTCGACGTGACCGCGCCGCTCACCATCCTCGGGCTCGGTGCCGAGTCCACCGTCATCCAGGCCGGCTCGAACGCGACGGACGGCGTCGACCGGATCTTCCACGTCCATCAGAACGCGTCGCTCGCCATCCGCGACCTGACGCTCCGGTTCGGAAGGGCGCAGGGGGCTGGCTCGGCCGGCGAGGGCGGCGCCGTCCTCGCCACGGGCGATCTGGCCCTTGAACGGGTCGTCGTCCGGCAGAATGCCGCCGCCACCGATGGCGGTGGCATCGTCGCGAACCAGGGACGGCTCGCCGTGACCGACTCCGAGGTCCGTGACAACACGGCCGGCGCCAATGGCGGCGGCATCCGGTCCGGCGCGCCGACGTCCATTACCGGCTCGACGCTCGCATTCAACACCGCCGTCAACGGGGCCGGCGGCGGCCTCAGCATCACGCTGAACACGCAATCGTTCATCCACCTCTCCACGTTCAGCGGGAACCAGGCGAGCGCCGCCGCGGCCGTGGACATGCTGGGGCGGGGCAGCAGCATCCAGCTCGAGCGCGTCAGCATCGTCGACAACAACAACACGACCGCCGGCAGCGGCGCGTTCAGGTTCAACAATGACAACTCGAGCAGCCGGCTCTCGGTGGCCGCCTCGCTCTTCGCCGCCAACTCCTCGCCGAACTGCCAGGTCGTCGGCGTGACCGACGGCCTCAGCAACCTCTCCGACGACACTACCTGCAACATCGGGACGGAGACGCGGCTCAACACCAATCCGGTCCTCGGGCAGCTCCGCGACAACGGCGGCCTGACGCGGACCCATGCGCTGCTGCCCGGCAGCCCGGCCATCGACACCGGCTCGGCCAACCTGGCCTGCCGACCAACCGATCAGCGCGGCATCGTCGCCGGGGTCAGCTTCGTCGGCGTGGTCGACGGGGACGACGTCGCCGGGGCGCGCTGTGACATCGGGGCGTTCGAGGTCCAGCGCTACACGGTCGACGCCACCGGGGACTTCCCGGATATCAGGCTGGGTGATGGGCGCTGCGGGGGCGCGGTGGGGGGCGGCCGGGGCTGCTCGCTGCGTGCCGGCATCATGGAGGCGAACGCCCAGGGCCATGCCGTCGTCGAGCTGCCGGCCGGCACGCATACCCTGACCCTGCGGGGCAGCGGAGAGAACGCCGCCGCGACCGGCGACCTGGACGTGACGGCCGGCCTGACCCTGCTCGGCGCGGCGGCCAATACCACCACCGTCCAGGCCGGCTCCGACGATCGGAACGGCATCGACCGGGTCTTCGAGATCCGCCCCGGCGCGGCTGCGCGCATCTCGCAGGTCTTCGTGAGGCACGGCCGCGTCGAGGGAGGCGGGGCCGGCCTCCTGAACCAGGGCACGCTCGCCTGACCGACGTCGAGATCGCCGACAATTCGGCGCTTGGGAGCGGCGGCAACGGCGGGGGCCTGGCGTCCGTGACCGGCTCCAGCACGACCCTCAGCCGGGTGACCATCGCCGAGAATCAGGCCGCGGTCAACGGCGGTGGTATCCTGGCCGACGGCGTGATGACGTTGGAGAATGTCACGATCAGCGGCAACGTAGCCGTGAGCCAGGGAGGCGGCATTTTCAGCGACGCGTCCCTCACGCTCAACAACGTGACGCTGGACGGCAACCGTGCGCGGTCCACTGCTCAGGGGCCGGCCATCCTCGTCAACACGGGCACGACGCGCGGCTCGAACACCGCGATCGGACCGCACCAGCGTTTCGCGTTCGCCCCCGGCGACCCGCCAGTCCTGACGTGCCGTGCCATCGCCGGCAGCCTCACGTCGCTCGGCCACAACGTCCGCGACCCCGCCGAGGTGGCGTCCTGTTTCTTTGGTGACCCCGGCGATTCGGGCGGCACCATCTCGTTCGGCCCCTTGCAGTTGAATGGCGGGCAGACGCGGACGCACGCCCTTCTGAGCCCTGGCTCGAACGCCGCCGTTGACCGCGGCGACCCGGCCACCCCACTCGACGGGAGCAACGGACGCTGCGGCGCCACGGACCAACGGGGCCAGCCTCGACCGGTCGACGGCAACCGCGACAGCCGCTCCAGGTGCGACGCCGGCGCCTTCGAGGTCCAGCCGAATGAGGGCGGCGGTGGGGGCGGTGGCGCGGGCGCGTTCTCCGTCCAGGCCAGCACCCATCAGGCCCAGCCCGGCCAGCCCGTCGTCCTCAGCTTCGGCTGGACCGTCCCGTCGCCCGAGGTCTGGCGCGACCTCGACCGCCTCGACCTCCGGCTGCTGGACGAGCGCGGACAGCCGGTCTTCATCCTGCGCTGGACCGAGACCGGCGACCGCTACGTCCTCCTGGACGCCTCCGGCCGCGAGCTGGCAGCCGGGATGCCCGGCTCGGCGACCGTCCTGACGACCCCGTTCCTCTCGCTGGCCCTGCGCGACGTCAAGACCCAGGGCAGCGGCCCGACCGGCCAGGCCGTGACCCTGACGCTCCCGCTCGTCTTCACCCAGGCCGCCGACGATCAGCGTTTCACGGTCCAGGTCGCCGGCCGCGCCGACTCCGGTGCCGAGGACCCATTCGCTACGGCCACCACTATCCAGGTCGGCGACCCGGGCCGCGTGGTCCCGTCGCCGCCGAACGACGACGGCAAGGACGAGCAGCCGGAGCGGTCCCGCAAGGAGACCGACGAGCAGCGCCAGCAACGCGAGCGCGGCAACGCCGCCGGCCAGGACCAGTACCGGACCGAGGGGAACGTCGTCGAGGTGCACCTGGACCAGAAGCCGCCGTACCTCATCATCGGGACACGAGACGGCCAGGTCCGCCTCAATCTGCGAGGCGACGCTGCCCGAATGACGGTCAAAGTCGGCGACTACGTCACCGCCGAGGGCGAGAAGATCTCCGAGCAGCGCTACGAGATCGACGACCTGGAGATCGAGTAGGTGGGGGCGGGGCTTGCCCCGCCTGCCGCGAGCTTCCTACCCGGTCAGCGGGCGAACCGGTCGATCAGCGGCCGGGCCTCGTCGATCGGCCGCACCAGACCGATCTTGCCGGGCGCCTCGCGGTCGATCCGCCCGGCCGTCGGCACGCCGATCAGCTCGCCGGCCTGGTTGATCGCCGTGCCGCCGCTGTTGCCCCGGTTGATCTCGGTGTCCGTCTTGATGAACGTGCCAGGATCGCCCGGGAACGTGTTGGGCGGCGCGATCCCCGAGTGGATACCTCGCGTCACCGTCAGGCTGGAGCCGCCCAGCCCTGGAAACCCGATGATGATGATCGTGTCGCCGATCTGGACGCTCTTCGAGCTGCCGATCGGGATCGGGTTCACCCCGAGGTTGGCCGGCAGCGCCCCGCCGTCCGCCATCGCCAGCAACTGGATGATCGCCAGGTCCAACTTCTCGTCGAAGCCTGCCACCTTGGCGCGGTACTTCGGCTCGGCGGCAGCGCCCTCGTTCGGCGGCACCGAGATGATGACGTTGTTGCCCTGGTTGATCAGCTTGCCGTTGTCGTCGCTGACCACGTGGAAGTTCGTCAGGATGTGGCCCTTCGGCGTGATGATCGAGCCGGACCCCGTCGAGGCCGAGGTCGGCCCGGTCGGCACGATCACGCGCACCGAGGCGTTGAGCGCCCGCACGAAGTTCGGGTCACGCCCGCCGGACGGCTTCGGCTCGGCCGGCGGGGCCGTCGGCTTGGCCGGGGGCTCGGTCGGCTTTGGCGGGGCTGTGGTCGGCTTGGCAGCGACCGTGGTCGGCTTCGCAGGCGGCTCGGTCGGCTTCGGAGCAACGGTTGGCGGAGGCGTCGACGTCGCCGAGACGGCGACCGGCCGTGAGGTCGGCGTCGGCGTCGCCCGGCTGTCCGCGACGGCCCGCAGCACCAGCGTCCCGGTCCCGACCATCGCGACGATCAGCACCGCGATCACGCCGCCGATCACCAGGCCGGCCTTGCTGCCGCCGCCACGGCTGCCGGCCGCCGGTCCAGCGTACGGCGCAGGGGCGCCGCCGCCGCCGTACGGAGCGCTGCCGCCGTACGGCGTGGGACCGGCCCCGGCTCCACCGTACGGCCCGGCCGCCGGACCGCCAGGTTGTGCCACGGGGCCGGCGTAGCCGCCATTCTGCGATCCAGCGTACCCGCCGACCGGCGCGCCAACGCCGCTGCCGGCCGCCTGCACGACTTCTACCTGGAGATCGGTCACGCCGATCCGGACCTGGGCGCCGGTCGGGATCGCCTCCGGCCCGGCCCCGACCCGGCGGCCGGCGATGAACGTGCCGTTCTGGCTGCCCAGATCGCGCAGGAAGGCGCCGCGCGGTGTGGACCAGACGACAAGGTGCTGCCGCGAGATGTTCGGGTCTTGCAGCACGATGTCGTTCTCGGGCGCTCGCCCGATGCGGAGACCTTGCTGGGGCACCGGGTACCGTGTTCCATTGACGACGACCACCGCCTGGATCATCGCGGTCCAGTCCCGCTCATACCCGTGTGCCCCCGCGCCATGCTCGGTCCGGTCTCCATGCCGTCTCAATGGTTGTAACGTCGCGCACCAGATGATAGCGTCGCCGGGCACTCCGTAGTGCACCAAATCTGAGAACGAGCCATCTTTAGCCGAGCAGGTGCCGTCCTGGCAGACGCCACAGGCGATGTCGCGGTTCCGAAAGGCGCCGCTCAGCCCAGCCCAGCACCTCGGTCTCCTGGCTGAACAGGATCACCTGCCGCGTCTCGGCGACCTGGAGCAGCAGGTCCAGCATCGCCACCGTGCGCTGGTCGTCAAAGTGGGGCGTCGGATCGTCCAGGATCAGCGGACAGACCTCGCCCGCGCGGGTCAACTGGTCCGCCAGTGCAACTCGCAACAGGAGGTACACCTGCTCCGCCGTCCCGTGCGAGAGCAGCGCCGCCTCGCGCCACGGCCCGCTCGCCTCCCGCACGCCGATCGCCAGCGTCGCCGGATCGACCAGCGCCTGGACGTACCGTCCGTCCGTGACGCGTGGCAGCCAGCCGGATACCTGCTCCGCCAGCCGCGGGGCCACGCTCCGGTGCACCCGCTCCTGGGCACGCAGCAAGAACGACCCGGTCAGCTCCAGCACCCGCTCCAGTTCCTTGATGCGTGCAAGATCGGCCTCGGCCAGTGCCAGCGCCTCCTCGGCTTCGGCCACGCTCAGCAGGCCCCGCATCCGCTCGTCGAGCTGCGCCCGCGCCTCGGCGGCCGCGCGGGCTGTCGCCTCGTACGTTCGGAAGGCGGCGGTCTGCGCCTCGTGGGCCGCCCGGATCCGTTGTTCGCGGTCCGAGGAGAGCGCCGCCTCGGCCGCGCCGAGCACGTCCAGCGCCTCGGCGGTCGCCTTCGCATCGCGCCGGCCGATCCCAAGGATCGCCAGGCCGCAACTGATCAGCAGCAGCGCTGCCCCCGCGAGCTGGAGCACCCGATCCTCGCCAAGCACGCCAAGCGCCGCTCCGAGCATCGAGATCACGACCGCCACCAGCAGCAGCTTGACCGACACCTGTCGAGACGATGCCCGCTCGACCCGCTGCCGTGCCTCCTCGACCTGCTCCTGGAGCGCCCGCGACGGCGGCGACGCCTCGACCTTCGACCGCGCGACCTCGGTGCGGTACAGGACTGCCCGCGCTGCGCCCTCAGCGTCCTCCAGCTCGCCCAGCCGTGCCCGGAGCTCGCCGTACGCTTCGTGCTCGACCACGGCGCTCTGGAGGTCCGCCCTGGCCCGCTCCACGGCGACCGTCGCCCGGCGCAGCGGCCCGACGGCCGTGCGGTGGTTCGCGCCGACGTGGTCCCGGCGGTACTGGTCGATCCGCTCCAGCGCCATCGCGGCCGACTCGTCGGCGCCGCCGGTGGCCGCCCCCCGCTGGAGATGGTCCTGGATCAGTTGCCCGTTCTGGCGCACGGCCAGCAGGTCACCCTGGCGCACGCAGGCGACGGCCAGGAACGTCCGTCGATCGAGCCCGAGCCAGCGCGCCGCGTCCGGGGCGTCGTTCCCCACGACGATCTCCCCGGAGCAGTCGCGCCCGCCCAACCCGAGGTCGATCGCCGTGCAGTTCACCAGGCCGCGCAGGTCGTGGCGCAGCTCGATCCGTCGCCCGTCCTCGAGGGACAGCGTCGCGCCGACCTCCCATCGTCCGCCGTCCCATGGCTCATGCCTGGCCCGCAAGACACGCTCCTCGCGCGACGGCTGCCCCGAGCCCCGTCGCCTCCCGCACAGCCCGAAGTAGAGCGCGGCGTGCCAGGACGACTTGCCGGCCTCGTTCCGCCCCCAGATCACCGTCATGCCTGGGGCCAGCCGCAGCGTCTCGCCGACGAACGGTCCGAACGCGTACGCCGCGACCGACTCGATCCTCACGATCTGCTCCCTCTCCCTCTGGGAGAGGGCTGGGGTGAGGGTCGTCCTTCCGCGTACCTCATCCGAACGGGTCCAGCTCGGTCTGTCCTTCGAGGGCGCGCAGGCCCACCAGGAGCACCCGTCGGCGGTCCTCCTCGTCCAGTTCGGCGCCGAGCACGTCCCGTACGAACTGGCCGCGGATCGTCGGCTCCTCCGCGATCACCCGGAGATCGTAGGCCGGCCGAAGCTGCCCCAGACGCACGAGCAAGCCGTCCAGGCCGTGCGGAACGTCCATCAGATCGCCGACGTGGAGGTCGACGCGCGGATCGAACTCCCCCTCGACGGTGACGCGGGCCACCCCCCGCCGATTGCCGGTCAGCACCCGCAGGCGATCCCGAACCTCCTGCTGGCTCGAGCTTCCGGTCACGCTCAAGGTCAGATCGTGCGCCTCGGTCATGCCAACCCGGTGCCGCTCACGCTCCACCCGGCCGTCCGGCAGTACGGTCACCACCACCGCTCCCCGCTCGCCATCCTCCCCGAACGTCAGAAAGTCCGGGTTGCCCGGGTAGGTGTACCGCTCGGCGTCGCGCGGTCGGTGGTAATGACCGACCAGCGCGTGATGGAGGCCGGACCGCTCGGTTTGGGCCGCGTCGAACGGCGCGTGTGGCTGGTGCCCAGCCTCGCCGGCCAGAAACCCGCTGCGCTCCGAGCCGTGAAACAGCGCCAGGTGAACGCCGCCCCGATCGACCTTGAAATCGTCCAGGAACCCGAGCGTCCGGGCCGGCGCCCGGTGGGCCGCGCCCCAGAGCGTCAGGCCGTCCTGGAGCGGCACTGGCTGGAGCCGGTCCTCCGTGAAGATGTGGACGTTCGAGCTCCAGTGCGCCTGCCGGTACGGGCTTTCCGGGCCGTACCAGTCATGATTGCCCGGCGCCAGGTAGACCGGCATCGGCTCGATCTCCTCGAACGCCCGCTCCAGGAACGCGATCGTGTCCGGCGTGTAGCGAGCCTGTTCGAAGAGGTCGCCGCCGCAGAGCAGGGCATCGGCGTGGATCACGTCCGCCAGGCGGATGATCGTGCCGAGCGTCTCGCGGAGCGACTGGCGTCTTCGGCGGGCCGCGAGCTGGCTGCCGCCGAGCCAGGCGAACGGTGCGTCCAGGTGGAGATCCGCGAAGTAGACGAGCTTCACGATACCCTAGAAAGCCAGCTTCACGATGCTCAGATGGTACCCCCGGGTCCGCCTCTTTTCGGGGGTTGCGTGCAGCTCTGTGAGAGGACTGTATATGGGGAGGAGGTCAGGGGGTGGGGCCGCCCAGCCAGACCTTCTTCAGCCCGAGCCTCCTCCCCGTGAACGACTGCCGATACCCTTTGACGCTGGCGTGGACCGCCTCGATCGTGTTCTCGGTGAACCACCAGATCAGCGGCGCCTCGTGCATCACGATTCCGGCCGCTTCGTCGTACAGGAGCTTCCGCACGCCTGGGTCCATCACCGCCCGGCCCTGCTCGACCAGCTCGTCGTAGCGGGCATTCTCCCACCAGGCGAGGCTGCGCGATCCAGGCGCCCGGCCCTGCGCGGCATACGGCGAGAGGTACGAATCCGGGTCTGGCAGGAAGCCGATCCGGTGCATGTGCAGGTCGAAATCGTTGGCCTCGACCGCTGCGACGAACGCCGCCCGCTCCACCGGCTCGACGCGCAGCGAGATCCCGAGTGCCTGGACCTGCTCGGCCAGCAGCGTCGCCGTCCTGAGCAGCACCAGATGGTCCTGGGGCGCCTTGATCGCGGCCTCGAAGCCGTCCGCGTAGCCGGCTTCGTTGAGCAGATGCTTCGCCGTCGCCAGGTCTTTGCGGTACGGCAGGCTCTCGGGCGGGCTCGCCCACTCGCCGAGGCCGATCGGCACCGGGCCGGTCAGCCGCCCTTCGCCGCCGGTCGCCTGCTGGATCGCGGCCGGCCGGTCCACCACCAGCGAGATTGCCTGGCGGACCCGCACGTCGTCAAACGGCTTGCGGCGGGTGTTGAAGACGGTGACGACCTGTCCCGGCCCCGCCGCCGAGAGGACCGTCAGCTCGCGCCTGACCTGCTGCGCGACCGTCGGACCGATCGTCGCGTACGTCACCCGGCCGGAGCGGAGCGCCTCGACGCGCTGCCCCTCGTCCGGCAGGATCAGGAGCCGCACCTCGTCGACGTACGGCAGCCCCTTCTCCCAGTACTCCCGGTGCCTGACGTACCGGATCTGGCTGCCGGGGACGTACTCCGCGATCCGGAACGGCCCGCTCCCCATCGCCGAGGTCCGGGCACGGGCGCCAGCGCTCTGCATCCACCGGTGCGGCACGATCGCCGAGCCGCGCAGCGACGCCAACGTCGCCAGGAACGGCGCGTGCGGCGCTCCGAGCGCAAACTCGACCTCGTACTTTCCCTTCGGCGTGACCTTCACGATCGGGCCGAACGAGCCCCGGAACGGCGAGCCCGACCCGGGTGCCTTCGTCCGCTCGAACCAGAACGCGACGTCCTCGGCCTCGAATTCGCTGCCGTCGTGGAACGTCACGCCCTGACGCAGCTTAAAGGTCCAGGTCAGCCGATCGTCGGAGACCTTCCACGCCTCGGCCAGGCACGGCACGAGCTTCATACTATCGTCGAACATCACGAGGCTCTGGTAGGTCAGATCGCCCCAGATGGACAACCCGTTGGCGGCGTACGGATCGAGGGCACCTGGGTCAGCCTCGGCGGCCCAGGCCACCGATCCGCCGGGCTTCGGCGGCCCGAGGGCGGGCGTCGCCTGGACATCCGCCTTGCCGGCCGCGCTGACGGTCGGCGTCGGCTTCGGCACGGGCGTCCGCAGCGGCGCGAGCGGCGTCGGCGCGCCCGAGCGGGATGGGCTGGTCACCTGCTGACACCCCGCGAACAGTCCACTTGTACCGATGAGAGCAAACGCGAAGAACGTCCGGCGGGTGACCGAGGCCGTAGACTGAAGTCCACGTCTACCTTCGTCGGTCCCTACGGGACCGGGACGGGTGGCTCCAGCTCCCTCGCCGGAGTCGCGTAGCGATGGCACTATGGTAACCGTGGACTTTAGTCCACGGCCCTCGGTCGGCGCGGTCTCCGGCCCACGGCCCTCGGTTGGCGTGGCCTCCGATCCGACCTCCCGAGGCGACGTGGGCGCTGGTCGACGGCCCTCGGTCCGCATTGGCATCGTCTCACGGCCGCCGCCTGACTTGTCGCGTTCGACATCCACGGTCGTCATCGCCCCTCTCGTCGCCTGCCCCGCACATGCTACCCTGCCGGGACGCGAGCAACACTCTGGAGGACGGGATGCAGGCGGTCCAGGATCGGGAGATCGGGGCGTACCGGAAGCGCGTAGAAGATCCTCGCCTCGTACGCGGCGAGGGCCAGTATGTCGACGATCTGCGCCTGCCGGGCACGCTCGAGCTCGTCTTCGTCCGCAGCGACTACGCCCACGCGAACATCAAGAGCGTCGATCTCAGCGCCGCGCAGGCCGCCCCTGGCGTGGTGGCTGTCTGGGACGGCGAGCGCGTCAAGGACGTCGCCCGGATCACGAACTCGATCCCGATCGAGGGCCGGAGGATCTCGCCGTTGCCGCCGCTGGCCCACGGCAAGGTGACCCACGCCGGATACGCCGTGGCCGCCGTGGCCGCCGAGAGCAAGTACCAGGCTCGCGATGCCGCCGCCCTGATCGACATTGACTACGACCCGCTGCCCGCCGTCACGAAGCCCGAGCAGGCGATGGAAGCCGAGGCTCCGCTGCTCTGGCCGGCGTTTGGCACCAACGTCGCCTACCACTTCGTGAAGGAGGGCGGCGACGTCGACGGCGTCTTCGCCAGTGCCGAGCATACCCTCTCCCTACGCTGCGTCCACAGTCGCCTGGCGCAGGTCCCGATGGAGCCGAGAGGCATCCTCGCCAGCTACGACAAGGAGAAGGACTTCCTGACCGTCTGGCGCTCGACGCAGTCGCCGTTCGGCACCAGGGGCACGCTGGCCCAGGTGCTCGGCCGCCCGGCCAACACGATTCGGGTGATCGCGCCGGACGTCGGCGGCGGCTTCGGCGCGAAGGGCGGCATGTACCCGGACGAGCTGGTCGCCGTGCTGATGTCGATCGAGCTTGGCAGTCCGGTCCGCTGGGTTTCGACCCGGATGGAGGACCTCCTCTTCACGATGCAGGGCCGCGACCAGACGAACCTGGTGGACGTGGCGTACACCAGCGAGGGGATCCTGACCGGCCTGAAGGTCAAGACGATCTTCAACGTCGGCGGCGTGCTGCTGACCCACGGCGCGGCGCCGCCGCTCCGCGTCCGCGACTTCGCGACCGGCGCCTACCGGTTCGTGGCCCACCGCGCCGAGGCGTACGGCGTCTACACCAACACCAGCCCGACCGGGCCGTACCGTGGAGCCGGCCGCCCGGAGGCCGCCTACGTCGCCGAGCAGGCCGTCGAGGCGGTCGCGAAGGCGCTCAACCTCGACCCGATCGAGGCCCGCCGCCGCAACTTCATCCAGCCCCATCAGTTTCCGTACAAAACGCCGGGTGGCTCCGTCTACGATAGTGGCGACTACGAGCTGGCGACGGCGCGCGCCCTGGAGATGGCCGGCTACGAGCAGCTTCGCGCGGAGCAGCGGCAGGCCCGCGAGCGCGGCGAGATCATGGGGATCGGCGTCGCTACCACCATCGAGGTCAGCGGCCAGGGCAGTGAGTATGGCAGCGTCGAGATCGAGCCGGACGGCACGATCACGGCGAGGACCGGCTCCTCCTCGCACGGCCAGGGCCACGAGACGAGCTTCGCCCAGGTGATCGCCGATCGGCTCGGCGTGCCGTTCGAGAAGATCCGCATCGTCCACGGCGACACCGAGACGATGCCTAGAGGCGGCGGCACCGGCGGCAGCCGCAGCCTGGTCGTTGGCGGCAGCGCCCTCTCCAAAGCGAGCGCCGGCGTGGCCGAGAAGGCGGTCAAGGTGGCGGCGGCGATGCTCGAGGTTTCTGCCGAGGATCTGGTCTTCGTGCGCGGCGGCGTCCAGGTCCAGGGCGCCCCTGAGCAGCGTTTGGAGCTGGGGGAGATCGCGAAGGCGGCTGCCGAGGGCATCGGGCTGCCGGAGGGCGAGCGCGGCCTCAAAGACGACACCGATTTCCAGGCCGAGGTCTCGGCGATCCCGTTCGCCGCGAGCGTCGCCGTGGTCAAGATCGAGCGCGAGACCGGCCGCGTCAAGCTGGACCGGATGATCGTGGTGGACGACATCGGCACGGTCGTGAACCCGCTGATCGTCTTCGGGCAGATCGAGGGCGGGCTGGCCCAGGGCGTCGCCGAGTCGCTGTACGAGCACCTGGAGTGGGATGCCGATGGTCAGCCGTTGACGGCGACGCTCCAGGACTACGCGGTCCCGACCGCCCACATGCTCCCGAACTTCGAACTGGACCTGACGATCACCCAGACGCCGTACAACCCGATCGGCGCCAAGGGCGTCGGCGAGTCCGGCTGCGTGAGCGCGCCGCCGGTGATCACCAACGCCGTCCGCGACGCGCTGGCCCCGTTCGGCATCACGGACATCAGCATGCCGTTCACCGAGCAGAAGGTCTGGCGCGCGTTGCGTGACGCCGGCGCCCTCGCATAGGCGCCGGAATTTGGCGGTGACTGAACCTCATGGAAGGGGTTGAGGGGCGTGGCGCGGGGCGATCACTTCCGGAGTTCAATGCCGCTGGCGATCTGCCTCCGGGCGTACATCCTGCACCATTTCAGGAGGTCATCGAGCGGTTTGGCTCAGGAACGTTCCAGCGTGTGATCGTCGCGTCGCGCCTGTCCCGAATCTACTCGATTGCCGTGAGCACGGGACAGGTACGCCGGTTTATCGTGTTCGGATCGTTTGTGACGGCAAAGCCAGAGCCTAACGATGTCGATGTATTTCTCCTGATGGAGGATTCGTTCGCAGTCAGAAGCCTTGAAGGTGAGACGAGGTTGCTGTTCGATCATACGGCAGCCGACTCTCGTTTCGGAGCGAGCATCTTCTGGCTGCGGCGCCAGGCAGCATTCGGTGGAGAGGACGTCACCGTCGAGCATTGGCAAATCAAGCGTGCCGGAAGCAGGCGAGGCATCATTGACATCGTTCGGGAGGAGCCATGATCGCGAACGACGACGAACTGAGGGTAACCCTGGAGCGACTCAGACGATTCCAGGAGCAAGTTGCACAGCTCCGGCGACTGGAATCTGATCCAGCGAACTACCATGCGTCTGTGTCCGGCTTCCTGGCCGAGATCGACCGGATGCAACTCGAAGTCCGCGAGTTCCTCGCTACCCACCCCGCCGATCCGGCGCTTGCGTCCACCTGAAAGCCCCCGGATTCAGTCAGAGGCCCAAGGCATGAGATGCATCGTCTGCGGAGGCGACCTCACAGCAACAAGGACTGACCTCCCATTCAAGGTGACCGAGACGGCGATCGTGATCCTCAAGGATCTCCCGGTCTTGGCGTGCGGACGGTGCCCGGAGTACCTGATCGAGGACGACGTCCTCAGCCGCGTTGACGCGATCCTGTCTCGGTTAGATAGCTCAACAGAGTTGGCCGTCATCCGTTATGCTGCTTGAGAGTCCAGGGCGCCGCGAGTCCGTGACCTTCGGATGCACGTTTAGTGAAGAGGGAAAGTGCCGATGTCGATGACGCTGGCAGAGCTCGAGGAGCACGCACGCCAACTGCCGCCTGAGGAGAGGGCCCGTCTCGCCGACCTCTTGCTGGAATCGCTCTACGATGGGCCGTCAGCCGAGATCGAGGCGGCATGGGATCGAGAGATCGAAGCTCGCGTCGCGGCATTTGAAAGAGGAGAGAGCAAGACGTATCCGGCTGATGAGGTATTCGCCGAGGCCAGACGACTGGCCCGGTGATGCGCGAGCGGTTCGTCGCAGAGGCGCAAGCAGAGTTTCTGGGGCAGATCGCCTACTATTCCGAAGCCAGGACGGGTCTCGGAATACGGTTCTCTCAGGCTGTTGAAGCCGCGGTGGCCCGAGTCCTTGCATTTCCCAACTCGGGCACGCCTGCTCCTTCGAATACGCGTCGCGTTCGCGTCCGAGGTTTTCCATTCTCGGTCGTCTATCGTGCAGACGCCGGGGATCTCACGATCTTCGCTGTTGCTCACGACGCACGGCGCTCGGACTACTGGATTTCTCGCGTCGACCCGTGACCCTCAGAACCCTGCACCCGCGTCGTCCACGAACTCCAGCATGTGCCCCTTGATCTCTGAGAACCGCCGGAGCGTGTCGTTGTTCCACCGGGAGTCCGGCGCCCCGCTCATGTACCAGTTCGAGCCGTTGTCCGCCAGGAACATCCCGTACCGCTGGGGCGCCACCAGGATCACTCGCACCTGAGCCGGGTACCCCGAAACGTCAATGTCCGACCGCAGCCGCACCCGGGCGCCCATCGGCGGCACGTTCGGGTCCGTGATGCTCGACGCCTCGTGCCGGGCCGGCCAGATGTACGCCCCCTGCGTGCGCTGGGCCGTGAAGCGCAGCGCGTGCGCGATCTCGCCGGCCGCCACCTCGTCATAACGGGCGAGCCCCGGCAAGATCGGCAGCCCCGCCGCGTCCGCCGAGGTCCAGCCGTCCGTCCGCAACGCGTTCGAGCTCAGGTTGAAGAACGCTCCGGAGCCGGCCTCCCACGCGGTGTCCGAGAGCTTCGTCGCGTCGAACACCTCGGTCAGGATGCAGCGGTCGCGGTCCACCACCAGGACGTGGTCGTCACTGCCACCCTCGATCGGCGCGTCCGGCGGGATCCGGTACTCCCCAGGATCGCTGTCGTCGTCGTAGTAGAAGCTGATGGTGACCGGCGGCTGGCCGCCCGGCGCCGTCGTGTATGGGATGCCGATCGGCGCGCCGTTCCAGAGTCCGCTCCCGAAGTCGGCCTTCAGTCCGGTGTCGCGGCCGATGCTGCCGATCCACTGATCCGATAGAGCATGCCTCGGCCGTCACCCGGAGCACCTGCCCGGCCCCTCTGACCCTGCGATCTGGCCTGACCTGGAGCGGCTGTGCGACCAGGCGGCGGCCGATCTGCTGGTGCCGCTCGACGACTTCCTGCGGGCAGTCGCACAGATCGGCTGCTCGCTCCGGTCGATCGAGCGCCTGTCAAACGGCTTCCGGGTCTCGTCCGACGTGATCCTGCTTCGGTTCCTGGCGGCCGGCGCACGAAGCATCTCGCTCTGGCACGTGCGCCCTGACCCCGATCGACACGGCGCTCTCGCCGCGTCCGTCGTGCGCAGCTACCGGTCAGGGCGCGCCGGGCCTCGATCTCGGCACCCCGTCAACCGTCCTCAGTCCGGACGTCGTCCTCCAGGTCGCATACGGCGGCCGAGTCCACCCGTCAGGCGTCGAGATCGCATCCTCGAGGTCGTCGCCGCATCAGCTCGCCGCCATCGCCGACGGCGGGCCGGTTAAGGAGTCGCCGTTCGAACCGGTCCAGCTCCGCTGGCTGGACGATGAGGTCGCCACCGCCCCGCCCACGCCAGCACCAGCAGGCCGTCCGGGCCTGGACGCGCACGTCACCCTCCTGCTGCTCTCCGAGCAGCAGGCCACGGCCGTCGCGCCGCTCTGGGCCGCGCTGACCGGGCTCAGTCGTTCGTCAGGAACGGCGGGCTGACCCCGATGCGTCGTCCCAACGTCGCCAGCTCCGACCGACGCCGCGCTGAGAGCGGGATACCCTCGCCGGCTCGCGCGGCGGACCGCATGAACCCCTGCTCGCCCGGCGCGTACGGCCGCTCCACCCCGGGCGCCGGCGGCACGCTCCCGATCTGCTCGATCAGGCTGTCGATCCGGGCGGTGAACTGCTCCAACGGCAGGTAGGCGGCCGGATCGAGTGCCAGCAAGAAGTGGCTGGTCTCCTGCGGCCGGGCGAGGTCTTCGAGCGCGCCGACGTTCGGCCCGTACGCCATCCCGGCCAGCACGCCAGTCAGCACCTCCCACATCAGCGCCAGCCCGAACCCTTTGTGTCCCCCGGCCGGCACCAGCAGCCCCTCGAGCGCCGCCGCCGGATCAGTCGTCGGGCGGCCCTCCGCGTCGAACGCGAGGCCCGGCCCGAGCTGCTCGCCTCGTTCGAGCGCCATCTTGATGTTCCCGTAGGACGTCGCGCTGTTCGAGATATCCAACAGGAGCGGCGGGTAGCGTCCGGCCGGGCAGCCGATCGCGTACGCCTGGTTGCCCAGCAGCTTCGTCGTGCCGCCCCACGGCGCCAGCAACGGCATCGAGTTCGTGATCACCAGGCCGATCTGCCCGGCGCGCACCGCCATCAGCGGGTAATAGCCGAGCGCCCCGAGTGAGCTGCTGTTGCGGACCACCACGGCGCCCAGCTGATGGACCCGAGCCTTCTCCACGGCCAGCTCCATCGCCCAGGTCGCCGCCACCTGTCCCCAGACCGTCCCCGCGTCGATCAGCGCGGTCGTCGCCGTCTCCGAGACGACCGTCGGCTCGGCATCGGCGGCCGTCACGCCGGCCTCGATTCGCTCGACCAGGATCGGCAGCTTGGCGACGCCGTGCGGCTCGATCGCCCGCAGGTCGGCCCAAAGCATCGCGTCGGCCGTCAGCTCGGCTGCCGCCGGCCGCATCCCGATGGCGAGCAGGACGTGGCGGATGAAGGTCCGTAGCTCCTCGGCATCTACCGTGACCATCGAATTCCCTCCCCGCGCCATCGCCATGCTCATGGTACCCATCGGCCGTCCCTCACCCCCAATCCCCTCTCCTCGTAGGAGAGGGGAGACGAGGCCGTGCTGCTCCCCCTCTCCCTCGCAAGGGACGTCGGCGCAGCCGATGTTCGCGCCGCGCAGCGGAGGGGGTTGGGGGGTGAGGGCAAGTTGTGCCACACTGCCCAGACTCGACCGCGCGATGCACGGTCACCCTGGGAGCGGCTGCCAACCGGTGGGTATTCAGCCTGAAACCCGTACCTCGACGGCGCCGGCCCGAGCCGGCGGCCTCTTCTACGGCTGGGTGCTGGTCATCGTGCTCGGGATCACCCAGACCATCACCTGGGGCATCCTCTACTACGGCTTCACCGTCTACCTGCCCGTCCTGGAGGCCGATCGCGGCTGGACCCGTGGGCAGCAGTCCGGCGCCTTCTCGATCGCGATGCTGCTCTCCGGCCTCTTCGCGGCGCCGGTCGGCCGCTGGCTCGACGATCGAGGGCCGCGGGTGCTGATGACGGCCGGCTCGGTCGCAGCCACCCTGCTGCTGCTGGCGCTCTCCCAGGTCACTACCCTGGTCGAGTACTACGTCGTCTGGGCGCTGATCGGCATCATCATGTCTGCCGTCCTGTACGAGCCAGCGTTCGCGGTAGTCACAGCCTGGTTCGAGCGCCAGCGCACGAAGGCGCTGACCGCCGTCACGCTGATGGCCGGGTTCGCCAGCACGATCTTCATGCCGATCGAAGCGTGGCTGATTGAGCTCCAGGGCTGGCGCGGCTCGCTGGTCACCCTGGCGGCGTTCCTGGCCGTCACCACGATCCTGCCGCACGCCCTGCTGCTCCGCCGGCGGCCGGAAGACCTCGGGCTGCACGTCGACGGCGACCCTCCGACCACTGCAGTCGAGTCGCTCCGCGCGGTCTCCACGAAGCGCCCGCCCGTCTCGGTGAGCGCCGCCATCCGCGAGCCGGCCTTCCGCTGGCTCGCCGTCGCGTTCTCGCTCAGCACCGTCGTGAACATCGCCGTCGGCGTTCACCTGGTGGCGTACCTCCAGGACCGCGCATTCGAGCCGACGCTGGCGGCCACGGCGACCGGCATGGTCGGCGCGATGCAGGTGGCCGGCCGAATCATCCTCAGCCTGCTCGGGGACCGGGCCCGGCCGCTGGTTACTTCGGCGATCGTCCTCGCAATCCAGCCGCTCTCGATCGCGGTCCTGCTGCTCGTCCCCGGCGCCGTCGGCGTCTTCGCCTTCATCGTCCTGTTCGGCACGATGAAGGGCGCCCTGACCCTGATCCGGCCGTCATTGGTCGTGGAGTTGTACGGCCGGGCGCGCTACGCCACGATGGCTGGTGCGCTGGCGGCGTTCGTGATCGGCGCGACGGCCCTGGCCCCGATCAGCGCCGGGGCCGCCTACGACCTGATGCACAGCTACGATCCGCTGTTCTGGGCGTTCGTCCTCCTCTCGGCGATCCCGGTCGGCGCCGTCCTCCTCGCCCGCCGCTAGCCCCTCTTACCCAACCAGCCCCGGCTGCCGGACTAGGCGCGACACCGGCGAGGTCAGGATCACCAGCGCCTGCACCAGGAACCCGAGCGCCGCGACGACGATGCACAGCTCGGCTCCGAACGCACCGCCCACGAACGCGCCGATCGCCGCTCCGACCGGCCGCGAGCCGTACGTCGCCGTCACCACCACCGCCGAGACCCGCCCCAGCATCTCCCCGGGCGTGACGGCCTGCCGCAGCGTCGTCGTGCTGATCGTCCAGAGCAGCGGGCCAGCCCCGATCAAGAAGAAGCTGAGCGCCGCCAGCCACGCGGACGGGACCCAGATCGTCAACACCATCAGCAGCGCGGCGGCCAGACCGGCCAGCGGCCCGATCGCGACGACGCTCCCGAACGGCAGCAGGCCCGTGATCCTGGGCGCCAGCAACGCGGCCACCACCATCCCAACACCAAACATCCCGAGCGTCGCGCCGACTCCAGACGCCGTCATCGCCAGGCTGTTCACCGCGTACGGCACGTAGACCGCCTGCATCACGATGAAGGCTACGTTGAAGAAGACCGCCGTCAGCAGGACCGGCCGCAACAGTGGGTGCGCCAGCGCCAGCTCCGCGCCGTCCCGCACCTCGCGGAGGAGGTCTCGCCGAGCCGATGTGGAGCGGGGCGGCTCGCGCAGGCCGGCCAGCAACAGCACAGCCAGGATCGAGAGCGCAGCCGCGAACCCGAACGCCAGCCCAGCCCCGGCCCAGCCGATCAGCCCGCCGGCGAGCGCCGGCCCGGCCGTGAACGCCGCGCTGCGCGCCAGCTCCAGCCGTCCGTTCGCCGTGCTGAGCGCCCCGGCCGGAACCAGCGCCGGCACTAGCGACGGCGCGGCCACGCTGTACGCCACCGTTCCGGCCGCCCCAAGGAAGCCCAGGACGGCCAGCCACGGCAGCGTCAGCAGGTCGATCCAGGCCAGCCCGAGGATGCCGAGCAGCGAGAGAGCCCGCAGACCCTCCGCACCGACCATCAACCGGCGCCGCGAGGCGCGATCGGCCAGCACGCCGGCTGGCACGGCCAGCAGCAGGAACGGCAGCGTCTGGGCTGTCTGAAGCAGCCCGGCCTCGCCGGCCCCAGCCCCCAGCGCGAGCACGGCCACCAGCGGCGCGGCGGCCAGCCCGATCTGCTCGGCGGACTGCGCCGCCAGGTTGGACCAGGCCAGGCGGTTGAACGACCCGGGAAGCCGTGTCGTGTCGAGGTTCGGCACGGTCGCACTGGCGATCGGAGTGGCCGTACCGGACGACGGCACCATCGTAGTAGCCGTTGGCACGAGAGGAGCCCTCTCAGCAAGATCGACCGCGATGGATCGATCGGGCTCGGCCGCACGACTGCGCGGGCAGCGGCCGGCACCTGGTCGAACACGCCCCCGCCCGATCGAGTTGCAGCCCCCAGGAGAGCGTCGCAACGGTTCGCTGGGCTTCCCATTAAACCCTTATCTGGGAAACTTTAACCGTGCCGTCCGTAAACCCTTACAGCCCCTTAAGCTCCTGTTAACCAAGTCCCCGGTACGCTCTGTGCATACCGTCCGTTTCAACATCTAGATCGGTTGAGCGCGACGTGAGACCGTACCACGGCGGACAGGGGAAATACCTGATGTCACTCGAGATCGTCGCCGGGCTGCTCGGCTCACAGCTCGTGCGGGCGGTCGCCAGCGAAGTGGCGACGACACTCGCCTGCCAGGCCATTCAGCACGCGGTCAGCACCATGGCTCGACCGGTTGTTGCACTCCCCTCGGAGTCCGACGACGGCGCCGACCTGAGCGTGCCGCCGGCCAGCCCGCCATCCACCGCCACCGTGGGTGAGCCCGCCCTGGCCGAGCTGCGAGCCGTGCCGAACGTCGAGGTGCTCTCGGCGATCCCGGGCCGCGCCCGCCTGCGCATCCACGGCCTGCGCGACGACGCTGCCCGCGCCGCCGAACTGGTCGCCACCGTCCGGGCGCTCGATGGCGTGACCGCCGCTGAGGCGAACCCGCTGACCGGGGCGCTACTGGTCCGCTTCGATGCACGTCGAACCGACGTGGCCGAGATCGTGGCCGCCCTCGAGCCGCCGATCCCGGCCCGCCCGCTCCGCGCCTCCGAGCGCGCCCCGTACCTCCGCCTCGTCGTCGGCTAGACCACGCGCTCCCGGAGGTCGCCGAGCTCCACCCCGAGGCCCGGCCTCTCCGACAGGTGGACCATCCCCTCGCCGTCCGGCTCGAAGTACGGCGGCGCGATCAGTCCCTGGAAGTCGGCCGCCGCGACGATCGGCAGCTCCTGAAGCAGCTCCACGTACGGCGAGTTGGGGCAGCCGCCCGAGAGCGCCAGGTGCGCCGCGATCCCGATCGCACTCCCGCCGTGGTGCGGCACGAACAGCTTGTTGTGCATCTCGGCGTACGCCGCCACCTTCCGAAGCTGGAACATCCCCTCGGAGCAGACCGCGTCCGCCTGGATGATGTCGTAACAGCCCCGGTCGATCAGCGTCCGGAACTCGTGCAGCCCGACGTTGTTCTCGCCGCCGGCGATCACCTGATTCGTCGCCCGGGTCAGCTCCGCGAGCCCGTCGAAGTCGTACCGCCCCAGCGGCTCCTCCAGCCAGCGGACGTCGAGCTGCTCCAGCTCGCGGCAGGTCGCCAGCGCCCGCTCGAACGTCCAAAGCGGGCCGTCCTGATTGCGCGGGGTGCCCGGGGTCTGAGCCTGATTGGCGTCTACCATGATCTCCATCCGGTCGCCAACCGCCTTGCGGACCGCCTCCACCTGCGCGACGTCCTCCTTCATCGTCCAGGAGTGAATCCGCAGCTTGATGGCACGGTACCCCAGCGAGAGATAGTGCAGGGCGTCCTCGGCGCGCTGCTCCGGCGAGCGCAGCTCGATCATGCTGGCGTACGCCTTGACCCGGTTGGTGTAGCCGCCCCAGATCTTCCACAAGGGCTGGCCGCTCGCCTTGCCGAACAGGTCCCAGAGCGCCATCTCGATCCCCCAGACCGGCGGATGAGCCAGCCAGGGGCCGCCGTTGTTGCGGATCATGTCGGTGTGGCGCTCGAAGAGGAACGGGTCCTGCCCCACTAGCCTCGGTGCGATCTGCCGGCTCACGAACCCCGGATCCCCGACTCCCGCGCCCAGTCCCGTCAATCCCTCGTCCGTGTGGATCAGGAACACCGTCGTCTGGCGGTGCTGAGAGCTCGTCCCCGGCGACCAGGCCGGCCAGACCTCGCCCCGGTAGCTGCTGCGCCAGACCTGCGTCTCGACGCCCGTGATCTTCATCCCGTCATCCCCTTTGCTGGAACATGTCACCGCCGAGGATGGTAGTTGGTGACCTCACACCGGCATGGCGATCGGTCCAACACACAGGCGAACGAAGTCCCCTGACCGGGCTTGAGCCAGAGGACGACACCGCGGCGAGTCAGGCTCGCCGTGAGCGCCACGGCACATGTCCGGGACGACTGCGAGTCGTTCGCGGTAGCATTCAGTGATCGTGCTTGCCAGCTAGCTCGCGTTGAGATGACGAGAAGGAGGTTCCCGATGGCGCTGAGGGTGCAGGTCACAGACGATTTTCTGGTGGCAGTTCCGGACGAAGCGCGTCGACGACTCAACATCGAGCGTGGAGACAACCTCCTGGTCGAAGTCCGTGACAACGCGATCATCCTGATGCCCGAACCCCACGACTACGCCCGTCGTCTTCGAGGTCTTCACCGGGAGGTCTGGGAGGGCATCGAGGCCAACGAGTACGTCCGGCAGGAGCGGGAAGCTTGGGAGCGCTGACCGAAACGCTCAGGCGTCACGATCGCGTCGGATTCGATACGTCGATCTTCATCTACCAGCTCGAGGATTCGCCTCAGTATGCAGCTCTGTCTGACGAGGCCCTGGGCGCGCTCTCGGGAGGCACGTTCAAGGGAGTCACGTCGATATTGACGCTCATGGAGGTAGGGGTTCGACCTCTTCAACTCGGCCGCGACGACGTGACTGACGAGTACGAGCTTCTCCTGTCGACGTTCCCAAATCTGCTCATCGTCGACCTCGACCGAGCTTGCGCTCGTCGTGCCGCACAGCTTCGCGCGACCTATCGCCTGCGCCCGGCCGATTCCCTCCAGGTCGCCGCGTGCCTGCACCACGGCGCGACGGCGCTGCTGACCAACGATAAAGGCCTTCGTCGAGTCCAGGAGCTACAGGTCGTCATTCTCGACGACTTTGTCTCCGTCACCTGATCCGCGAGCGATGCCCGGGCACGATGGTTCAGGGCAACTCCAGAGGTAGCAAGGGCTGCGGGCAACTGCTGCGCCAGACCTGCGCCTCGACGCTCGTGAACTTCATGACTTCCTCCCGTGCCGGTTGTACATCCCAGCACGTTCGAGCTGCGACTGAATCGCCTGGACTGTCTCTTCGACCGACATGCCTGACGTGTCGATAACGGGAAACTCGTCCTGCTCCCGCCAGGGGACCATCATGTCGTAGATCGTACGGAGCGTAGTGGCGGTCAACTCGCGGTGTCCGCGACGCCCTCGATTTCGGTCCGGCAGGGAAGCAAAGTCGGGCAGGAGCACCACCATCTGGTGCGGGATTCCCTTGAGGTCGGGGCGCCAGGCTTCATAGCTGACCTGCCGCCAGCGTGGAAAGATGACATCGTCGACGACGCAGTTGAATCCGGCCGCGATGTAGAGGCGGGCGAGCACGCAGCATGCGGTACGGGCGAGCTCGTACTGCCGCTGGGCCTCAGCCGTCCAGCCGTCTTCCGGGTTGGCATATCCCGACTTCACGAAGTCACGAACGTCGTCCAGCGAGAGGTGGGCCGTGGGCTCTCGTTGGCTGGCCGCCCACGTGGCCGCCGCCGTCGTCTTTCCGGCACCGGCCGGCCCGGTCACGAGCAAGAGAAATGGCGACATCGCCTCACTATCCTCCAGCGCGTCGCTCCAGCCATTCAGGCAATCGGCGGTTCTCGCGATGGATATGATGGACGTCAGTCTTCGGCCAGGAACCAACTACCGCGGCCAATGGTCAAGAGGACGCGTGAGTAGGTCGATCGACTGGACGTACCTGTGAAGCTCTCCAGCGTCCCGCGAGGTCATCCTCCTGATGTCGAGATCGTGGTCCGGCGCGCGTGACCATCTCAGGGTGACGGTGCGCAGCGCCCGTCAAGTCGTCCTGCTGTTCCTCCTCTGGACCGTGGCTGCGTGTGGAGCCTCGGGCACGGCGCCACCAGGCGACGAGCATGAGCTGATGGCAAAGATCCGTTTCGACCTGGCCGGGCTCGACGAGCGTGGCCTGTATGGCCCCCCTGATGGTCGGCGCGCACTCTCCTACGAGTTCTGTATCCCGGCTCGCCAGCAGGCGGTCGACGAGGTGCGAGCGATCGACCCCACGATTCAGATCTCCCAGGGCAGTCGCGGCCGGATCGGCTGTACGAGCGACCAGTACCTCAGTATCGGCAGCACCCACCAGCCCGACTTCCGGGCTGTCCTCCAACGCCTCGCGGCGCTCGACTACGTGACACGGATCGATCCGAGCTACGCGGAGTGACGTCCTCCTGCTCACAATGCATCGCCGGTACAACGGCCTTCGCTACGGCAGCGCAGACAGCGGCTCCGACGGGTCGGCGGTCGTCGTCGAGGAGGCCGGCTCCCGGCCGACCAGCCGCGCCAGCCGCTCCTCAGGCACCCCGAAGCGCGTCCGGTAGTCCGCCTGCGACCGCCGGATGATGTCGTGGGCCTCGACGCGACCGTAGACGTGGGTGATCTCCGCCTTCTGTACCGAGGCGCCCGGCGCATCCTTGTAGGTCAGGAAGTAGTGGCGCAGCCGCTCGATCGTGCTCACCGGCACCGACTTCAAGTCGTTCCAGCCGCCGTAGACCGCGTCCTGCTGCATCACCGCGATGATCTTGTCGTCCGCCTCATTGCCGTCCAGCATGCGGAAGCCGCCGATCGGGATCGCGTGGAGCAGGAAATCGCCGTGCGTGAAATGCTTTTCGGTCAGCACACAGATGTCCAGCGGGTCGTCGTCGCCGATGATGTCGTCACGGCCCGTGCGCTGGATCGTCCGCTCGGCCACCTCCTCGGCGCAGAGCGTCTGCGGGATGAAGCCGTACAACGTCGGGCAGATGTTCGAGTACTTCTGCGGCCGATCGACCTTCAGAATGCCGGTCTCCTTGTCCAGCTCGTACTTGACGGTGTCCGTCGGCACGATCTCGACGTACACGTTGACGACCTCCGGCGCCTCAGGGCCGATCGGGATGCCGTGCCACGGATGGGCGCGATACATCAGGCCCAGGATCTCTCGCAAAGTTGCGCCGGTATCGTTCACCAGAATCACCTCAACGTCTCGGAGTCAAGTGTACGGGACGCCCAGACAGCCCCACCAGACAAACGTCGGTGGCCCTCACCCGGTATCCTTTCGACGATGGCCGACCTTTCCGCGCTCCCAGACCTCTCGGCGCTCAACATCCCCGTCGTGCTCGGCAGCGTGCGCCCGCGCCGGCTGAGCGAGCGCCCGGCCCGCCTGATCGTCGAGCGGCTGGCGCTGCTCGGCTGCCAGGCGCCCCTGGTGGACCTCCGAGCGCTGGACCTCCCGATCTTCGGGCAGACCCGCGACCAGGACGAGCTGCCGGCCGTGATCGAGCTCAAGACGATCGCGGACACCTCGGACGCCATGGTCTGGCTCACACCGGAGTACAACCACGGCTACACCTCGGCGATCAAGAACGCCGTCGACTACCTCCACAGCGAGATCCGCCGGAAGCCGATGGCCGTCTGCGGCCTCTCGGGCGGCGGCCTCGGCGGCGCCAGGGCCGTCGAGCAGCTCAAGCTGGTGCTGCTCGAGTTGCGCGCTGTGACGATCCGCGACTCGGTCTACTTCAGCGATGCCCGCGGCCTCTTCGACCAGGACGGCACACTCCAGCGCCCAGAATACCTCGGCAGGATCGACGACATGCTGGCCGAGCTGGTCTGGTACGCCCAGATCCTGACCTGGGGACGCGCCCAGGTGCCACTACCTAGGAAGAGCAAATAGCCATCCCGTTGCCAGGGCGTCCCCTCAGGGCCCGATCGTCCGTTCTTCAACCGCGAGCGTTAAACGCTCGTAGTGCGCCTTTTTCCGGCCAGACTTCACACCATGATGCAAACAGCTCAACAGATCGTCAACAGCATGCGAACCCGCATCCTCCTCGTCGTGCTGACAGTCGCATCAGCGTGCACGCTGACGGCCGTCGTCAGCGCCGAGCAGGCCCCCCTCGCCGAGCGCAGCCTGACCGTGATCGCGCTCCTGGCGCTGCTCGCCGGCCTGAGCGGCGTCGCGGCCTGGATCGGGGCTGACCTGCTGGCGCGCCGCAAGGTCCAGGCGCTCGCCGCCGCCCACCAGCAGCGCGAGAGCCAGTTCCAGGATGAGTCGCGCCGGCTGCTCGCCCTGCACCAGGCATCGACGGCGCTGGCGGCGCAGGCCGGGACGCCGGACGGCATCCTGCAGGAGATCCTGAAGAACGCCGTCTCGCTGGTCGGCGCGGACAGCGGCTCGCTCTACCGCTGGGACGCCGAAGCGGCCCTCCTCCGCTGTGTCCGCAACTGGAACGTCCCGGCCGCTGAGGCCACGCCAGACATGCGTCCCGAAGAGGGGCTGGTCGGGCGGACGTTCAGCGGCCTCGTGCCCGTCGTCGTGAACGAGTATCAGACCTGGGAGCCCGGCACGGCCTCCAGCAAGGCGGTCGGGCTGCAAACGGCGCTCGGCGTGCCGCTTCGCTACGCCGGCCGTACCGTCGGCGTGCTCGTGCTCTGCCGCTACCACGCCGACGCTCCGCCGTTCCAGGACGGAGACGCCCGCCTGGCGTCGCTGTTCGCGGACCAGGCCGCTGCCGCCATGGAGACCGCCCACCTCTACGCCGGGCTGGCCGTCCAGGTCGAGCGCCTGCGCGCCCTGACGGGCCTGAACGAGGTGATCTCCTCAACGCTGGACCGGGGGACCGTGCTTCAGGAGATCGCGCTGGCGGCAGCGCGGCTGTTCGGAGCGCCGATGGTCGCGTTCTGGACCTATGACGAAGCATCGCGGCGTCTGCACATCAGCGCCAGTGCCGGCGAGCCGCTCGAAAGCATGGTGCCGCACGAGGGCATGGCGATCGGCGAGGGGCTGGGCGGCTGGGTGGCCCAGCATCGACAGCCGCTCTCGATCCCAGACGTCCTCGCCGATCCGCGCGCCGTCGGCAAGTCATGGTGGGAGGAGCGCGACCTGCGCAGCTACTACGCCGTGCCGGTCATCCACGAGGGCACCCTCCTCGCCGTGCTCGCCCTGAATGGCAAGGTGCCGTTCCGGTTCAGCGCCGAGGACCACGATCTGCTGGAGAGCTTCGTGGCGCAGGCGGCGGTAGCGATCCGCAACGCCTCGCTCTACGCCTCGGTGGCAGACGCGAACCTCGCTCTCGAAGAGTCAGTCGTCCGGGCGAACGAGCTGGCCGTCGCCGCCCAGGACGCGGACCGCGCCAAGAGCGCGTTTCTGGCGACCGTCTCCCACGAGATCCGCACCCCGATGAACGGCGTCATCGGGATGACCGAGCTGCTGCTGGACACCAGCCTGGACGAGGACCAGCTTGACCTGGCAACCACGATCAGGTCGAGCGCCGGCTCCCTGCTGGACATCATCAACGACATTCTGGACTTCTCACGGATCGAGGCCGGCCGCTTCGACGTCGAGTCCGAACCGTGCAGCGTCCGCCAGGTCGTCGAGGACGTCGCGGACCTCGTCGCCGAGTCTGCCCACCGGAAGGGCCTGGAGCTGGTCACGATCGTCGATCCAGACCTGCCGGAGCGGCTGCTGGGCGATCCCGGGCGCCTGCGCCAGATCCTGCTCAACCTGGCCGCGAACGCCGTCAAGTTCACGGAGCGCGGCGAGGTCGTCATCCGCGTCACGAGTACCGAGGCATCGGGTCCGGTCGTAGGGGCGGGTTTCCAGGTATCAAGCGGTGCAACTAACGATCCTAACCCGCCCGCCTCACCACCCCTCGTCGTCCGCTTCGAGGTCCGCGACACCGGCGTCGGCATCGCGCCGTCGGTCCGGTCTCGCCTGTTCCAGCCGTTCTCCCAGGCCGATAGCTCCACCACGCGCCGCTACGGCGGAACCGGCCTCGGACTGGTGATCTCAAAGCGGCTCGTCGCGATGATGGACGGCGAGATCGGCTTCAAGAGTGAGCCGGGCGAAGGCAGCACCTTCTGGTTCACGGTTGCGCTCGCGCGTGGCAGCGAATCCACGCCCCGGCGGTTCCCGGACATCCTTGCAGGGCTCCGGGCGTTGCTCGTCCTCAAGAACCCGACCCATCGCGTCGCGTTGGAGCAGCAGCTCGCGAGCTGGGACGTCCTGGTGGAGCCGATCGGCCGGGAGGCCCTGGCCGCACTGGGCGTGGGCGACGCCGCTGGCAACGGAGCGCCGTACGACGTGCTCCTGGTGGACGAGTCGATGCCTGAGCTCTGGCGCCCGGCCGACGCGCTCGGCCGCGAGCCGGCTCCAAGCATGATCCTGCCGCGAACCCCGCGCATCGTGCTGACGAGGCGCGGGTCGCTGACCGGGCCACGGCCGGAGCGCCCGCTGACCATCGCGCTCAGCCGGCCAGTCCGCCAGCGCCAGTTGTTCGCGGCCCTCGCGCGCGCAGTCGGGCGGGCACGCGTAGCCGAGCCACGGCGGATCGGCGCCTCTGCCGGTGCCGTCCCGGCCCGCCCGGCCACGGGCACGGTGGAGCCAGTGTCGATCCTGCTCGCGGAAGACAACCCGGTCAACCAGCAGGTCGCTCGCCGCCTGCTGGCGAAGCTCGGCTGCGAGGTCGAAGTCGTCGCGACCGGCCAGGCGGCCGTCGAGGCGAGCGCCAACGGCAGCTACACGGCGATCCTGATGGACTGTCAGATGCCCGAGCTGGACGGCTACGAGGCGACCGCCATCATTCGCGACCGTGAGGCGGTGGCCGGCCCAGGCGCGACGCGGATCCCGATCATCGCACTGACGGCGGCCGCGATGCCCGGCGACCGCGAGCGCTGCCTGGCGGCCGGCATGAACGACTACGTCTCGAAGCCGATGACGCTGGAGCAGCTCGCCGACGTCTTGCGACGTTGGGTTCCCGGCCGGATCACCGTGCCGGCGAATCCACGCCTGGCTCCCGCCGTCCGCCAGCCTGACGAGCCTGGCGAGCCGGCGGTCGACATGAGCGTGCTGGCCAGGCTCGCCGGCGAGGATCTCGGCGGGGACCGGGCGTTCGTGGTGGAGCTGATCGACCTGTTCCTGGAGCAGGCGGCCCCGCTGCTCGCGGAGCTCCATGCCGCCGCGCGCATCGGCGACGCCCGGGAAGTTGCCCGGATCGCGCATCTGCTCCACTCCAGCGCCGGGAACCTGGGCGCCCGCCGGCTTCAACGGCTCTGCGCAGACGCCGAGGCAGGACGCCAGCGCGATGTGGACAGCGGTGCTCCCTCAGCAGATGATGCGACTCCGACTGCCGCCGAGGCCGCGAACGGCCTGGCCGCCGAGCTGGACCGCGTCATCCGCGCCCTCCAGGCCGAACGCCAGCGCTCAGCCGCCTGACCCCCCTCGCTACTCGACGATGTAGGTGACCGTCACCTGCGTGCTGACCTCCTGCGTGCCGGGCTCGACGGGCGGGGGCGGCGCGGCGGCAGCGCCGTACGCATCGGCGCGCGCGGGCTGCGGACGCGGCGGGTTCGAGGAGGCGTCTGACTCCTGGATCGCCCTGATTCCCACGACGCGCAGCCCCGTCAGACTGGCGAGCTGGTCGGCCTTGGTGCGCGCATTCTGGATCGCCACGCCGCGCGCCTGCCCCTTCGGCGTCTCGATCTGCTCGACGGCGAACGAGATGCCGTCGACCCGGTTCGCGCCGGCCGCCGTCACCGCGTCTACGATCGCGCCGACTTGATCGAGATTGCGGATCTTGACCTGCACCGAGTTGTTCGCTTGGTACCCCTGAACGACGCCGGGGTTTCGCTGGTCGTAGACCGGGCGGGCCGAGAGCCGATTGGTCCGGATCTCCTCCCGCGGGATGCCAAGCTCCAGCAGTTTGTCGACGACGGCCTGCATGCGCGTGGCGGCATCCGCCTGGGCCGCGGCCTGCGTCTGTGCGGTCGCCTCGACGCCGAACGAGACGTTCGCGACGTCCGGCTGGACCAGAACGCGCCCATCCCCCACCGTCGTGATCGTGGAGCGGAGATCGTCAGCAGCCGCTACGGCAGCCTGTGCAGCGGGCGGCCGGACCGCTACCACGGCGACGGCGGTGGCGATGATCACGCTCGAGACAGCCATGCCAAACATGAGGAGCACACGGAGCCTGGTGAGCATCTGCATACGGCGGTTCCTCCCGGGTCATGCTCTGAGGAGACGCCGCCGCCGCCCCTTCGGTTCCCCCGGCGACTCCACGGAAGGCGCAAGACCGCGACCCTCAGGCTCCTTTCTGTCTCCTTGCAGGCTGCCTGCGCGACCAGACCCGCCCACCCTCCGTTCTATCTGGTAGGCACCGATCAAGAGGCCCCAAAATGCGCCCAAATCTGGTATACTTGAGCAGACGATTCGACACAGTGTGTACCGCCCGGAAAGATCGAAACCGGGCCTGTAGACAGACCGCGCGGTGAGCCCGCATGCAGGATCAGGCACGACGGTCAGGGAGCATCATGAGTCAGCTTGCACTTCTTCCACTCGAGGGTATCGAGACCAACGCAGCCACGAAGCAGGGGCCATCAGCACGTCTTGTCAGGATGCCTGGGCGGGCCCGCCAGTCGCCGCGCACGGCGGTCGGGGCGCCGGGCTTCCTCTCGGTGCAGGCCGCTGCCGAGCGGATCGGCATCCAGCCGCGCGGCGTGCGCTACCTGATCGAGCAGGGGCGTCTCGAGTCGCAGCGCCTCGGGCGGATGCACTTCCTCCCCAGCGGCCAGGTCGAAGCGTACCGGCGCGCGAAGCGGGCACGGGCGCGGCGGCGCAAGTAGTTCGTGGCTACGAGGCGTCCTGGATCAGGACGCCGGTCTGCGCGTCCACCAGCAGGCGCATCGTCGAGCGCGGGCCGTCCTGCCGGGCTCGGTACAGGACGCTCCACACCAGCTGCTGCCGGTCCTCGTCGTCGTACAGCACCTGGAGCCGCACCGACGCCGGCTGGTCGAGGTCCCAGCGCTGATCGCGCGGGAGGAGCCAGGCGCGGGTCGTCTCGACGGCCCGCTCCCGCGTGATGGCCGGCTGCGTGTCGATCTGGAGCTGGTCACGCTGTCCCAGGTACCAGAACACCTGGCCGCTACGGCTCATGACCGCAACCGACACCGAGACCGGCAACTCCGCGCGAGACTCCATGCTGAGCTGGCTCCACTTGAAACTGTACGTCGTGCCCGTCTCGCTGGTCCGGACCGACCTGTCCACCAGCACCAGCTGGTCGAACCCCCAGAAGTGCGTCCTGGCGTACCGGGTGGCGAGCGACTCCGCCTGAATCAGCGAGAGATCCACGGCATCACCGGCCGGCGCCATCCGACCCCGGAACGTCGCCTCGATCACCTCGGACGTGCGTGCATCAACCTTGAAGAAGTCCTCGCCTCGCGTCGGCGAGACGCTCTCCAGATAGTACATCTCCGCTCGGCGGCTCCCGACGTCGTCGGTCTGCAACCCTCCCTCCAAGACCAGCCCCGGCTCGCCGGCGAAGCGTCGGACGCTGCCGATCGCCTCCTGGAGTGTGACCCGGCCTGAGGCCGGGACGGTCAAGGGAGGCGCCGTCTCGCCGCGCACGCTCACGCCGATCGACGGGGTGACGAGCGCCGGCGTACTGGCCGACAGGCTGAGCCAGAGCAGGCCGCCAGCAAACCCGAGCAGCGCGTACAGCAACGCGCTCGACGCCGCGGGCGACACGATCAGGCGCAGCAGCCGTTTCGTGTGCACAGCCCCTCCCGGGCACGCTCGGCGGTCGGGGGCAGGCACGTCCGGTTCCCGCCGCCTACCCCGCGACGATCTTCCGTAATGTCAGTATAGCAACGCGTCAGACCGCACGAAAGCACTTCTGACGAGAACTGAAGCACGCTGCACTTTTGCAACCTTCGTGCCTGGATCGCGCGGCGACCACGTGCAGAAGGAGCCTGCCGCACGGCCGCTCCCTGCCGGCCTCTTGCAGGAGGATGCTACGCGCGGTCCGGTGGGCGACGGCGGGAGCCGCCTGGCCCTCTCGGGCGGCGGCCTGGCGGCCGAGCAGGTGGAGTCCCCGCGGGTTGCTGGCCTTGCCGCCCCGGTCCGGCTTGCCCAGACAGCCAGCGCTGACTCTCGGCATGCAGCGCTGCGAGGTCCGGCCGGGACACGATCATCCGGTGCAGCAGCGCCTCGATCTCGGCGTCGGACTGGGCGCGGATCGCCTCAACCTGGCGCTCATCGCCGTAGCGGCCGGCCTGCGCCTCCAGGAACGCGCGGAGCACCGCCACGTCACGTCGGCGCAGCGCCTCGCCGAGCTGCGCCACGTATGAGCGGTCGTCGGCGGTCACCGTCGCGGCTCGGTAGGCCAGCCCTGGTTTGGCCAGGCAGGCGGCGCTCCGGCCGGCGGGCCGGGTTGCCACGCTGCCGGCGGGGACGGCTGCCCGAGCGGCGCGCTCTGCGTCGGCACCAGCGTCACGCGCATGCCGCCGCTCGCCTTGCCGACCATGGTGTAGACCGCGGCCAGCGTGCCGCCGTACAGCGCGCCGCCGATGATCGAAACGACCCAGGTCACCAGGAAGAGCAGCGCGAACACCAGCCAGAGTCGGTCATCCCAGTAGACCATGAAGTTGTAGAACGGCCGCAGCCGAAACAGGTCGATGTAGTTGACCGGCACGTCGATACTGGCGAGCGGGACCGGCACCCGAATGCTCGCCGTGGTCAGCGCGTCCAGCACCCAGCGCGTGCCGCTCACCAGCGAGGTGCAGCCCCAGGCGAACAGCAGGCATGGAATCAGGTTGAAGACCGCGCTGATCGCCGCGCCGATCTGCCCTGCGCCCACCAGGTCGATCGACGGCACGGCGTAGACGGCCTGGGACGGCCCGGGACCGAAGCTCGCGGGGGACGGTCCTGGCACGTAGCTCTGCATCGGCGGCGGCGCTGGCGCCCGGCGGGCCGGCGGATCGTAGCCGTGGGTCGGAGCCGGGAACTGGGCGGTCGGTCCGGTGGGGGATGCCGGGGGGGCGGCCAGATGGCCCATCGCGGTACCGCAGACGCCACAGAAGCGTGCCAGCGGGTCCGGATCGAGGTTGCCACAGCCAGGGCAACGCTGCCCGTGCGCCTGTCGGGCCTGGTGCGGCGGGTTGGTTCGATCGTCGTACACGATGCGGCTTCCCCGGGCAGCATACGCGCCCCCGACGGCACCGTCAAGACAAAACCTGTATCCTCTCCGCCCGGAGGTTCCTGCATGGCCGCTGCCCTGCCTCCCCTGCGCTACGCCGATGCCCTGCCCCGCTCGGCTGATCTCGTCGTCATCGGCGGCGGCATCGTCGGCGTCGCGACGGCGTTCTTCGCCGCTCGGGCCGGCCTCACGACGGTCGTGCTCGAGAAGCGCCCGGCCCTCTGCACGCTGACCACGCCCGTCTCAACCGGTGCCTTCCGCCTCCAGTTCGACAACCCCGAGGAGATCGCGCTCGTTCGCGAAGGCGTCGACCTGTTCGAGCGGTTCGCCGAGGTCGCCGAGCTACCGGGCTACGACGTCGGGCTCTGCCAGCAGGGCTACCTCTTCTGCACCACCGATGAGGCCGGCATGAAGCGCCAGCAAGCGTGGGTCAGCATGCAGCACGGCTGGGGCCTGACCGACGTCGAGCTGCTGCCGGGCGACGAGGTGCGCTACCGCTTCCCGCACATCGCGCCGACCGTCCTCCAGGCCCGCTACCGGGCAAAGGACGGCTGGCTCAAGCCGAAGGCGCTGACAATGGGGTACGCACGGGCCAGCGGCGCGACGTTCTGCCTGGAGACCCCGGCGACCGGCTTCGTCAAGCAGGGCGACCGCGTCGTCGGTGTGGAGACCACGCGCGGGACGATCGGCTGCCAGCACGTCGTCCTGGCGGCCGGACCGTTCAGCGGCGTCGTTGCGAAGCTGGCCGGTCTCGATCTGGTAGTGCGCCCGCGTCGGCGGATGAAACTGGTCATCCCCGAGCTGCCCGATATCCCGGCCTACTCGCCAATGACGATCGACGAGGAGACTATCGCCCACTGGCGGCCGGCCTTGCGCGGCGCCTACGCGCTCTTCACCGACCCCTCGACGCCCGTCTCCGATCCCGTCGACAACGTCACGCCGGACGCCCAGTTCGCGTTCGACCTGCTCAGCCCGAGCTCGCCGCGCTCGCTGGCCCGGATCAGCCCGTTCTGGAACCAGGTCTGGGAGAAGGGCGAGCCGGACTGGGTCCTGCAGGCTGGCCAGTACGAGTACACGCCGGATCACCGGCCGTACCTCGGGCCGAGCGCGGTCCCAGGCCTTTCGCTCAACTGCGGCTACAGCGGCCACGGGATCATGGCGAGCGCCGGCGGCAGCCGCCTGACGGTGGATGCGCTCCTCGGCCGCGTGGACCCGGCGGCGAACCCGTTCCGGCCAGACCGCGAGATCGCGGAGCGCCCCCTCGACATTCTCTAGATCAAAGAGAAGCCGCGTCGACGGCGGTGCGCGAGGCCGCCCTGACGTCGCCGAGGTTGCGAGCCCTTTCTGGCGACGGCTGTGGAAAGGCGGCCGCTCGCACCGAGTGCCCGTCGGCGCGGCTGCTCGGGTCTGGAAGCCCGCTGGTCACCAGCCCGACGTACCTTCAGCGTACGCGCATTCCGGCCCGAGTGAGCTAAGCGTCTGACAACCTTCTGTTAGCAATCTGCTAACGGTCGCTGCCGGTCTCGCCCTGGCTCCCCCTCCCCCGTTGCCCGTTGGTGATGGAGTCATGACTCCCCCTCTCCCTCGCAAGGGAGAGGGGGCGGGGGGGTGAGGGCTCCACGTCTGCCAGCAGGTCCAGCGCCACCGCCCGCGCCCGGACCTCCTCCACCAGCGCCTCGATGGCGACCGAAAGCGGGGCAGCCCCCGCGCGCCGCACCAGCGCCGCGATCCGATCCACTGGCGGCAGGTCCGCGACGTCGAGCGCCACCAGGCGGCCGTCACGGACAAGCTCCGCCACCTGCATCCACGGAAAGAACCCCACGCCGACGCCGCTCAGCACCATCTGACGGCCGGTGGCCATCGGCACGTCCACGACTGGCCGGGCGCGCTCGGCCAGGCTGGCGACGGCCGGCGGCAGCACCAACCACCAGCGCAGCAGCAGGAACGGCTGGGCCAATTCTACGATCGCGTCCGCGCCGATCGGCTCGCCGGCCGCCTGGCGCCCAGCCAGTGGATGCGACGGCGCGGCGACCAGCACGACCGGCTCGCGCAGCGTCAGCAACACCTCGACCTCGCCGGTCAGGACGTCGTGACTGGGCCAGGCCAGGAGCGCCAGCCGCACCACCGCGTCGTGGAACAGCTCGACGAGCTGCTGTTGGCGGCCGGCCCGGACCAGCACCTCGACGTCGGGGTGCGCGGCAAGGAACCGCGCCACGGCCGGCCCGAGGAAGCTGCCCGAGAGCGACTCCAGCACGCCGATGCTGACCTGGCCGCGTTGCCCCACCTGGGCCTGCCGCGCCGCCTCCACCCCGGCGTCCAGCACCTCGACGGCCCGCCGCGCGAACGGCAGGAAGCTGGCGCCCAGATCCGTCAGCACTACGCCCCGGCCGCTCCGCGCGAACAGCGGCCCGCCGACCGCCTGCTCCAGGGCGCGGATCCGGGCGCTGACCGTCGGCTGCGCGACGTCGAGCGACCAGGCCGCCTGGCTGAAGCTGCCCTCCCGCACGACCGCTCGAACGTCAGAAGCTGCTCAGTGTCCATCGTCGAGCCATCGAAAATACCAATGGATCCCATAGTGTACATCGGCTTGATGAATGAGACGGCCCGGCGTACCGTACAGATGAAGGCGCACAGTCGGATCGTCTGGAGCGAGCGGTGGCAGTTTCGAGTGGCGTCGGCGAGGGCGGGCGGGCGCGGGCCTATTGGACAGCCTGGGCCGCCACCCTGATCTTCTTCGCGGGCTTCTACACCCTGCTGGTGCCGCTGCCGCGCTACCTCACCCAGATCGGGCTGCCGGACTGGCAGATCGGACTGATCCTCGGGGCGTTCGGCGTCGCCTCCCTGTTCCTGCGCACCGTCGCGGGCGTCGGGGTCGATCGCTGGGGCTCGAGACGGGTGATGATGCTGGGCGCTGGCGGCCTCGTCGTCGGCGCCGTCTGCGTCGTGCTGACCGCGAACCCGCTGGCGCTGCTCGGGCTGCGGCTGCTCCAGGCGGTCGGGTACGTCGCGTTCACCACCGCTGGCACAGCCTTGATCATCGAGCTGACGCCCGAGGAGGAGCGCGGCCGGCGGCTGGCGATCTTCGGGGCGGCGGCGAACGTGGCGATCACCCTGACGCCGGCCGCCGCGACGGCCCTCCTGACCGTCCTGCCGCTGGCGGCCGGGTTCTGGCTGGCCGGCCTGCTGGCGCTGATCGGCGGCGCACTGGCGGCGCTGATCGCCGGGCCGAGGCGCCAGCAGCGCACGGTGCGAGGGCTGCGGCAGGGCTGGCGCTTCCCGCCTCAGCTCTGGCTCCCGATGACGATGGCGAGCCTGTTCGGGGCCGGCTTCGCGGCGTTCTTCCTCTTCGCGCCGATCCTGAGCGAGCGTCGAGACGTGACGCCCGGCCTGCTCTACACCGTCTACGGCGTCGGGATCATCGCCACTCGGATCGTCGGGAGCCGCTGGCTCGACCGGGTAGGGACGGGGCAGACGCTGCTGCTCGCGGCCATCCTGAAGGGGAGCGGGCTGGCGCTGGCCGCCTTCGGCACCACGCCGCTCACGCTCGGGCTGGCATCGCTCCTGATCGCCGCCGGGTCGGGGCTGTTCCACCCGGTCCTGATCGCCCACCACGCCCGTCTCCTGCCAGACGAGCCTGGCCAGGCGACGGCCGGCTTCTACCTGGGGTTCGATCTCGGGATCGGGCTCGGAAGCTGGCTCCTCGGCGTGGTGCTGGACGTGGCCGGGCTGACCTGGCTGTTCCTGACGGCGACCGCGCTCGTCCTGGCGACAGTACCGCTGCTGCCGGCGCTGGTCGCGCCGCTCCGGACCGCCCCCAGAATGAGCGCCGTCAGGTGACGTGGTGGGATGAATCCCCGAAGCCATGCAGTCAAGTGTCCGCATCGTCGTATCGCGAGTAGACGGCGGCTTCCTCACCGCGAGCGTGAGCGAGCGGACCCTTGGCCCGGAGGTCCGCTCGCAATGCGCTGCTCGCTATACTCCCCGCATGAGCGAGTCCAGCGGCGAGATCAGGATCATTCCCGTGCGGGGTGTTGGCGAGGTCCGGCCGGGCGACGACGTCGCCGCCGTGCTCGTCGAGGCGTTCGAGGGGCAAGGCCAGCGGTTCGAGACCGGCGATGTGCTGGTGGTCACCCAGAAGATCGTCTCGAAGGCCGAGGGGCGGATCGTCGACCTCTCGACCGTCACGCCCTCCGAGCAGGCGCTCGAGCTCTCCAGGATCAATGGTCGAGACGCGCGCCAGATCGAGGTCGCCTTGCGCGAGACGGCGAACATCATCCGTCTGGACATGCAGCGCGGCATCCTGATCTCGGAGACGCGCCACGGCTTCATCTGCGCGAACGCCGGCGTGGACGGCTCGAACCTGGCCGAGGCGACCGAGGTCTCGATGCTGCCGATCGACTCGGACGCCTCGGCCGACGGGATCCGGGCCGGCGTCCGCGAGCGGACCGGCGCCGAGATCGCCGTGATCGTCTCGGACACGTTCGGGCGGCCCTGGCGGACCGGCCAGACGAACGTGGCGATCGGCCTCTCTGGGATGCAGGCCGTCCACGACTACCGGGGCCAGACCGACTCTGCCGGACTGGTGCTGGTGGTGACGGAGATCGCCGTGGCGGACGAGCTGGCCTCGGCGGCGGAGCTGGTGACCGGGAAGCTGGACCGGGTGCCGGCGGCGGTGATCCGCGGCTACCCGTTCCAGGCCGGCGAGGGCCGCGCGACGCACCTGGTCCGCGCCGCCGAGATGGACATGTTCCGGTAGTTCCCCCTTTCCGCTCTCCGGCTCGAGTGCCAGAAGTCGAGCAGCGCCGGCCGCCGCACCGAGACAGCCATCAGAACGCGTTGGCGCCGCCCCCGACGAACGTCCGCCACTCACCACAGCCGTCCACCACAGTCAACTGGACCGTTCCCGGCTGCGTTGCGACAGTCTTGGTGATCGCAAGCTGCACCTGGACCTGCGCGGCCGGCACGGGGAAGGTGGCGCCCTCGGCGACCGGCGTGCCGTTGATCCGGACGGTCGCGTTGTCTGCCCGGTCGACGCGGATCTGGAGCAAGAAGTTGTTCTGGTTCGTGCCGAGCGGCGTCGCCTCCACGATCGCCTTGAGCTCGTCGAACACGTCGGCCCGTCGTCTCAACTCGACCCTTGATCGCCGCCTCACGCTCCGCCAAGGTCGATTGCTAGCGGCGAGAACGGAACGTGGCCAATCCCGGCGAGGCTCGGCGCAGACCCCTGGTAGAATGCCGCCATCCTGACCAGGGAACTCGTCATGATCCGCCATGTCCTCATGGTCAAGTTCAAACCCACCGTCACCGAAGAACGGATCGCGGCAGTTATCGATGGTTGGATCGATGGTTGGAAGGACTTTCCGACGCGCTATCGAGGACTGCAAGCCGTGACGTATGGCCGTGATCTCGGTCTACGCGACGGCAACATGTCGATTGCGGCCATGTTCGACTTCGAGGATGAGGGATCGTTTGTCGCCTTCGACACGGACGACCACCACAATCGGCTTCGTCAGCAGGCTGCTCCTTTCATCGAGCGGGCTGAACGGTGCCAGTTCCGCCTGTAAGGAGCAGGCATCGACATCAGTGATCCTTCGATCCCAGCGTCACGATCCGACACGAGCAACCTGGGACCTGGATCAGTCTGGGGTGGCCCCCGCGCTGAGCCAGCGGACGCCGAACGGCGGAACCGTGAGCGAACCCGTCGGGTCGACTGCGCTACCGTCGAGCAGGTCGCGGAGCATGGCTGAGCCGCCAGGCCCGAGCGCGGCCGGCTCGACCCGAACCTCGTCCGCCGTCACGTTGTGGACCGCGACGATCGTCTGGCCGTCGCGCGGCCCCCGCCGGAGCGCGAACAGGCCCGGACCGAGGTCGGGGACGGTCTGGGGCGCGGCCGGGTGGAAAGCCGGCTGCGCGCGGCGGGTCTGGAGCAACCGCCGATAGCCGGCGAAGACGCGCGCCGCCTCAGACGACGGGTCGGCCAGCCGGCGTTCGACCTCGGCGAGCGGGAGCCGCTCGTGGTTCAGGTCACGTTTCCAGCCGGAGCGGGTGTACCCCTCCTGGTCGTTGTGCGAGCCGAACAGCGAGTGGACGTAGATGCCGGGTACGCCGGCCAGCGCCAGCATGATCGCCTGCGAGCAGAGGAAGCGGTCGCGCTTCCGCTCCCAGGGCTCCGTGGCATCGTCCGGGTCGGAGAGGATGTCGAAGAGGGTGGCATTCAGCTCGTACGGGCTTTCGCTGCCGTCCGGATTGGTCTTGTACGAGACCTGGCCGCCGTGCGCGACGACCGTGTCCGCGAGCACCTGGACCTCCTCGTCGGTCAGGATGCCCCGGGCCGGCACCACGCCGATACCATCGTGCGAGGCCTCGAAGTTGAAGAAGGTGGTCCGGTCGGAGGGCGTCTCCAGCGTCCTGGCCCAGCCGGAGAGCTTGCCCGCGTCGCCAGTGAGCAGCGAATGCAGCACCAGCGGCGCCAGCGGGAACTGGTACACCATCTGGGCCTCGTCGGAGCCGCTCCCGAAGTAGCTGATGTTGTCGGCGTGGGGCACGTTTGTCTCGGTGACGATCGCGACGTCCGGGGCGACGTCGTCCAGGACGTCGCGGAACAGCTTGACGATCTCGTGGGTCTGGGGCAGGTGGATGCACGACGTCCCGATCTCTTTCCAGAGGTAGCCGATGGCGTCCAGCCGCAGCATCGTGGCGCCGCGCCGCACGTACTCCAGGACGACCTGGACCATTCTCAAGAGCACGGCGGGATTCGCGTAGTTCAGGTCGACCTGGTCGGCGCTGAACGTGGTCCAGACCGAGACGGGCCCGCTGGCGGTCTGAACGGGGGTCAGCAGCGGCGAGGTGCGTGGGCGGGTGACGCCGCGCTGGTCGGCTGCCGGGTCCGTGACGATGAAGTAGCCGTCGTATGGGGCTTCGGAGCGCAGGAACGCCTGGAACCACGGCCCCTCGGCCGAGCAGTGGTTGGCGACGAAGTCGAACATCAGCTCGAACCGCTGACCGAGCGCCTCGACGTCCGCCCAGCTCCCAAGCTCCGGGTTGACCTGCTCGTAGTCGATCACCGAGAAGCCGTAGTCCGAGGAGTACGGGAAGAACGGCAAGATGTGAATCGTAGACACGAGGCCGTCGAGGTGGCGCTCGGCGAAGGCACGGAGCGCGGCGAGCGGCGTGGCGCCCTCGGCCAGGAAGGTGTCGCCGTAGGTAATGAGGAGGGCGTCCGTCTGGTCGAAGGTGTCGCCGGACGCGCTGGAGCGCGCACGGCGCGGGACGGCGTCGAGCAGGCGCGCCAGGTCGGCAAAGGCAGCCTCGCCGGTCTCCTCGCCATAGAGAAACCGGAGCCGCTGCTGCATACGTGCTCGCGGGGCTGCGCTCGCCATCGTCGCTCTCCCTCAACCTACGCCCACTCCTACTTCCTACTACTATGGTAGATCGAGGCACGCACTGAGCCACCCTGGAGGGATTCGCGATGCGTGACGTGCGCAAGATCGGGCGCCGGACCTGGCTGGCGCGCCTGTCCGGTGGAGCAGTCGCGGTCTGGACGAGCCTGAGCCTGAGCGGCTGTGGCAACTGGTCGGTGAGCATCGGAGGAGGGCAGGAGTCAGTCGGGGCCGTAGATTTTCGCGACGGAATCCGACGCGTCCCGCTCGGGCAGAACGGGTTCACGACCTCGTACATCGTGATCCGCCGTGGCGAGGTCGCGATCGTCGATACGGGCGTGAGCGGCAGCGGTCAGCGGATCGGCGAGGCGCTCCAGGCGGCCGGGCTCGGCTGGGACGCCGTGCGCAACTTGATCGTGACCCATCACCACCCGGACCACGCGGGCAGCGTCGGCGAGGTGCTCGGCCTGGCAACCTCAGCGAAGGTCTGGGCCGGGGTGGCGGACATCCCGAGCATTCGGTCGCCGCGCCCGGTCGACGCGGCTGAGGATGGCGCCGACGTGTTCGGCCTGCGGATCATCGCCACGCCCGGTCACACCCTCGGCCACGTCTCGGTCTACGACGAGGCGGCCTCAACGTTCATCAGCGGCGATGCGTTGACCAACGTCGGCGGATCCCTGGCCGGCTCGGCGCCCCAGTACACCGCTGACATGGCGAAGGCCGCCGAGTCCGTGCGGAAGATCGCCGGACTCGGCTTCGAGAAGGCATTCTTCATGCACGGCGACCCGATCGCGAAGGGAGCTGCCGCCCAGATCGGCAAACTGGCGCTCCGTCTGCCGAACGACATGGCCGTCCTGGCAGAGATGCTCGGAGCAGACATCGATTGCTGCGGTGCATGAAAAGCCCCCTCTCCCACGGTAGGGAGAGGGGGTTGGGGGTGAGGGCCTTCACGGTATAGAGGTTGGGGGGTAGGGGATTCTTAGTTCACCTCGAGCGTCGAGACCATCCCGCGCGAGTAGTGGTCCGTCAGGTTGCAGAGCAGGATGTAGCGGCCCGGCGCCAGCATCAGCGTCCCCGAGGCCATCGCGCCCGGCTGCACGTCCTCCCAGCCGCCGACGTACTCGCCGATCGCCGCCTCGTCGACTTCGCCGCTCACCGCCGACGGCGGCAGCGCCTTGATGTCCATGTCGCTCTTGAGCAGGATCATCTCGTGGACCTCGTCGCCGACGTTCGTCAGATCGAACGCCACATCTCCGGCCGGCACCGACATCACGTCGTGCAGGAACCGATAGTCGTCGAGCTTCACCGCAAGCGACGTCTGCGCGGCGGCCGGGTGGGTCCAGACCGCCGTCCAGGTGCCAAGGGCCAGGAGCG
>Ga0209382_10000862_pt1 | contig 49169 bp, 51 predicted proteins | sample SoiMetdeltSBSDD5_FD_187599 | JGI IMG/M metagenome (GOLD analysis project Ga0209382, IMG submission 187599) | Bulk soil microbial communities from a Populus tree surrounding site in Tennessee, USA - Soil MetaG P. deltoides SBSDD5 (SPAdes) (version 2) | ecosystem: Environmental > Terrestrial >...
GACCAGATCGACGACGACCGGGCCCTCACGATGCCCGGATGACCAAGCCAGGTGGCCGCCTGCGCCAAGGGGGGAACCGGCGGCCGTCCGCCACGAGAAGGAGCAGACCATGGAAGCGACGACCTTCATACCTCCGGTGGAGGGGACGGGGGCGAAAGCAACGATCCAGCGGATCGGGGGCTACCTCGCCGGGATGGTGATGCCCAACATCGGGGCCTTCATCGCCTGGGGGCTGATCACCGCCCTGTTCATCCCGGACGGCTGGCTGCCGAACGAGAAGTACGCGGCCCTCGTCGAGCCGATGATCTTCTATCTGTTGCCCATCCTGATCGGCTACACGGGCGGCAAGCTGGTCAACGGGCAGCGCGGCGCCGTCATCGGCGCAGTCGCCACCATGGGCGTCATCGTCGGGGCGGACGTGCCGATGTTCCTCGGCGCCATGATCGTCGGACCGCTGGCCGCGTTCGTACTCAAGCTCTTCGACAACCGGTTCCGCCACCGAGTGCGCACCGGGTTCGAGATGCTGATCGACAACTTCTCGATCGGGATCATCGGGGCCGCCATGGCCGTGCTCGGTGTGTGGGTGATCGGACCCGTGATCGACAACGTCACCGACTGGCTGGGCAACGGCGTCGAGACCCTCGTCGACAACCACCTGATCCCGCTGGCGGCGGTGATCATCGAGCCGGCCAAGGTGCTGTTCCTCAACAACGCCATCAATCACGGCGTGCTCGGCCCACTCGGTGCGGCGGAAGCGGCGGAGCAGGGCAAGTCGATCCTGTTCATGCTCGAAACCAACCCCGGCCCTGGCCTGGGCGTCATGCTCGCCTACATGTTCTTCGGGCCCCGGCTGCTGAGGGCGACCGTTCCCGCGGCCATCATCATCCAATTCTTCGGCGGCATCCACGAGATCTACTTCCCGTACATCCTGATGAAGCCGCGGCTGGTGCTGGCCGCCATCGCCGGGGGCATGACCGGCATCGCGGTGTTCGAGGTGACGGGCGTGGGCCTCGTGGCCACGCCGGCCCCCGGGTCGATCTTCGCCTACTTGGCCGAGACCCCCCGGGGCGACTATTTCGGGGTGCTCGCCGGCGTCGTGCTGGCGGCGGCAGTCAGCTTCGGAGTGGGGTCCGCGCTGCTCGGCTTCGGCCGGGGCGAGCGTGCCGAGGACGACACGACGGGCGACGAGGACCTGGCCAAGGCCCAGGAACAGTCGGCGCAGAACAAGGCCGAATCCAAGCTTGCTCCGCAGGCGACGTGATGCCGAGCATCGAGGCCACCCAGGTCCACAAGCTCGTCGTCGCCTGCGACGCCGGCATGGGCTCGAGCGTCATGCTGGCCAGCACCGTCCGCAAGCAGTTGGCGGCCACCGACATCACCGTGGAGCACACCCCGGTCAACCACATCCCCGACGACGCCGACATCGTCCTGTGCCACGCCGGGCTGGCCGACCGGGCCCGCCGGGCGGTGCCGGGCCGGGTGGTCGTGCCGTTCCAGCTGTTCCTCGGCGACCCCGCGGTCACCCGCGTGGTCGAGGCGCTCAAGTCCGGCGGCACCGTCGATGGCTGACGTGCCGCTCGCGGACCTCCTGTCCGTCGACCGGGTCGTGCTCGGCGGCACGGCCGGCGGCTGGGAGGACGCGGTGCGCCAGGTCGGCGAGCTGCTGGTGTCTTCGGGTGCGGTGAGCCCTGACTACGTCGACGCCATGGTCGAGCGCGAGAAGTCGGTGTCCACGTTCGTCGGCGAGGGCGTCGCAATTCCCCATGGCACCCTCGCGGGCCGCGACCTCGTCACGCGCGACGCTCTGTGCGTGATGCAGTTCCCCGGCGGCGTCGACTGGCACGGCGACGAGGTCGTGCTGTGCATCGGCATCGCCGCCCGGGGCGAAGGGCACGTGCCCATCCTCGCGCGCCTCGCCGAGCTGTTGATGGAGCCGGACCGCGCCGCCGCCCTGCGTAGCGCTGACACCGCCGGCGAGGTGGTCGCCCTGCTGGCACCCGAGGAGTCGCCCGCATGAGAGCCGCCCGCTTCCACGCCCCCGGCGACATCCGCCTGGAGGACGTCGCCGAGCCCGCCGCCGGCCCCGGGGACGTCGTCATCCGGGTGCGCAACTGCTCGACGTGTGGCACCGACGTCAAGATCAGCCGGCACGGCCACCACCACATCGTGCCGCCGCGGACGATGGGTCACGAGATCGCTGGCGAGATCAGCGAGGTCGGCGACGGGGTCAGCGGCTTTGCGGTCGGCGACCGGGTGCAGGTCATCGCCGCGATCCCGTGCGGGGTCTGCCCCGACTGCCTGGCGGGCCGCATGACGGTGTGCCCCAACCAGACCTCGATGGGCTACCACTACGACGGCGCGTTCGCCCAGTACTGCAGGGTGCCGGCGGTTGTTCTGGCCGTCGACGGGCTCAACCGCATCCCGGAGGGGGTCGGTTTCCCGGAGGCGTCGGTGGCCGAGCCTCTGGCGTGCGTGATCAACGGCCAGGAGTTGGCCCGCGTGGCCAAGGGCGACGACGTGGTGGTGCTCGGTGCGGGGCCGATCGGGTGCCTGCACGTGCGCCTGGCCCGCGCCAACGGCGCGGCCCGGGTGATGCTCGTCGACCTCAACCAGGCCCGGCTCGAGCAGGCCGCCGAGCTCGCCCGGCCCGACGCCGCGGTCTGGTCGGCAGACCAGGACCCGGTCGCCGCGGTCATGGCGCTCACCGAAGGCCGTGGCGTCGACGTCGCCATCACCGCGACCGCCGCGGGCGCAGCCCAGGAGCAGGCGCTGCAGATGGTCGCCCGCCGGGGTCGCCTCAGCCTGTTCGGCGGGCTCCCCAAGGACCGGCCAACGATCACGCTCGACTCCAATCTGGTCCATTACCGGGAGCTGATGCTGGTCGGCGCCAACGGGTCGAGCCCCGAGCACAACGCCCGGGCGCTCGACCACATCGCCACCGGCCTGGTGCCGGTGGCCGATCTGATCACGCACCGGCTGCCGCTCGACGACGTTCTCGACGGGCTCGAGATCGTGGCTGACGGCGCGGCGATCAAGGTGACCATCGAGCCCTGAGAAGGCTCGCGCACGGTCCAACGTCGAGGACACGGAGGGGATGACGACATGGTCCAACGAGTCGTGACGGTCGGGTCGGCCAGCGGGCTGCACGCCCGACCCGCCCGGCTCTTCGTCAAGGCCGCCGCGGCCGAGCCGGTGGCGGTGACGCTGACCGTGGCGGGCAAGCGGCCAGCCAAGGCCGCCAGCATGCTCGGCGTGCTGGCGCTTGGCGCCCTGCAGGGCACCGAGGTCACGCTGACGGCCGAGGACGGCACCGGCGGCAAGGCCGCGGTCGACCGGCTGGCCGCACTGCTAGCCACCGACCTCGACGCCGTGGACGACGCGGCGGTCGAGGCGCTGTTGACGGAGGCCGTGGCCCCGGATGCCTGACCTGCTCCGGGGCGTGGGCGTCGGCGTCGGCATCGTCATCGCGCCGCTCGTCCGGATGGGCCGCCCGCCCGCGCTCCCGGCCCCGCAGCGCGTCGACGATCGCGACGCGGAGGCCGAGCGTGCCCGGCAAGCCCTGGCGGCGGTGAGCGCCGACATGTCCGCCCGTTCCCGGCAGGCGAGCGACACCACGGCGGCCACCATCCTCGACGCGCTGAGCATGATCGCCGCCGATCCCGAGCTGACCGACCAGGTCGACGACCTCATCGACGACCGCACCGGCGCCCCCCATGCACTCCACCAGGCGTTCGAGGGCTACCGCGACATGCTCACCGAAGCCGGCGGCCTCATGGCCGAGCGGGCCAGCGACCTCGCCGACATCCGCGACCGTGCCATCGCCGTGGCGCTCGGGCTGCCGATGCCGGGCGTCCCCGACCCGGGGTACCCGTTCGTGCTCGCCGCCGACGACCTGTCGCCCGCCGACACCACGGGCATCGACACCAGCCGGGTGCTCGCCTTGGTGACCGAGGGCGGCGGGCCGACCAGCCACACCGCCATCGTGGCCCGGGCGTTGGGCCTGCCCTGCATCGTGGCGTGCGCCGGCGTGATGGGAGTCACCGACGGCGCGATCGTCGCCGTCGACGCCGAAGCCGGCGTCGTCGAGGCGGGCATCGATGCCGACCGCGAAGCGGAGCTGCGGACTCGGGCCGCGCTGCTCGAAGACCAGCTCAGCGCCGCGGGCGGCCCCGGGCGCACTCGGGACGGCCACCCGGTCGCCCTGCTGCGCAACATCGGCAGCGCAGCAGACCTCGACGGCGCCGGCGATGAGCTGGAGGGCGTCGGCCTGTTCCGCACCGAGCTCCTGTTTCTCGACCGAGCCGACCCGCCCACCTTCGACGACCAGCGGTTGATGTACGCCGCGGTGCTGCGCGCCGCGGGGGGCCGCAAAGTCGTGGTGCGGACCCTCGACGCGGGCGCCGACAAACCCCTTCCCTTCCTTGCCATGCCCTCGGAGCCCAATCCGGCTCTGGGCGTCCGGGGTCTGCGCCTCGGCCGTCGCCACCCCGAGGTCGTCATCGAGCAGCTCGCGGCCCTGGCCGCAGCGGCCGCCGAGGTAGACCGCGCCCAGGTCTGGGTGATGGCGCCGATGGTCGCGACCCCCGACGAGGCCGCCTGGTTCGCAGCGCGCGCCCGAGCCGAGGGACTCGACACCGTCGGGGCGATGATCGAGGTGCCGGCGGCCGCCCTTCGAGCGCGCGAGGTGCTCGCCGAGGTCGACTTCCTCAGCATCGGCACCAACGACCTCGCCCAGTACACGTTCGCGGCCGACCGGATGGAGGGCGCACTCGCCGATCTGCTCAACCCGTGGCAGCCCGCGCTGCTCGACCTCATCGCCCGGTGCGCGGCCGCCGGCCGGGAGGTCACCAAGCCCGTGGGAGTCTGCGGCGAAGCAGCCGCCGACCCGGCCCTGGCCCCGGTCCTCGCCGGCCTGGGGGTCACATCGCTGTCGATGTCAGCGAGAGCCGTGCCGGCTGTCGCCCGGGCGCTGGCGCAGCGGACCCTGGCCGAGTGCGAGCAGCTGGCCGCCGCGGTGCTGGCGGCCGGCAGCCCCGAGGCCGCCCGCGCCCTGGCCACGGTGACAGCCCCGGCCTCCCGGCACGATGGGTCCGAAGCGGCCGCCCCGGCGTCCGGCCAAGCCCGCGGCTGATCGACCCGCGGCGCCGCCGCGTTGGCCCCTGTGTCTGGCTTCGGTGGTTGGCTTGGGGCTGGCGCGCGTTGAGCCGGAACCTGGTCGCCATCGACTTGCTGGCCGCCCCGAGCCTAACGGCGATGTGCCGGGCAACATCCGGGCACCTACGCCCCTACCTGTCGGCTTCGGCGCACGTGGTGGGCTCCTGGACGTTGGTCGGGCAGGACTGGCAGCTGATCACCAACAAGACGGGTCCAACCCGGCTGGGCTTCGTGCTCCTGTCCAAGTTCTTCGAGCGGGAGACCCGGTCCCCGAGGACCGGAGGAGGTGCCGCCGGCGGCGGTGGCCGATGTGGCCGGTCAGGTGTCGGTGTCTGCCGACGAGTGGGTGTTCTACACGTGGAGGCCCTTGACCGCCGCAAGACCCGCGTCCGGCCGCCAGCACTCTCGTGCCGATCAGGCCAGCCATCCACCCCCGACTCCGACCCGATTACGGGCAATCCTGCCTAGCCGGGGTTCTTCGGCGCATCGGCACAGTCGGGGGCGTCCCGTCGGAGACGCTCAGACTGACTTCTCGCCAGGCCTCGTCGCTGGCGGCGAGTTCCTGTGCCGCCTGCTGCGCCATCGGCACAGCATCGGTGCCGAGCAGCAGACGCACGGGTGCATCGTCCCGGCCGGCGAGGTCTCGCACCACTTGGGCGACACGACGCGGGTTCGTCGCCTCGTGACCGGAGCCGGCGCGCAGCACCTCGGCGAACGCTCCGATCGTCGGCTGATACGGCACGCTGGGCTGCGGGATCGTCATCGACGAGCCAGCCCAGTCGGTGCGCATGCCGCCCGGCTCAAGAACGGTGACCTTCACCCCGAACGGAGCGATCTCTTCGGCGAGACCAAGGGAGAACCCGGCGACGGCCCACTTCGCCGCCTGGTAGGCGGTCAGCCCTGGGGCGGACAAGCGGACACTGAGCGACGAGACCTGGAATACGTGACCATTGCCCTGCTCACGCAGGACCGGCACAACCGCCTTCGAAACGTTCACGACACCGTAGAAGACGGTATCGATCTGCGTTCGGAACGAATCGATCGTCGTGTCCTCGAACGAGCCCAGGTCGCTGTACCCGGCGTTGTTGACGACGACATCGATGCGACCGAACGTCTCCTCGGCCTGAGCAACCACGCGCACAGCCGCGTCGTAGTCAGTCACGTCGAGCCGCAGGAGAAGCACCGCGTCGCCGTACGTGTCGCGGAGGTCCTGCAACCGCTCAGGGTCACGCGCCGTCGCCGCCACGCGATCACCCGCTTCGAGCGCGACCTCGACGAGCGAGCGACCCAGACCGCGCGAACTTCCCGTCACGAACCACACCTTGGACATCGACACTCCTACCTATTGAGAATCTTCACGATGAGGTCGGAACACGACCACGATGAGTCACACTCAGTGGCGGACGCGATAGTGAAGGTGGGTGACGCCGCCGTCGCCTTCGAGGACTCTGGTGCGCTCCAGCTCGTGGTGTTCGATGCCGAGCTGCTCGAACAACCGCCGCCCTTCGCCGAACAGGACCGGGACCAGTTGGATCTCGAGTTCGTCGAGGAGCCCTGCGGTGAGGGCGCGTTGGGCGATGACGCCGGCCCCGTGGACGAGCACGTTCTTGTCGCCGGCTGCGTGGCTGGCGGCCCGGAATGCCGCGTCGAGGTCGCTGACGTAGTGGACGGCGGGCCAATTGGCCGCCCAGTCCGGCGCCGGGTTGCGGCTCAGGATGTAGACAGGCACCCCGTCGTGGTGGTCGCCGCCCCAGCCGCCGGCGCCTTCGAAGGTCCCCCGTCCGGCGATGACTGCGCCGGTGGCCATGATCTCGTCGTAGATCTGGCGATTCACACCGGCCCGTAGCTGCTGGGCTGCCGCTCTGTGATGATGCTCAGGGCTGACGGGAAAGATCCACTCGTGCAGCCGCTGCCCTCCGTCGCCGAGCGGGTTGTCGATGCTCGCGTTGGGTCCGGCGATGAAGCCGTCGAGGGACATCGACATGTAAAGCACAGTTGAGGACAACGTTGCACTCCTTGTGTTGGTTCGGGCGTCGGTGGCGTAGACGGACGGGCAGGACCGAAGTCATCGCCGAGGTTTCCCCTGACACGCGCTCTCGTCGGGCCCGGCTACGCAGCGGCCCAGGCTGCGTCGTCGGGGCCCGTGTCGGTGCGGGGGTCGGCCGACGAGGATCAACCGCTCGACAAGCGGCGCCGGGCTGGTCACGGTAGTCCCCGTGCCGACGACGCCCGTCGGTGACGACGGCCGGCGACACGATCTGAATCGATCGCGATAATGCGTTGCGATGGCTGATCCGCAGGGCGGGCTCACGCTCCTGTTCACCGACATCGAGGGGTCGACCCTGCTCCTGCGCGAGCTCAAAGGGAGCTATGGCCTGCTGCTGCGAGTGCACCAGCGGATGCTCGAGCGATCGTTCGACGACCATCACGGCCGCTCGATGGGCAGCGAAGGCGACAGCCTGTTCTACGTCTTCTCGAACGCAACGGACGCAGTGGCGGCGGCGGTGACGGCGCAGCAGCGAGTCGAGCACCACAGCTGGCCAGAAGGCGTTCGACTCAGGGTGCGGATCGGCCTCCACCGCGGACCGGTGACCATCTCCGCCGGCGAGTACCTCGGCCTGACCGTGCACGAAGTTTCGCGGATCTGCGCGGTCGCCCACGGCGGCCAGATCGTCTGCTCGTCGGCGGTCGTCGACACCCTCGGCCGAGACCACGCCGGAGCCGAGCTGCGCGACCTCGGCACGTTCGTGCTCCGCGGCTTTCCCGCCGGCACGCGCCTGTTCCAGGTGTGTGCGCCCGGTCTCGACGACGAGTTCCCCCCGCTCCGTGACACCGTCCGGGCTGGGGGCTGCCGGATGTCCATCTGGTTCCGGCAGTCGGCGTCCCGCACCGCGACGCCACGTCCACCGGAGTCGTTGGGGTTCGAGACGGTCACCGGCAGGCCGCTCGGTGCCAGCACGGACGTGGAGATCCTCCCGGCGACCCCCGAGGGCAGTGGCGCCTTTCGCATGATCGTCACCAAAGACGGCCACGTCGAGGAGGAGTACGACGGCCTGACCATCGGGGGCGCCACGGACGCCGCCACGGTCGTCAACGCCCACTCCCGCCTCATCCGCATCATCCCGTGACGGCCCCGCCGTGTTCGCAGTGGTCACCGATGTCGCCCTCGACCGCCTCGAGGCGTCCCCCATCTCGGCAGCGGTGTGGCTTGGACGTCGCGACGCCGACCGATGAAGCGAGGAACCGTCGCTACGTACGCCGTCCACCGGTCACCGAACTGCCGGGCGAGACCACGCTCCTCGAGCCGAACTCCCACCTGCAGTCCGAGGGTGAGGACGGCGACGCCTGCCGCAACCGGGACAGAGCCAAGGAGGATGGACCAGCCTGCCCACATCAAGATGTCCCCGACGTAGAGGGGGTTTCGCGAGTGCCGGTAGGGGCCGTCCGTGACGAGGTACTCGGGTGTGAGCAGATGATCGGGGTCGAGCTTGAGCACCCGCCAGTCGCGCTCTTGCCAGTGCGTCGCGTGGCTCGCGGCGGACCACACGATCATGCCTGCGCCTGCGGCGAGCAAGGGGATACCCAAGAGATTGCGGACGCTCGGCCTGCCGTTCCAGCCAGCGCGCCGCGTGTGCGTCGAAAGCGCCAGCGGCGCCGCGATGTTGACGGTGGCGTAGACGAGAGTGACGAGCGAGCCTGCGACGAGCGGCGGTGTGCGATGGCGCTTCACGTTCCCGCACAGATTGCCCGGCGTGGCGGTGAGTGTGAACTGCGGGTCGTGGTCGTCGAGCGTCGCCGGGCAGTGCTCACGGGCGTCCTGCGGCCGCCAGCCATGACCGCGTCGCCCGGACCAGGTCCCACCTACAGCACACCTACGCCGTCATCGGTGCTGTCGATCGACGACGCCGAGCACGACCCCGGACCGGCTGACTAGCAGGCCATCGACCGTCCTCGCCCGTCGAGCCGGGCTGTGACCGGTGGACCGTCTGAGGTTGTGGCCCTGAAGGTCGGGGGTTCGAGTCCCCTCGGTCACCCCAGGTGATCACGCGGGCACATCACGACTAGCGGTGGGCTAACCCGATCAGCACACGCGACCGGCATCGATTGATCCTTCGCTGATCGCCTGCAATGTCGGGCGGGTATGCCTCTGAATGTCGCCTGACAGGAGGAACGCCATGGACGATGACCTGCTGGATCTGTATCGGCGGGCGAGCGAGTGGACTGTGTCCAAGGTGGCGGTCGCAGCCACGAAGCTCGATGCCGCGACGCCGTGCGACGACTGGGACGCCCGCACCCTGATGAACCACATGCTCGAAACGCAGAGGTACTTCGTCGGAGCCGCGCGCGGTGAAGACGTCGCTCCACCGTCGCCCACACCGCCCGAAATCGTGAGCGACGATCCCGTCGCCGACTTCGAGCACGCCCGCGCGGCGACGCTGAGCACGTTCGGGGAGTCAGGGGTCATCGAAAGGACCGGCCCCTCGCTCGGCATCGCGTTCAGCGACCAGCTTCTCCACGGCTGGGACCTGGCCAAGTCCACCGGGCAGGACGCGACGATGCCGGAAGGCCTACCCGAGGCGGCGTACGAGATGATCCATGGCCGCTTCACCGAAGAACAGCGCAAGGGCGTCTTCAAACCCGAGATCGCCGTCCCTCCGACAGCGTCCGCCCAGGACCGGCTTCTCGCTTACACAGGCCGTGATCCATTAACCGCCTGACATTGCCGACGGGCGAGCGCCCGACACTTGACCCGGCGCCCTGAGGATCGACCGCCGCCCCTACCAGGCGCCAGATCAACCCCAACGGCCGATGACCCAGAGGGACCGGATCGCCCCGGTGAGGCTCACCGACGGCGCCGACGTTCCACCCACGGTGGGCGTGTCCCCGACGACGGCCTTTTGTGACGTCACCTCCTGGGGGTGATGACCGACCCTGGCGACAGTGATCCGATCTGGTCAAACACCAGACCGCGGTCGGGTCCGGGGCAATGACCGAAGGGGACGCGCAGATGTCAGAGACGGCATACGAGCCGACAACTGGATATGACGAACGGACGGGCTGGACCGGCTGGATCACCTTCGCCGGGGTGATGATGATCATCGGGGGTGCCCTGAACCTCTTCTACGGCATCATCGCGGCCGTCAACGATGAATGGGTCGTCTTCACCAACCGTGGCGACGTGTATCTCGACGTGTCGGAATGGGGCTGGGTGCACATCATCCTGGGCGCCATCGTGCTGCTCAGTGGTATCGGGGTGTTCAGCGGCAACATCCTCGCCCGGACCGTCGGCGTCATCGTCGCCAGCATCAGCCTGGTGGCGAACTTCTTCTTCCTCCCCGTCTACCCGATCTGGTCACTCATCGTGATCACCATCGACGTCCTCGTGATCTGGGCCCTCACCGCTCACGGTCGCGAGATGCGGAAAGCCTGAGGGACTCGGTCACGCCGCTCCGAGGATCTGAGACGGCCCTCCGCCTGAGCTCCTCTGCTCCTCGGCACATGACCGCCCGCGCCTATCGGCGCCCAAGTATCAGGACGGGGGTCATGGGGGGACTTCCCGGGGGTCGGTCCCAGGACCACGAGCGGGCTACAAGCTGGCGATCAGGCGTTCGACGCGTTCGTCGTGGGAGCGGAAGGGGTCTTTGCAGAGCACGGTGCGCTGGGTCTGGTCGTTGAGCTTCAGGTGGACCCAGTCGACGGTGTAGTCGCGCTTGCGTTCCTTGGCCCGGCGGATGAACTCGCCCCGGAGGCGGGCCCGGGTGGTCTGGGGTGGCGTCTCGACGGCCTCGTCGATCGCTTCGTCGTTAGTCATCCGCTCGACCAGCCCGCGCTGCTGCATCTTGTGGAACAGGCCGCGTCGGCGGTCGATGTCGTGGTACTGCAGGTCGATCAGCGCGACACGCGGGTCCGACAGCGGCAGCTCGTGCCGTGCGCTGTACGACTCGATCAGCTTGTGCTTGATGACCCAGTCGACCTCGCGGTCGAGCGACAGGGGGTCGTCGGCAAGGCGGGTGAGGCAGTGCTCCCACATCTGCAGCGCCTGCGCCTCCAGTGGCGAGAGGTCGCGGGTGTCGGAGTAGTGCTGCGCTCGCTCCAGGTACTCGGACTGGATGTCGAGCGCGGAGGCCTCGCGGCCGTTCGCCAGCCGGACGAGGCGCTTCATCGTCGGATCGTGGCTGATCTCACGGATCGCCCTGATCGGGTTCTCCAGCGTCATGTCGCGCAGCACGAACGTGGGGTCCTCCAGCATCCGCAGGAGGATCGACGTGGCCCCCACCTTGAGGAACGTCGTGTACTCGCTCATGTTCGAGTCGCCGACGATCACGTGGAGCCGGCGGTAGCGCTCGGCGTCGGAGAGGGGCTCGTCGCGGGTGTTGATGATCGGCCGGCTGCGGGTGGTGGCCGACGACACGCCCTCCCAGATGTGCTCGGCCCGCTGGGCGATGCAGTACGTCGCGCCCCGGGCCGTCTGCAGGACCTTGCCGGCCCCCGCGTAGATCTGCCGCGACACGAAGAACGGAATGAGGACCTCGGCGTAGTGGCCGAAGTCGTCGCGCCGCGAAGTCAGGTAGTTCTCGTGGCAGCCATAGGAGTTCCCGGCCGAGTCCGTGTTGTTCTTGAACAGGTAGACGCTGCCGCGGATGCCCTCGTCGCGCAGCTGCTGTGACGCCGCGACCAACAGCTGCTCGAGGATGCGCTCGCCCGCCTTGTCGTGGGTGACCAGGTCGAGGATCGAGTCGCACTCCGGCGTGGCGTACTCGGGGTGACTGCCCACGTCGAGGTAAAGCCGCGCCCCGTTGGCCAGGAACACGTTGCTCGACCGGCCCCACGACACCACCCGGCGGAACACGTAGCGCGCCACCTCGTCGGGGCTCAACCGTCGCTGCCCCCGCAGGGTGAACGTGATCCCGTACTCGTTCTCGAGCCCGAAGATCCGCCGCTCCATCACCGCAACCTACCGCCGCCCACGGCACTCCCGCCGGGCCGGGCAAGTGCGGTGTCCGACGGGCCTCGGTGCGGTCTCGCCCGCCGAGCGCCGCAACCAGGCACGCCGCCACCGCTTTGCGGGACCGAGTGTCCGGGGCGACACGACAGGGGGTCGTCGTTGAAACCGTTCTCGTCGCCCCTCAGCGCTTGCGCAGGGCGGACGGCTCAGAGCGTACGGCTCGGTTCACGACGATTCGGGCCGGGCGGTGACGTTGGCTCTCTCGCCAGCCCGGCGACCGGTCGGGTGACCGTCGACTGACAGACGCAGCTGACTATGCGGACTCCGGGTCGCGGCCTTGCCACGTGGTGATGCAGGCTTCGTTGCCTTCGATGTCGGCCAACACCCAGAAGGCGGGAGCGTGGGCGTCAGACACCAGCCGGCCACCGGCCGCCAGCGCCGCGTCGATGCGGTGCCTGGACTCGTCATGGGGAACGGACACGTCGACATGGATGCGGTTGCGCTGCGGCCTTGGCGCGTCCATCTGTTGGAACCAGACGGCAGGGCCCTGACCGACGGGATCGACGATCGGATCGGTCGGGCCATGGCGGTCTGCCTCGTCGGCGTAGCCCAGCACGGCTTTCCAGAACGGTCTCACTGCGGGGATGTCGAGCGCGTCAATGGCGAGTTCGAGGATTTGGTCGGACCGCTGTGGGTCCCGCTCGACGACGGGATCGGGGCGCAGCCCCAGTTCGGTCAGCTCTTGGGTCACGGTGCGTGCGAGGGCGATGTCCGCCTCCGTGATCTCGGCGACCGCCAGGGTCTGGATCGACAGCACCACACGGTGGCGTCGCAGGTCGATCCATAGCCGCTCGTCGGCGTCGCGCCCGGCCACCGTCGTCGCTGCCGCGGCGACGGTCACCGCCCGAGCCAGTGAGTCGACCTCGACGCTGGCGCGCAGGACACCGAGCACGTACCGCCACCCGAGCGGTCCGACGGCATCGGAGATCTGTTGGCGGGTCAGCATGGCGGTTCAGCTTGTCGCACGAAGGGGTCGGCGGGCCACGTGGGTCTCCAGGCCTCTATGAGTGTGCGCCTGCACCGGCGACCGGTCCTCGGGACCGATGAATCGACTGGCGAACGAGCGAACACCGGTGAACCAAGTCACGCGACAAACGCCGGCGGGGTGCAAGAGTGGCCTGGTGCGTGGGATCCGGACTGTCGTGTATGCCGCGGCCGTGGGGGGTGTGGGCTCTCGCCTCTTGGCCGGCGGCCAGCTCACGCTCGACACCGGAGTCGGGCGGACGCTACGGCCCCTGGGGCCGATCACCGTCGCTATGGCAGCACCCCGCGACACGGTGTTCGACGTGATCGCCGCGCCTTACCTGGGGCGGACGCCGCGGGCGATGGCCGACGAGATCGAGGTCTTGGAACGAGGCAGCGACATGGTGCTCGCCGCTCATCGGACGCCGGTTGGCGGCAGGATCGTCACCACGACGGTTGAGACGGTCCGGTTCGATCGTCCCGACACGATCGATTTCCGGTTGGTGCGCGGCCCGGTTCCTCATGTGGTCGAGCGGTTCACGCTCCACCCGGAACAGGGCACGACTCGACTGGAGTACGCCGGCGAGCTGGGTGCGGACTTCTGGGGGCTGGGCCGCTGGTGGGCTGACCAGGTTGCGTCCAAGTGGGAGGCGACCGTCAGCGCATCGCTCGATCGCATCAGGAAAGAAGCCGAACGACGCGCGAGCTGACGGCGGGTGGCACAGTCGTTCCGCGCATGTCGTTGTCGCGTGTGCTCGGCGACCGGGGGCGGGGACGGAGCGAATTCGCCGGTGCCGGGGCTTACGCTGCTGCTCCGTGCGCCATACCCCAGGCTCGTATGTCATCGGTCCGTACCTACTGCTGCATCAGCGCGCCTACCGGTTCACGCGGGGCGCTGTCGGCCGCCACGTCGCCGGCCGTCCTGCCCTGTTGCTCCACACGGTGGGCCGCAAGACCGGCCAGCCCCGGACGACGGCTCTCGTCTACGCCCGGGACGGCGACGACTATGTGGTCGTGGCCTCCTACGGCGGGGCGCCCCGGCACCCGGCCTGGTTCCTCAACCTAGAGGCCAACCCCGAGGTGCAGGTGCAGGTCGGTCGGCGGCACCGACCAGCCCATGCCCGGGTGGCCGATGCCGAGGAACGGGAGCGCCTCTGGGAGCTCGTCAACGAGGAGAACCGCGGCCTCGCTCGTCTGTTCCACCGCGGTGTCGTCGGCCGCTACGACGTGTACCAGCGCCACACCCGACGGGAGATCCCGGTCGTGATCCTGGAGCCCAGCGACCACGAGTGACGACCATCTGACGAAGCCGGCCCGGACTGGGCTAGGTGTCGACCAGGTTGCCGGTCAGGCCTCGGCGGCCACCGACTTGACGCGGGCCATGCGGGCGTCGAGCTCGTCGCCGGCCGCTTCGTCCTCGGCCATGGCGGCGTCGATGTCGGCGTCGGCGAAGGCCATAACCCCCATGTCGGCGAACGCCTGCTGCACCTTGTTGCCCCACAGGCCGATGTCGCGCAGGATCGGCACGATCCGCACGAACAGGAAACCGCGGAACTGGCGCAGCACCTCGCTGCTGTCGACGTACTCGGTGACCTCCCGGGGCAGGTCCAGGCTCGACCAGACCTCCTCGCCGAGGAAGCGGTCGCGCATCCGATAGCACGCGTCCACGCAGAACTCCTCGCGTTCGTCGCGCTCGGGCTGGGTGAGCTGCGGGTAGTAGTCGCGCAGCGCCAGCCGGCCGAACATCACGTGGCGAGCCTCGTCCTGCATGACATAGGTGTTGATGGCCCGGGCCAGAGGATCGGTCGCCTGTTGGCGGATGAGGCCGAAGGCGGCCAGTGCCAAACCCTCGATGAGCACCTGCATCCCCAGGTAGGTCAGGTCCCAGCGGCTGTCGGCGATGACGTCGTCGAGCAGAGACCGCAGGTTCTGGTTGAGCGGGTAGACCAGCCCGATCTTGTCGTGCAGGTAGCGGCCGTAGACCTCGACATGCCGGGCCTCGTCGATGGTCTGGGTGGCGGCGTAGAACTTCGAGTCGAGATCCGGCACCGTCTGCACGATCTTGGCTGCGCACATCAGCGCGCCCTGCTCGCCGTGCATGAACTGGCTGAATCGCCAGGCCTCGAAATGCCGCCGCACCTCGCCCTTCTCGGCGTCGTTCATCTTGTCCCACCACGGCGTGCCGTGGATGGCGATGAACTCGTCGGGCAGGCCCGTCGGGTTGTCCGGGTCGATCTCGGTCGACCAGTCGATCCGATCGGACCCGATCCATTGCTTGCGGGTGCCTTTGTCGTAGAGGCGCAGGAGCTGGTCTCGCCCCGCCTCGTAGTCGAAGTCGAACAAGGTGGTGACGGCGCTGTCGACGCCCCACTCGTGCTCGCCGGTGTCAATGGCGTGCGTCGTCATGTCACTGCCCGCCCGCGTTCCAGCAGCCCGTTGACCGGGAGCGGTAAGCCATCGTGATCCCTCCGCCGTCGTTGTTCACTCCACGAGGCGTGCCGTGGCTGTGCCACTCCGTGGCACGCGCCCCGTCAGCCTACCGACGGCACGCCGCCCGCGCTCGAAACGGCGGGACACAGCGCTTGCGCGCTGGCTCCGCCGCTAGGACCATCACCGAGTGCGCACGGCCATCGGACGCTCACACGTCAGGCGCAACGCCAGCCTCTCGCGGGTACACCGCTAGTGCTGGTGCCGGAGGTCCGCGGACGACTCGACCCGGGTTGTGCCTGCGCGGACGGCGGGGAGTGTGCATGACGGCGGCCGATGCGCTCGATCGGGGGCGAGAGTCGTTCGGACGCCGGGCATGGGCGGACGCGTTCACTCGATTGTCGACCGCGGACCGGGCCTCGCGACTGGACGCGGAGGATCTGGAGCGGATGTCGACCGCTGCGTACCTGATCGGCAGGGACGACGATGGCGCCGACGCCGGGGCGCGTGCGCATCACGAGTTTCTGCGCCGCGGCGAGGTGGACAGAGCCGTCCGGTGCGCGTTCTGGCTGGCCTTCAGCTTCCTCAACCAGGGCGAGATCGCCCGCGGTGGCGGCTGGATCGCCCGGGCCCACCGACTGCTCGACGAGTACGGGCAGGAGTGCGTCGAGCACGGCTACCTGCTGTTCCCGGTCGGCCTCCAGCGCCTGGTCGAGGGCGACGCCACGACGGCTGCCGCCATCTTCCGGCAGGCGGCCAAGATCGGCGAGCGCTTCAGCGACCCGGACCTGATCGCGCTCGCCAGGCTCGGCCTGGGCGGGGCGATGATCCCACTGGGCGAGACCGCCGCCGGCGTCGCCTTGCTGGACGAGGTCATGGTCGCAGTCGAGGCCGACGAGGTGTCTCCGACCGTCGCCGGGATCGCCTACTGCGCCGTGATCGAGACGTGCCAGGAGATCTTCGACCTGCGCCGAGCCCGGCAGTGGACCGCCGCACTGACCCACTGGTGCGGCTCACAACCCGACCTGGTCCCCTTCCGCGGCCAGTGCCTGGTCCACCGGGCGGAGATCATGCAGCTGCACGGTGCCTGGCCGGACGCCATGGAGGAAGCGCGGCGGGCCTGCGAACGCCTCTCGGAACCACCCGGCCAGCCAGCGGCCGGGATGGGCTTCTACCAGCTGGGCGAGTTGCATCGGCTACGCGGCGAGTTCGCCGAGGCCGAGGAGGCCTACCGCCGGGCCAGCCAGCTCGGACGAGAGCCGCAGCCCGGCCTGGCTCAGCTGCGACTGGCCCAAGGGCAGGTGGATGCCGCAGGGGCGGCGATCCGCCGGGTCTTGGACGAGGCGTCCGACCGGGTGGCCCGGTCCAAGCTGCTCGCCGCCTACGTCGAGATCATGCTCGCCGGAGGTGACGTGCAGGTGGCGCACGCGGCGGCCGACGAGCTGGAGCAGCTCGCCGAGGATCTCGGTTCGCCCCTGTTGGCAGCTGTGGCTGACTACGCCCGGGGCGGCGTGCTCCTCGAGGAGGGCGACGCCCGCGCCGCGCTCCAAGCGCTCCGCCAGGCCTGGACGGCGTGGCAGGGGCTGGAGGTGCCGTACGAGACGGCGCGGGTCCGCGTGCTGATAGGGCTGGCCTGCCGCCAGCTCGGGGACCAGGACAGTGCGGCGATGGAGCTGGACGCCGCGCAGTGGGTCTTCCGGGAGCTCGAGGCCGCGCCGGACCTCACCCGGGTGGAGGCGCTGACCCGTGAGCCGGCCGCCGGGTCGGCCGGCGGGCTCACCGCGCGGGAGGTGCAGGTTCTGCGCCTGGTGGCGGCGGGTCAGACCAATCGAGCGATCGCCGCTGATCTGTTCCTCAGCGAGCGCACGGTCGACCGCCACATGAGCAACATCCTCGCCAAGTTGGGCGTGTCCTCACGCGCCGCAGCCACGGCCCACGCCTACCGCAACGGGCTCATCTGACCGTCCTGGCGGGAATCACCCACGCACGCGAGTGCCCAATTTGGGTGGTTCCGCCGACGCATCGCGTCGCGGCCACGTCGCACCGTAGAGGCACAGCCGAAGCGTGAGGAGCAAGCGATGAGCACGACCCGCACCAGGCACGTCGCGCCCGAGGCCGTTCGTGAGGAGCTGCTGTCCACGATGCCCGTGACCGAGCGACGGATGGAGCTGGCCGGCGTCTCGACCGCTGTGCTCGAGGGCGGTGACGGTCCGCCGGTCGTCCTGCTGCACGGCGCCGGCGAGTTCGCGGCCTGCTGGCTGCGCGTGATTCCCGACCTGGTGCGCACCCGTCGGGTCGTCGTCCCCGACCTGCCTGGCCACGGCGCCTCAACCGTGACCGGCGATCCGCCGGACGCCAGCTCGGTGATCGCCTGGCTCGGCGAGCTGATCGAGCGGACCTGCCGATCCGCGCCGGCACTGGTCGGACATGGCCTCGGCGGCGCCATAGCGGCACGCTTCGCCGCCACCCATGGCAACCGGGTCGCCCCGCTCGTGCTCGTCGACAGCTACGGGCTCGGCCGGTTCCGGCCGGCGCCGGGATTCGCCCTTGCCTTGCTCGCCTACGTCATGCGGCCGACCGAGCGAACGCAGGAACGCCTCTTTCGCCAATGCATGGTCGACCATCAGGCGCTACGCGAGCAGCTCGGCGAGCGGGGTCCGCTTCTCGAGGCGTACACGCTGAGCGGTGCGCGCGACCCCGGCCAGAAGGCCGCCCTGCGCAGCATCATGCCGCAGCTCGGCCTGCCAGCGATCCCACCGGCGGACCTGGCCCGGATCGCCGCATCCACGACCCTGGTCTGGGGCCGCCACGACCGTCAGGTGCGCCTCGGACCGGCCCAGGCCGCGAGCGCACGCCACGGCTGGCCGCTCCACGTGATCGAGGACGCCGGCGACGACCCCGCGTTCGAACAGCCCGAGGCATTCCTTCGCGTGCTGCTGACCGCCCTCGACCCGGTCGCGGCCGGTCCGCGGGGGCAGTCATGACTCCGCGAGCGGGCGAGGGGGTGCACACCGGGCGGTCCGACCTGGCCACCACCCCGGAGCACTCGGAGACGGTGGTCATCGGCGGCGGTCAGGCGGGTCTCGCCGTCGGCTACCACCTGGCACGACGAGGACGGCCCTTCGTGATCCTGGACGCCGACCGGCGGGTTGGCGACTCCTGGCGTCGGCGGTGGGACTCCCTGCGCCTGTTCACCCCGGCCCGCTACGACGGACTGCCAGGCATGCCCTTCCCCGCGCCCGCCTTCTCCTACCCCAGCAAGGACGAGGTCGCCGAGTACCTGGAGGCGTACGTGACGGCGTTCGACCTCCCCGTCCGCAACGGTGTCCGCGTCGACCGGCTCTCCTGGGACGGGGACGGGTACGTGCTGGCGGCCGGCGAGCGCCGGTTCCGAGCCGACCAGGTGGTGGTGGCGACCGGCGCCTACCGATGTCCCCGGATCCCCGCCTTCGCCGCCGACCTCGACCCAGGAATCCTGCAGCTGGACCCCAACCGCTACCGCAACCCGGCCCGGCTGCCCGACGGCGGCGTGCTGGTGGTGGGGGCAGGCAACTCCGGCGCCGAGATCGCCTTCGAGGTCTGTGGCACCCGCCCGACCTGGCTGTCGGGCCCTGACACCGGCCACATCCCCGTCCGCACGGGAGGCCGATGGGACCGGGTGCTGACCCCTCCGTTCTGGTGGTTCGCCTCGCGGGTGCTGACGGTGCAGAACCCGATCGGCCGCAAGGTGCGACCCAAGGCCTTGACCACGACCGCGCCACTGGAACGGGTGCGGCCGAAGGAGCTCGCCAACGCCGGCGTGGAACGCGTGCCGAGAACGGTCGGTACCAGGGACGGCTCCCCCTTGCTGGAGGACGGGCGGGTCATGGACGTGGCCACGGTGATCTGGTGCACCGGCTTCCGGCCCGACTTCTCCTTCATCGACCTCCCGGTCACCGACCGGGAGGGTCTCCCGGTCCACCACCGCGGCGTCGCCGAGTCCCGGCCCGGCCTGTACTTCCTGGGACTGTGGTTCCTGTCGGCCTTCACCTCCTCGCTGCTCGGCGGCGTCGGACGCGACGCCGAGCACATCGCCGAGCTGATCGACGCCCGGTACGTCGACGACCGGCCCGCCGCAGCGATCGGAGCGCCACGACCACCGGCAGTCACTCGATCAGCGATGCCGGTGAAGCCGAACCGCATGACAGCTCACGACGACATATAAGGAGAGGCCGTGCCGGTCACGAACATCACGTCCGCCGACGGAACGCGGCTCGCAGCACGTTGCTCCGGCCGAGGGTCCCCGCTCGTGCTCGTGCACGGGGCGAACGGAGACATCGACACCTTCGTACCCATCGAAGCACCGCTGGCCGACCGGCACACGGTCTGGGTCTATTCCCGCCGTGGCCGAGGCGGCAGCGGCGACGGTCCTGACTACGGACTCGGGCGGGAGGTCGAGGACGTGATGGCCGTCCTCGACGCCGCCGGGAACTCCGCTCATCTCCTCGGCCACTCCGGCGGAGCGATCTACAGCCTCATCGCCGCCATGGAGACGTCGTCGTTGCGCTCGTTGACCCTGTACGAGCCCCCCTTGAACATCGATGGCCTCGCGACGAGCGGGATCGATCAGACGCGCTCGGCGGTGGACGCCGGCGATCTCGACCGCGCCCTCGACGTCGTCCTGTCGAGCGTCGGCGTCGTCGACGCCGAGGTGCAGGTGCTCCGCTCGGTCGAGCCAGTGTGGACAAGGCTCCGTGCGGCGGTCCGGCAGGTACCGCGCGAACTGGGGGTGGTCGACGAGGTACGAGGTCGGCTGCAGGCCGTCCAGCCCCCCGACGTCCCAACCCTCTACCTGTACGGCGAGGACACCGACGCTTCCCTCTTCCTCGATCGTGGCGAAGTCGCTGCCTGGTTGCCAAGAGCCCGGCTCCACGGACTACCCGGACAGCGCCATCTCGCCTTCGTGTTCGATCCGACGTCGTTCGCCGAGGCCGTTCTCGAGTTCACCACAGCCCACGACAACTGAAAGGAAGCGATCAGAGCCTCGAGTCACGCGGGTCGGGGGCCGACGGCGGCGGCACCGGGTCCGCTCTCGAGATGGTCCCGGGACGGGTCGTGGGTCTTCGTCGTTCCGGACCCGGACGTCGCCCATCGGTCGGCCAGGTTGCGGCAGATCGCAGCCGCTGCGTCGACGAAGGGCCGCAGGGCAGGCGCTGGCCTGCGCCGGGGATGCCACGCGATGCCGAGGCGGCGGGGCGGGTGCTCGGGCCGGAGCGGGATGATCGCCACGTTCGGATCGTTCTCGTCGACCGTGAGCAGCGGGAGCACGGCGTAGGCCAGCCCCGAGCCGACCAGGCCCTGGATGGTCGGGGTGTCGTCGGAACGGAAGACATAGGTCGGCGAGACGGGCACCTGGCGAAAGACGTCGTCGATGATCTGCCGGCAACCGGCGTTGCGGGTGCCGATCATCGGGAGGCGGGAGATGTGGGCGATGTCGGCCACAGCGTGGCGTGCCTCGGGAGCGGCTGCCGGCGCGAGGAACACCAGCGGGTCGTCGAGCAGCGGGCGGACCTCCAGCATCTCGGTGTCGTGCAGGCCGATCTCGATGAAGGTCACGTCGACGTCGCCGGTCTCCACGGCACGGATCAGATCGGCGGAGTCGCGGGACTCACGCAGGACGATCTCGATGCCCGGCCACGCCGTCCGGAAGCTCCCGATGACGCGGGGGAGGACCTTGGTGCCGATGCTCGGGAGCGTTCCCACTCGCAGCTCGCCCTGGTCGCCCGATGCCAGCGCCCGCAGGTCGGCCGCGGCGAAGCTGACTCGGGCGAGGACCGTCCGGGCGTGGCTCAACAGCAACTTTCCGGCTGCCGTCAGGCGCACCGGACGGCGGCCACCCGGGCGCTCGAACAGAAGGGTGCCCACGATGCGTTCGAGGGCGCCGACCTGCTGGCTGATCGCTGACTGGGTGTAGCCCAGTTGCTCGGCGGCACCGCTGAAGGTACCTGTGTCGGCGACGGCCACGAGAGCCACCAAGTGGCGCAACTCCAGGCTGGGCCAGGCGGCCTGTGGGATCGAACTAGTAGCACTCCTGATGGATTCCAACTCTAGCTTCGATTGTTCTTATGGATCCACTGCTCCGATACTGGGTCCGGCGGCCGGTTCTGAGAGGAGTTGCGCATGGCAGTCGACGCCGGCGAGATCCGGAGCGTCATTCGTCAGGAGCTCGGGTCTGGTCTGGGGGGAAAGGTGATCTGCCCCGGCGAGGAGGGCTACGACACAGCTCGCGTCGTGTTCAACGGCATGATCGATCGGCGCCCGCTCGCCGTCGTCCGGCCTGTGGCTGCGTCCGACGTCGTCCGCTGCATTGCGTTCGCACGCGAACACGAACTCTTGCTGTCGGTGCGCGGCGGTGGTCACGGCATCGCAGGGAAGGCCGTGGGCAACGGCGCCGTCATGCTGGACCTGTCCGCGATGACGGCGGTCCGGGTCGATCCTGGGACGAGGACGGTCCGGGCCGGGCCCGGGCTTACGTTGGGGCAGTTCGACCGCGCCACGCAGGCGTTCGGGTTGGCGACGACGCTCGGAGTCGTGTCGACGACGGGGATCGCGGGACTCACGCTCGGCGGCGGGCTGGGCTGGCTCAACGGACGCTACGGGCTCGCGTGCGACAACCTGATCTCGGCCGAAGTGGCGACCGCCGATGGCCGGCTGCTGCGAGCCAGCGCCGGGGAGAACGAAGACCTGTTCTGGGGCATCCGAGGAGGGGGCGGAAACTTCGGCGTCGTCACGTCCTTCGAGTACCGCCTTCATCCGGTCGGCCACGTGCTCGCCGGTGGGTTGACCTACCCGTGGAGCGTGGCCTCCCCGGTACTCCGCTTCTACGACGACTTCGTCAAGGCGGCACCGGACGAGCTGTCCACCGCCGCGTCGCTGGGGCTGAGCCCGACCGGCGAGCCCATGGTGTCCATCGCAGTGTGCTACTGCGGTCCGAGCGACGAGGGCGAACATCTTCTGCGACCGCTGCGGACGTTCGGACCACCGATGGACGACGGGATCCAGCCCCTGCCCTATACGGCGCTGCAGAGCGTCCGTGACGACGGATACCCCGCCGGTCGCCTCCACTGCTGGAAGTCGGGTTGGCTGCGCGATGTGACCGAGGGCGCCATCGGGACCCTGATGGAGTTCGTCCCGCGGATGCCCTCGTCCGCCAGCGGCGTCGGCCTGCAGCAGATGCACGGTGCGGCGAGCCGCGTCGCCCCGTCGGCCACCGCGTTCGCCCATCGGGGCGAGCAGTACGACTTCCTCATCGGGTCACAGTGGTCCGAGGCGGCTGACTCGGATCGCAACGTCACGTGGACCAGGGGGCTGTTCGAGGCCATGGCGCCCCACCTCGAGGAGTCGGTGTATGTGAACAACCTGGGTGATGAGGGCCCCGAGCGGGTCCGGGCGGCCTACGGGGAGAACTACCCGCGCCTCGCCGCGGTGAAGAGGACCTACGACCCGGACAACCTGTTCCGCGCGAACCAGAACATCGAGCCATCCTCGAGCGTCTCCCGTGAGGGGGTGTGAGGGGCCGATGGACACGTCCACGCCGATCTGCCGCGGGCTCGGCGTCACGTCCGGTCTCGACGCGGGTCTCGCTCGTGACCTCGCCGTTCGATGCGAGCACCTCGGCTACCACTCCGTGTGGTCTAACGACGGGCCGGCCGCTCCCGGACTGAGGACGCTCGCGCAGTTCGCGGCGGCGGCAACTCAACTCGGGCTCGGCGTGGGGGTCCTTCCCCTCGACCGACATCAGCCGGCCGCTATCGCTGCGGCGATCGACCGCCTCGGGCTCGATCCCGCGAGGCTTTGCGTCGGGATCGGGTCCGGCCAGCTGCGCTCGCCGATCCAGGCCGTCGAGCGCGCCGTCGGCGAGTTGCGTGAGCTCCTCCCGGAGGAGACACGAATCGTCGTCGCAGCGATGCGACCACGGCTGTGCCACCTGGGCGGAGCGATCGCCGACGGCGTCCTGCTCAACTGGATGCTGCCCGCCCAGGCGGCGCTGGCGCGCCGCTGGGTGCATGAAGGTGCCGACGAGGCGGGGCGCACCGCCCCCGTGGTTGCTTCGTACGTCCGGGTCGCGGTGGGCTCTGGCTCGCGGCGACGCCTCCGCGACGAAGAGCGCCTCTACCGCAACATCGACGCGGGCCACCGCCAGCATTTCGAGGACATGGGTGTCCCGCTCGGGAGCGTCGGCGTGGTGGCATCGGCGCGACCGGGCGTCGTCGAAGGTCTGGCGCCCTACCACGCCGCGCTCGACCTGCCGATCGTACGCGTGCTCGCGGACCAGGACGCGACCTCGCTGTCGGTCGTCGCGATCGCCGCGGCGCCGTGAGGCGCTCCGATCTCCCGTGTGGCCGGCTTGGACCACGGCATGTCGGCACGACGCGCACACTGGCCGGGAAAGTGACAAAGGTGTTAGTCAGGGGGGCGCGGGACGGTAGATAGGCGAGGGGGTCGTTCGGGTGCTGCTCCTCCATGAGGTCCATCACATGGTGGGCACGCGCGAGAAGGAGTTCGAGGCCGCGTACCAGGCGTGGATGGCGGCGCTCGCGGACGACCAGGGTGCCCGGCTGCTGTGGTTCCTGAACCACGCTCATGGCACCGGTCCGTCGTACCAGGCGGTGACCGTCACCGGGCTGGCCGACGGCGCGGCGTGGGAGCGTCTGACCCAGCGGGTCCATCGCGGCGACCTGCGCCCGTGGGTCCGTGAGGTCGATGGCTGCCGGCACCGCGTGCAGGGCCGTCTGCTGATGCCGCTGGCGTGGTCGCCGCTCGACGTCGACCTGGCCGAGGTCCCGACCGACGGCCGCCACCACGACACGACGCTCTACATGGAGGACACGATGTGGCCCAAGCGGGGCAAGGTCGACGAGTACATCACCGCGGCGCGTGACGTCTACGCCAAGGTGCTCGGCGCTCACGCCGGGGCAGATGTGCTGCTCCGCATCGAGGTGGCGGGCCAGACGATGCCGGGGGCCGGGCGCTGGCCCGAGGTCACGCTGATACAGAAGGTGCACAGCATGCCCGGGCTCGTGCACCTGCTGACCCATGACATGCCGGCGGACATGAGCCGGCCCGGCACCTGGATGCACGACGCCCTCGAGTACCGCGACCAGTGGCGCAGCAAGCTGCTCCGGGCCGCCTCGTGGTCACCGCTGTCGTGAGGCCGGGACGATGAACGTCGGACGGGCCATCGATCCCGCAGTCGAACAGGTACCCCGGCGCACGGCGCTGATCGTCGGCGGTCGCCACTGCAGCTACCGGGACCTCGAGCAGTGGGTGCGCCGGGTGGCTGCGGCCCTGACCGCCCGTGGGGTCGGGCCCGGCGCCCGGGTCGCACTGGTCGACAACGGCAGCGTGCTGTCGGTCGCCACGATCCTGGCCGCGGCCCGGATCGGCGCCGCGTCGGCGCCGATGAACGTCCTGCTCACGACGGACGAGCTGAGCAAGCTGGCGACGGCGGTCGACGCCCGGGTCGGCGTTGCCGGCGAGCCGTTCCGGACGAGCCTGGCCGGGGCCCTCGGCGACGACGCGGTGCTCGGCGAGGACGACGTGGCCGGCCTGGACGAGGACGAGCTCGACGGCACGGCCGCCGCCGTCGACGACGCGGACGACGCCCTGGTGCTGTTCACCAGCGGCACCACCGGCCAGCCCAAGCCGGTCTCGATCAGCCACGGCGTGGTCGCCGAGCGCCTGGGCTTCTACGCCGCGCCGATCGACCCCGATGCCCCACCGGTGGTCGACATGATGTCGGCACCCGTCTTCCACATCGGCGGCACGCTCGGGCTGCTCGTCAGCCTGCGGTCGGGCCGGACCGTCGTGATGCTGCCCCAGTTCGCTGCCGGTGCCTGGCTCCAGGCGGTCGAGCAGCACCGCGTGTCCCAGACGTTCATCGTGCCCACGATGCTCCAGCGCATCCTCGACCACCCCGACTTCCCGGGGCGCGACCTGAGCTCGCTCCAGCAGATCAGCTATGGCGCCGCCGCCGCCCCGGTGGCGTTGGTGGAGAGGGCCCTCGACGCCCTGCCCGACGTCAGGTTCGTCAACGCCTTCGGCCAGACCGAGACCCTCGGCGCCTACGCCGCCCTCACCGCGGAGGACCACCGGGCCCGCCGCAAGCTGGGCTCCGCCGGTAGGCCCCTCCCCGGCGTCGAGCTGCGGATCGTCGACGTGGCCGCCGAGACCGACTGCCCCGTCGACGCCGTCGGGCAGGTGTGGGTGCGGGCCGCGCAGAACGTCACCTCGGACTGGTTGTGCACCGGCGACCTCGCCTTCCTCGACACCGACGGCTACCTCCACCCCGTCGGCCGCATGACCGACACGATCAACCGCGGCGGCGAGAAGTTCGGCCCGATCGAGGTGGAGGAGGTGCTGCGCAGCCACCCGGCCGTGCGAGACGCCGGCGTCTGCGGCGTGCCCGACCCCGAGCTCGGGCAACGGGTCGCCGCCGTCGTCGTCACCGTGGACGGTGAGGACCTCGACCCCGGCGACCTCCGGGCGTTCGCGGCGGAGCGGCTGGCCCGCTACAAGCTGCCCCAGCGGATCGTCTTCGCCGACGACCTGCCCTACAGCAACCTCGGCAAGGTCAGCCGCCAGGAGTTGGCCGCCGTGATCCTCGAGGACGAAGCGACGCGCTGACGATGCTCTTCATGCACGAAGTCCACGCCGTGGTCGGCGACAAGGAACACCAGTTCGAGGCCGCCTACCGCGAGGGATGGATGCCGCTACTGGCCGACGGTGACGACGCCCGATTGCTCTGGTATCTCAACCAGGCCCACGGCAGCGGCCCCGCCTACAACGTGGTCACGGTCACCGCAGTTCGTGACGGCAACGCCTACGAGCGGCTGGCCGAGGCACTGAGCGGCGGAGCGCTCCACGACTGGTCACGGGCCGTCGGCGACCTGCGCCACCAGGTCGACGGCAAGATGCTCGTGCCCGTCGAATGGTCGCCCCTGCAGGACATCGACCTGGCCCACGTGCCGGTCGCCGGCACGGAGCACGAGGTGTCGCTGTACATGGAGGACACCGGCTGGCCCACCGCCGCCCTCGACGACTACATCGACTTCTGGGACGCGGAGTACTTCCAGATGATGCAGCAGACACCGCCCGACCGGAGGATCCTCGACATCGAGGCCTGCTTCCAGGTCGCCTACGGCACCCACCGCCGACCCGAAGCCATCCTCATGCAACGGATCCTCGACTACGGCCTGCTGCTCAACCTCATCTCCGAGCCCGAGAACTACGACCCCAGCAGATGGCCGGGATCGTACATGCACCGGGGCCTGCGCTACCGCGATCAATGGGAGAGCAAGCTCCTGCGCACGAGCAGCTGGTCACCGCTCCACTGAACCCGCGTCACGCACGGGACCCGGACATGCCTCAACGCCCTGCCCTCGCCGCCCCCGTGACCGCTATCCTCGTGGGAGCCGACTGGCGGTGCCGGCGGAGGGACGAGGGAGCCCGGTGGTCATGCCTGAGTCGCATCCCGATCACCCCAAGCACCTGGACGGCCCCGACGCCGATCGGGTGCGCGAGGACCTTGCCGAGCTCGCCGACCTGGTCGCCATCGGCATCGAGGTGGACGGCCAGGTGCTTCAGGTCGCAAAGTCGACCTGGGCCATCTACGGACACTCCAGCTACGACGGGGAGATCATCGTCGGCGAGTACCGGGACGCCGACGAGGCCGCGGAGGTGCTGGACGCAGCCCCGCACCTCGACCCCGACCACGACTGAGCCGGTCCCGACCCGCAACTGCTCGATGGCGAAGCGAAGCCCGACGGCGCGGGTCGGCGCGCGGAAGCCGGGACGCAGGGGTCGCACGGCCACAGCCAGGCCGGGCACATGCGGGCCCCTACGCCCTCGTCTCCTCAGGTCGGTGCGACTAGCTGTCTTCGTACTTGAACGACACCGACAGTTTCGTGCGGTACGTGAGGGAACCGTCGGTGCCGACGTCGAGATCCTGCTTCACGACCTCGGCGACGCGCAGGTCGCGCAGCGTCTCGCGGGCCTTGGTCACCGCGGAAGACGCCGCGTCTTCCCAGGACGTGGTGCTGGTGCCGATGATCTCGATCACCTTGTAGACGCTCATTCCTACGACCTCCGGGCCGGCTACCGTGCGCTCCGACCCTACGCCAGTCAGTCGCCGTCGGGCCGAAGGAGACGACTCATGACCGGGCGTCGGTCCTCCGTGCTCGAGCTCGCCGTCGGCGGACTTCCCTTCCCGCACGGCGGACCCGATGGTGAATGGCGCTACCGCCACGCCGTCCGTCTCGACGGCCCCGGCCCGCTCGACCGTCAAGCCGTGTCGGACTTCCTGACCTATGAGCATGCTCACGGTCGGCGCGTCACGGTCGTCGCCGACGGACGTCTGTCCCGTTGGGACACCTGGCGGCCCCCCTCCGAGCGGCCGAGCCCAGGCTCCTTCCCGACGCAGTGCTGCACCGACGCCTTCCCCGACGGCTGCGGGGCAAGCCTCGTCTGTCACGGCGCGCCGGCGGCCGTTGCGGTCGAGATCCTCCGTTCCGGCGCGCTGCTCGCGGCGACCGCCGTGACGGGACGCACGGGGACTCGCCTTGCCGCGGACAGCACCTGGGGTGAGCCGTCCGACTACTTCGACCACGTCATGCTCGCCAACGGTCGCTGCCGAGCGCCGGAGGCGGTCGCGCTCAGCCGGTCTCTCGGTCGTGACCTCGTTCCCGCAGACCTGCGACGCGGCTATCCACCTGCCGTCAGGTTCTACTTCCGGTGGGAGACCTTGTCCGAGCGGGACGACGCCGTGTTCGATGGGGTCCATCCCGTGAAGGTCCCGCAGCGGTTGGCGCTCGACGAGGCCCTGGTGGCTGTCGTCGTCACGGCCGGTCACCGTGACATCGTGGCTCCCTCGATGCCTCGCCGGCTCCGCGACCGTCTCGCCATCGTCGACGTCGATCGCCCCGCGCCGGACGCGTGGGCTGCGGCTGCGCTCGACGCCGCGGCGGACATCGGGTAGCGCCGCCGTCCACCATGAAGAACGGGGGTTCGGGTCGCCCGCGGTTCAGCGCAGTTCGCCCGCCGGGGTGACCGGCTGGAGGAGCATCTCCTGCGCCATCGACGCCACGATGAGGCCCTGCCGGTTCCGGATCACGCCGCGCAGCGTGCCGCGGCCGCCGGCGTTGACGAGGCTCTGGACGTCCTGGAGATGCCAGTCGTCCGCGCGGGCGGGCCGGTGGAACCAGGCGGCATGATCGAGGCTGATCATGCCGGTGACGTCGCCTTCGAGGTGGAGGGGCCGGCCGCCCATGCCGGTCCAGTCGGTGGCGTACCCGAGCAGCGCGGCGTGCAGATGCGGGTCGTCGTCGAGGCTCCGGGGCAGGCGGAACCAGTGGCGGTGCGTCGCCTCCCGGGTGCCGTCCGGTCGCAGCGCACTGGGCCCGAGCCAACGCTCGTCCCACGGACCGTCGTCGTACTGGGTGACGTCGGGCTCCGGGAGCTCCTCGGGCAACAGCACGCCGTCGGGGATCCCCGACAGGTCGTACACGTACCCGTCGGTATCGGCCGTGAACGAACACGCCATCGTGATGACGGGCCTGCCGTCCTGCGCTGCGGTGACGTGATGCAGGTTGACGGTGCGTCCGGCCTTGACCACGTCACTGCGGAAGTGGATCTCCTGCCCGCCCTTCACGGGTCGGAGGAAGTGGGCGTGAACCGAGTGGAGCCGGCTTCCGACCGGGGCGTCGCCGCACGCCGCACTGATGGTGAGGGCGAGCCCGACGCCGCCGAACACCACCGGCCCGTACCAGTCGGGCGTCCGTCCCACCCGCGTGTCTCCCCGCCGTTCGTGCTGCAGCAGGCCGAGGAAGTCGTCGATCGCCGGCTGCTTCCGGCCGACCCGGTCGGTCACCTCAACGCCCGCGGAACTCCGGCGCCCGCTTCTCGATGATCGCCCGCACCGCCTCCTGTCCGTCCTCGCTGTCGAGTCCTGCGAGCGCGCTACGGATCTCATCGGTCATGCGTGCGCCGACATCGTTGATCAACGGCGTCCTGGCGACCAGGTGCTTCGTGCGCCGTACCGCCAACGGGGCCTGGGCGGCGACCGCGCCGCAGAACTCCAGCAGCCGCGAGTCGAGCTGATCTGCGGGGACGACCTCCGACACGAGTCCGCGGCGGAGCGCCTCGTCGGCGTCCACGAATCGGGATTCCAGCAGGAAGCGCATGGCAGCCTCGTGCCCGACCAGGGATGGCAGAGACCAGGTGAGGCCCCCGTCCGGCGACGTGCCCGCTCGCAGGTACCCCGGGTGCAGCCGCGCCGAGTCGGCGGCGATCCGGATGTCGGCGGCCATCGCCAGGGACAGACCCGCACCCACGGCCGCCCCGTTGATCCCGGCGACGACGGGCTTGTCGGTGTCGAACCGCAACGCGAGGAGGAACCGCCCGACCCAGCCCTTGTCGTCGAGCATCTGCGCCTGGTCCGACAGTCCGGTCTCGACCGGCGTGTCGTCGCCGCCACCGAGGTCGAGGCCGGAACAGAACGCGTCACCGTTGCCGGTCAGAGCCACGACCCGGACGTCGTCGTCCGCGTGGGCGTCCCGCACCGCACGCACGATGCTCCAGCCGAGTGCGGCGGTGAGCGCGTTCTTCCGCTGGGGGCGATCGAGCCTCAAGACCCTCACGTGCCCGACGGTCTCGGTGGCCAGTTGCGGCATCGCTCCAGGCTGCCACGCCCCGGCCGGCCCATGCCGGTGGTACCCATCCCCGGACGTGAGGCCGGGCGCCGCGCCGCCTACACTTGCGCTCCGACCAGGCACAACCGGGGGAGATGGGTCGTTGGGAGCTAGGCCACCGGGCCCGAGTGGCGACGACGATCCGTTCGCGATCGACACCGACATCGCGTCCCCCGCCCGCGTCCTGAACTACCTCGCCGGCGGTGAGGTCAACTTCGCCACCGACCGGGAGGTGGCCGAGGAGGTCGGCGACGCGCTGCCCGGCGGCATCGCCACGGCCCGGGCCGCCGTCCGGACCCTGTCGGCCTTCATGGGCCGGGCCGTGCGCTACCTGGCCGGCGAGCAGGGCATCGCCCAGTTCGCGAACATCGGCGCCGGCATCCCGACGGCCAAGAAGATCCATGAGGTCGCCCAGCAGGCGGCGCCGGGGTCCCGCTTCGTCTACGTCGGCGACGACCCGGTCGTCCTGGCCCACGCGCACACCATGCGAACCAGCGACGGCGACGGCGGCGCCGTCAGCACGTACGTCGACGGCAACCTCCGAAACCCGGAGACGATCATCCGCAACGCGGGGGAGACGCTGGACTTCGACCGGCCGGTGGCGGTGCTGCTGTTGACGACGCTGAATTTCGTTCCCGACGAGGACGACCCCTACCGCCTCGTCACCGAGCTGCTGGAGCCCTTGCAGAGCGGGAGCTGCCTGGCGATCGCCCACTCGTCGTTCGACCTCGGCGACGAGGCCATGCACGAGGCGGCCGAGCGCCTGGACAAGGCCTTGCGGCAGCCCTACGTCGTGCGCAGCCGGTCCGAGATCGCCAAGTTCTTCGACGGCCTGGCGATGGCCGAACCGGGCCTGGTGCAGATCGATCGCTGGCGCCCCGACGGGCGACCGTCGCCGGCGCCCGCAGGCCGGCCGACGCCCGTCTACGTCGGCGTGGGGTGCAAGCCCTGAGCGCCACCCGGGCGATGACGCCCCGCCGCCGCCCCGCCCTCCTTCCTCTCGCCGGGCTCGCCGCCGCGCTGGCCCTGGCGGCGGCCTGCACGGTCCCCGGCCCCGGCGGCGGTCACGGGGGCGGTGGGCCCCGGCTCACGGTGCGGATGAACGAGATCCAGGTCCTGGCCTCGCACAACAGCTACCACGTGCAGCCCGAGCCGGCGCTGCAGGCCGCGCTCGAGAGCTCGATCGGCGAGCTGGCGCAGGGCTTCGAGTACACACACCGGCCCCTGGCTGAGGAGCTCGACGCCGGGGTCCGCCAGATCGAGCTCGACGTGTTCGTCGACGACTCGGCCGGCGGCCGGTACGCCGCACCGGTGCTCGTGCCGCTGCTGGGGCTGGCGCCGCCGGACCCCGCCCTGGCCGGGCCCGGGCTCAAGGTGCTGCACGTGCAGGAGGTCGACTACCGCGCCACGTGCGCCACGCTCGTGATCTGCCTGACCCAGGTGCGCGCCTGGTCCGACACCCACCCCGGCCACCTGCCGATCACCATCCAGATCGAGGCCAAGGACGACGTCATCCCGGATCCCGGGTTCGGCTTCGTCCAGCCGCGGCCGTGGTCGGGTCCCGACTTCGCCGCCCTCCAGCAGGAGATCGACGCCGTCTTCCCCGCCGACCGGGTGCTGACGCCCGCCGAGGTGCGGGGACGGGCCGCGACCCTGGCCGACGCCGTGCGGACCGGCCGGTGGCCGCGGCTCGACCAGGCCCGGGGCCAGGTGTTGTTCATGCTGGACGACCACGGGTCCAAGCGGGACGCCTACCGGGCCCAGGTCCCCGACATCGCCGACCGGCGCGTCTTCGTGGACGTCCCCGAGACCGACCCCGACGCGGCCATGATGGTGGTCAACGACCCGATCTTCCAGGGCGACCGCATCCGCGAGCTCGTGGCCGCCGGCTTCATCGTGCGCACCCGTGCCGACGCCGAGACCGTGCAGGCCCGCAGCGGCGACACCACCATGCGGGACGCGGCGTTCGCCTCCGGCGCCCACTACGTGTCGACCGACTACGTGTTCCCCGACGACCAGTTCGGCACCGGCTACGTCGCCGACCTGCCCGGCGACGGCGCCGCCCGTTGCAATCCCGTCAGCGCACCCCGCCGCTGTGCGCGGGCCGACCTCAGCGGCTGAAAGCCCGCCGGTCACCGCGAGCGGAACGTCGTCGTCCCGCCGTTGCGGTGATCCGGCAGCCGGGGCCCGGACCAGCCGCGGCGGCGGAGCTCGCGGGCGACGAGGATGTTGGTGAACCCATGGCCGATGGCGGTGACCGGCCCCTCGGCCGCCAGGTCGTCCAGGCGGCCGGCGACGCGGCGGGCGCGTCGGAACGCGTCGCCGCGGGACTCGACCCGGCCGGACCAGCCCAGGAGCCACACCGCCCGGCAGGCCGCGTCCCAGGCGTCGAGCGGCAACCGGACCCACGGCACCGGCAGCGTCGGCAGCGGGATCTCGACCAGGTCGGCGTCGGTGACCACCTCCGGCCGATCGCTCTGCTCGCGGGGCCAGGACCGCGCCCCGGCGGTGGCCTGGGCCCGCCCCAGCGGGCTCACCACGAGGTAGCGGCTGGCCGCGGCCAGGCGCCGGAGCCCAGCGGACGGGCGGGCGCCGGCGACGATGCCGCGCTCGCCTTCGGTGTCGAACCACGCCTGCAGCTCGTGGCGGTCCAGCCAGGCCCCCGGCGCCCCCTCGGTGGTCAGGTGGCGCACCAGGTGGATCGTCCGACCGCGCATCGAACCACGGTAGATGCGCTGAGCCGGACGGCAGTGGGCGGGAAGCCGCCCGACTCAGCGAACGCTGCCGGAGGCGGCCGGCAGGACCGTGTCGCCGTAGACCGGGAGGCACCAGCGCACCGGGCCGGGGGGGAGCAACCCCGGGGCGGCCCTGGCGCGCTGGCGCCTCACGCCGGCGGATCAGACTTGGGGGGCCCTCATCCGCCGGCGGACTCGTCGTCCGTGTCGCCGTTCTCGGCGGTCGTGGTGGTTGCGCGGTCGTCCTGGGGTCCGCGGCCCGGATCGCCGTCCGCGTCGGGGTCGCCCGGCTGGCCGGGCACGCTTCCGCCGGGCCTGGTGTCGCTGGGCGACCCGTCGGGGGCGTGGGGCGCGGCGGGCGTCTGGTCGGCCCGGGTGAGCCCGGTCTCGCCGGTCTCGCCCGGAGGCGCGTCGGGGGACGCCCCGCGGTCGCGGTGGGCCGCCCCCGGCGCCTCCTCGGAGATCTGCTGGCCGTCGACCCCGTTCTCACCGTCGCTCTCGCCGGTGGCGTCGGCGGAGACGCGAGTGCCGAAGTTGGGCGCCTTGTCCTTGGGGTGGTCGAACTCGACGGGCGAGACGACCTCGATCGCTCCGCGGACGGCGTCGTTGGCCGCCGCCGGCAGCACCCCGGCGATCCCGGCGCCGACGACGCCAGCGGCGACCAGCGAGGTCCCGAGGCTGAGCTTGGCCATTCGACCCAGGCCGACGACCCTGCCGGCCGGGACGGCGGCCTCGTCCGCCCCCGAGGGGCGGCTCCCCTCCGGTCGCCGGGCGCGGGCCGCGGTGACCTGGTCCGTGGCGAACAGCGCCGCCAGCTCGGGCGATGGCTGCGGAGCAGGCGCGTTTCCCAGCGCCCGCACCTGCTCCGCGAACGACGCGACGGGCGCATACACGTCCGGGACAGGGTCGCCCCGGACGATCGCCTCGACGACGTCGTCATGGATGTAGCGGATTGCCTCCATACCGGCGTCGTGATCGCCGGCGGGCCTCACAGGGGTACCTCCTCGTACGCAAGTGTCCGGCCGATCGCCCGGAAACCCCGCCGCTGGAGGGCCTTCACGGCCACTGGCGTCTTGCCCACGGCGGCCGCCACCTCCTCGATCGTCAGCCGCCCGAGCAGCCGGAGCAGCAGCACGTCGCGCTGGTCCGGCGACAGCCCGTCGCACATCTCGCGCACCCAGGCGGTGCGCTGCAGCCGCTCGGCGGCCGCCTCGACGTCGTCGCCGGCCGGCAGGTCGGCCGCCTCGGCGATGTCGGCGAACACGGGACGCCGGCCCAGGCTGCGGCGCTCGTCGAGCAGCCGGCGGTGGGCGATCGTGAACACCCACGACCGGAACCCGGCCTCCGTGCCGGCGAACCGGCCGATGTTGCGCAGGACCGCGACGAACACCTCGCTGGTGAGGTCGTCGGGCTCCTTCGACCCCTGGGTGCGCAGGTAGCCGGTCACGACCGGGGCCAGTGCGGTCCAGATCCGCTCGAAGGCCCGGGGCGCGCCTCGTTGCGCCGCCGCCAGCACCTCATCGAACTCGCCGTTGAACCTGTCAACCCCAGCCATGGCATCGTCCGTCACCGTGATCGCCGCCGGGCGGCGGAGGGTGACGCCCGCCCACCGTATTTCCTGGCGACCGAGCGCACCCCTTCCGGCCCCGCCGGCGATGACGACGACGCCATCACTGCTTCGACGAGGGGCGAGCTGGAGGCCGCAGTGACGTTCTCGGTGGTGCCACCGACAGCCCCCACCGGGGACGTCCTCGCCGACGAGGTCTTCACGGCGGGGACGCGGCCGGGGTGTCAGCGGCGACACCACGGTGCCCGATGGCTCCGCCACCATGAACCCGGGGCCAGGTGGCTCGGCACCTGGGGGGCCCGGCGGGGACGGCGTCGTCGTCCCCGCCGCGGCCACAGCCTCCGGCCGCCGTGTCGCCGACCTGGGCTCGGTGGGCAACATCCTGTCGTGGTTGGACGATGTCCCGTGTCGGTCGGGTAGGCTGATCGACCCCGGGACACCGGGGTGTGCCCCTCTAGCTCAACTGGCAGAGCAACGGACTCTTAATCCGCAGGTTCTGGGTTCGAGTCCCAGGGGGGGTACCGCGCGAACGACTGTCAGATGCCGGGACCCACGAGGGCGCGCTTGAGCAGCTTCCCGGTGGGCAGCCGGGGGAGCTCGTCGATGAAGCGGACCTCGGTGGGGCACTTGTAGTGGGTCAACCGCTCGCGGCACCACGCGAGGAGCTCGGCCCCGAGGGCGTCGGCCGCGGCCACACCGGGTTCGACCTGCACGAAGGCGACCACCCGCTGGCCCATCTCGTCGTCCGGGACGCCGACGACGCCGACGTCGTGGACGGCTGGATGCACGATCAGGACGTCCTCGGCCTCGCGGGGGTAGATGTTCACCCCGCCGCTGATGATCGTGTTGGCGACGCGGTCGGTCAGGTAGAGGTACCCGTCGGCGTCGAGCCGGCCGATGTCGCCCATCGTGCTCCAGCCCCGGTCGTTCCAGGCCGTGGCCGTCTTGGCCGGGTCGCCGTGGTACTCGAAGCGGGTTGCGCTCTCGAACCACACCTGGCCCTCCTCACCGACGGGGACGTCCTCGCCGTCCTCGCCGACGATGTGCACGGCGCCCATGAGCGAGCGGCCGACCGACCCGGGGTGGTCCAGCCACTCCTGGGGGCCGATGGCGCAGAACCCGCTGCCCTCGCTGCCCGAGTAGAACTCGTGGACGATCGGCCCGAGCCAGTCGAGGGCCGCCCGCTTGACGTCCGGCGGGCACGGCGCGGCGGCGTGCACCACCAGCTCGAGGCTCGACAGGTCGTAGCGGCGGCGCACGTCATCGGGCAGCTTGAGCAGCCGCACCAGGTGGGTGGGGACGAGCTGCGAGTGGGTGGCGCGGTGGCGTTCGACCAGGGCGAGCCACTCCTCCGCGTCGAAGCGCTCCATCACGACGGCGGTGCCGCCGAGGCGCTGCGTCATCGTCGTCCAACCCGCTGGCGCGGCGTGGTACAGCGGCGCCGGGCTCAGGTACACGGTCGACTCCGAGAACCCGTACAGCCCCACGAGCAGCGAGGCGAAGGGCTGCGGCGCACCGAGGGCGTCGCCGCGCAGCGGCGGCTTCACGCCCTTGGGCCGGCCCGTCGTGCCCGACGAGTAGAGCATCCACGAGCCCTCGCTCTCGTCGCCGATCGGTTCGGCGGGCATCGCCGCCACGGCCTCGGCGTACGGCTCGAAGCCGGGGAGCTCGCCGCCGACGGCGAGGCGGGTGCCGACGCCGCCGAGGTCGGCGCCCATGGCGGCCACCGTGCCCGCCAGCCCGGCGTCGGCGACGAGGGCGCGGGCGCCGCAGTCGGCGACGATGTAGCCGGCCTCGCCCGCGGTCAGGTGGAAGTTGACGGGGGTGACGTACAGTCCGGCGCGCAGTGCCCCCCACACGACCTCGTACCAGGCCGGACGGTTCACGAGGAGCACGGCGACCCGGTCGCCGGTGCGCAGCCCGCGGGCGCGCAGCAGCTGGGCGACGCGGTTGGATGCGTCCTCGAGCTGGCGATAGGTCCGGGTCTCGCCGCTGGCGCCCATGACGAGGGCGTGCTTGTCGCCGCGCGCGGCGACGTGGGCCGACGGGTGCTGCACGGCTCGGGACAGTAGCTGACGCCAGTGTTAGAGAACGGCGGCCCGGCTAGGGTGACCGGCCGTGGTACGGGTCGGGGTGATCGGGTTGGGGAACATCGGCGGCGCCGTCGCCGCCAACCTGGTGGCGGACGGCGACGAGATTGCGGTCGCCGACCTCGACCCGGCCCGCGTGGCCGGCGTGGCGGGCGCCGCCGGCGGCGACGTCGCCGCGGTGGCCGCGGCGAGCGAGATCACGATCACGTCCCTCCCGACGCCCGACGCGGTCGCCGAGGTGGCGTCGGCGTGGGCCGCGGCGGCGCCGGCCGGCGCGATCCTCCTCGACCTCTCGACCTCGTCGCCCGCCGGCAACCGGGCGCTGGCGGCCGGGCTGGCCGAGACCGGCCACCACTTCGTCGAGGCGCCGGTCACCGGCGGCGCGGTCGGCGCCCGGAAGCGGATGCTGGTCTTCATGGTCGGCGGCGACGACGAGCCCGTGGCCCGCTGCCTGCCCGTCCTCGACCGGCTGGGCCGGGCGACGTTCCACCTCGGGCCGGTCGGAGCGGGCATGACGATGAAGCTGGTGAACAGCCTCCTCGCCTTTGCCTGCACCTGGGTGTCGCTCGAGGGGCTGTCGCTGGCGGCGGCCGTCGGGCTCGACCTGCGCACCGCCGTCGAGGTCGTCCGCACCGGCGGGGCGACGAACTTCTTCATCGACCGGTGGGTCGACGGCATCGGCACCCGCGGCCGGCCCCCGGAGTTCACCCTCACCCTCGCCGCCAAGGACGCCCGCCTGATCGAGGAGGTCGCGGCGGCGTCGGGCGTCCCGGCGCCGGTCGCCGCCGCCGTGCACGGCGTGCTGGCCGACGCCCTCGCCCGGGGCCTCGGCGACCGCGACTGGAGCGACCTCGTCCTCGCCGCCGAGGCCCGCGCCGGGCGGCCGCTCACCATCTCGGACCCGGAGTGATGGCCCGCGTCCCCATCGAGGACGGGTACTTCACCGTTCCCGACGACCCCGCCGACGCGCCCCGCCTGCTCGGGAGTCGCTGCACGGCCTGCGGCGAGCACTTCTTCCCCCGCCGGCACGTGTGCGCCCGGTGCCTGGCCGAGGGTTGCGAGAACGTCCTGCTCGGACCGCGCGGCCGGCTGTGGACCTGGACCTACGTCCACGTCCCCCTGTTCGCGAAGAAGGACGCCCGAGTCGACGCCTACGGGGTGGGGCAGGTCGACCTGCCCGAAGGGCCGCGGGTCCAGGCCATCCTGCTGGGCGGGCCCGACGACTTCCGGATCGGGATCGACATGGAGCTCGACCTCGAGACCCTGCGCACCGACGACGACGGCCGCGAGGTCGTCATCTTCCGCTTCCGGCCGGTCGACGGGACCGAGCCGTGAGGCTGGCGGGCACCGCGGTCGCCGGCAGCGGCATCGTCCGGTTCGGCGACCACCGCCCGCGGTCGACGGCGGAGCTCGCCCGCGACGCCGGCCTCGCCGCCCTCCACGATGCGGGGATGACCCTGGCCGACGTCGACGAGGCGTTCGTCGGCTACATCCAGCCCGGCTCACTGCTCGGCGTGCGCGCGATGAAGGAGCTCGGCCTGACCGGGCTGCCGGTCACGCATGTGGAGAACGCCTCCGCCACCGGGCTCGTCGCCTTCCGGGAGGCGGCGTGGGCGGTCGCCTCCGGCCGGGCCCGGGTCGCCATGGCCCTGGCCTTCGACAAGATGACGGAGATGGCGGGCGGCGGCGGTCGGTCGCGGGGCACCGGTCGCGACCAGCTCGACGCCACGATCCTCCCCGCCGCGTACTTCGCCCTGTGGGCCCAGCGCCGCATGCACGATCGCGGCACGAAGCCCGAGCACTTCGCCGCCGTCGCCGCCAAGAACTGGAACCACGGCGCCCACTGCCCGTGGAGCGACCGGCAGACGGACCACGTGGTCACCGTCGAGGAGGTGCTGGCCTCGCGCCTGGTGTCCGAGCCGCTCACGGCGATGATGGCGTGCCCGGCCGACGACGGCGCGGCGTGCGTGATCGTCGCCGCCGAGGATCTGGTGCGGGGCCGCCAGCCCGGCCGGCGCCTCGTGCGCCCGGTCGCGTCGGTCCTGCGCAGCGAGACGTACTCGCCCGGGCACACGTTCCTGGGGCCGGTGGTCGGTCCGGCCTCGATGACCCGGGACACCGCGGCCGCCGCTTACGAAGCCGCCGGCCTCGGCCCCGAGGACGTCGACCTGGCGCTGTGCCACGACGCCTTCGCCAACGAGGAGCTCGAGTACTACGAGCTGCTCGGGTTCTGCGCGGAGGGGGACGGCGAGCGCCTGGTCGAGACCGGCGCCACGGCGCTGGGCGGGTCGATCCCGTTCAACACCGACGGGGGCCTCATCGCCCGCGGGCACCCGGGCGGCCCGACCGGTCTGGCGATGGTCCACGAGATCGTCCACCAGCTGCGGGGCGCGGCCGGTGATCGCCAGGTCGAGGGGGCCCGCACCGCGCTGGCCCACCTCGTGGGCGGTGGCAGCGTGTGCACGGTGAGCCTGTTCGAGGGGGTGGGGTCATGACCGACGACGACCTGCTGGCGAAGGGTCGGGAGATCCAGGCGCAGCTGTGGCCGCAGATGGCCTCCGGCGCGACCGGGACGTTCCCCGCCGCGAGGCTCGCACCGGACTTCTACCGGTACGTCGCCGAGACGGCCTTCGGGATGATCTGGTCGCGGCCGGGGCTCGCGATCCGGGACCGCAGCCTGGCCACGGTGGCCCAACTCGCGGCGCTCGGTCGCTCCGACGAGCTCCGGGCGCACCTGCGCGGCGCGCTGAACGTCGGGCTCACGCGCGAGGAGCTGGTGGAGGTGCTCATCCAGACGGCGGTCTACGCCGGGGTGCCGGCGGCCAACGAGGCCCTGCGGGTCGCCGCCGAGGTCCTCGGCACCGACGATCAGTAGTAGATCGTCGTCGTCTCGCCGACCCGCACCGGCTCGCCGTCCTGGTTCTCCCAGCGCTGCTCGCTGGTGAAGAACACCATCGGGCCCCGCTTGGTCTCCCGCTCGACGACGTCGACGAACCGGCGGGTGACCGAGATGACGTCGCCGGGCCGGATCGGTACGCCGTAGACACTGCGCTGCCCGCCGTTCAGGACCCGCCTGCCCGGTTCGGTGCCCATGCCCCACAGCCAGTCGCCGGACCACGGTCGCTTCGGCATCCAGGCGAAGGGGTCGAAGTCCCGCGGCGCCACGACCCCGCCCCACGGCCCCTTCTCGGCGGCGGCCCGGTCGAGGAACGGGGCCGGCGGCGGCTCGGGCCAGTAGGTGGCGATGGCCCACCGGGCGATGTCGTTGGGGCCGACCGGCGGGGCCGCCACCGCGGGCAGGGTGCGGCCGACCTTCTCGATGGTGGCGACGTCGAGGAACGAGCCCGGCTCGGCCGAGCCCGAGGCCGGCGTCGGTGCCGGCAGCGGAGGCATCGCCACCCCGCCCCGGAAGCGCACCACCGACGCCGAGCCCGGTGTGGTCTCCACGCCGTCCTGGTTGCGCACGCCGAGGTCCACGTCCACCAGGTCGTGGCCGGCGACGGTGCGCTCCCGGGCGACCGTGCCGTGGCACGTGAGGACGTCTCCCTTGAAGTTGACCCCCCGGAGCTCGCAGCGGACCTCGACGATGTCGCCGCCCCCGTCGAGCCAGTCGTGCAACAGGTTGTGCAGGTAGGCGATGCGCAGGTTGCCCATGCCGAAGGCGTCGGGCATGCCCACCGCCCTGGCGGCGTCCGGGTCCATGTGGATGTCGATGAACTCGTCGTTGACAGCGGCGTAGCGGTTCCAGTTCGCGAAGCCGGTCGTGCGGACGTACGGACGGAGCGCTGACATGACGCCAATGTTAGATTCTCGGCATGGTCGACTCGCTCCGGCAGCACGTCGTGGCCGACAGCGACCTGCACGTGATGGAGCCGCCCGACCTGTGGCAGCGCTACATCGACCCGGCGTTCGCCCATGCCGCGCCGATCGGCCTGACCGAGCTGCCGCGGGACATGCGGGTCCGGGTCAAGAACCACTCGCTCCTGCGCCTGGGCCGGATCCGTCCCGCGGGCACCGGCGGCCGGCGGGCCGGCTGGCGGGAGGAGCACAACTCGGTCTACGCCGACCCCGAGGCGCGGGGTTGGGACGCGGCGTCGCAGGTCGACGCCATGGACGTCGAGGGGCTCGACCTCGCCGTCCTCTTCCCATCGCGCGGGCTGTTCGTCCTGGGCCTCGACTCGGTGGACAGCGTCGGGCCCGACGGGCTTGAGCCGGAGTACGCCAGCGCCATCGCCCGGGCCTACAACGACTGGCTCGCCGACTTCTGCGCCCACGCATCGGACCGCATGTTCGGCGCGGCGATGGTCGCCCCCCACGATGTGCCCGGGGCGGTCGCCGAGGCCCGCCGCGGCGTCGAGGAGCTGGGGTTCAAGGCGGTGTTCGTGGCGCCCGGGTGCGTGAACCGCCGGCCGTGGCACCACCCCGCGTACGACCCGCTGTGGGCCGAGGTCCAGCGCCTCGACGTGCCCGTTGCCTTCCACGGCGGCGGCCAGACGTACCTGCGGCCGGACTTCTCGCTCGAGGTGCTCGACCGGCTGATGATGTGGCACACGTTCAACCAGCCGCTCGCCATCCAGTTCGTGACGGTGAGCCTGTGCGCCGGCGGCGTCCTCGAGCGGTTCCCCGACCTGCGCGTCGCCCTCCTCGAGGGCAACTGCTCGTGGGCACCGTGGCTGCTGCACCGTCTCGACGAGCACTACGAGTGGACCGGCTGGTACGAGGCCACCGACCTCACGATGAAGCCGTCGGACTACTTCCGGCGCAACTGCTTCCTGTCGGTCGAGGCCGACGAGGCGACGGCGCGCCAGTACGTCGACTGGTTCGGCGCCGACAACCTCGTGTTCTCGACGGACTACCCCCACGGCGACTCCGCCTACCCGCATGCCGTCGACGGCTTCGAGAAGCTGGACATCCCGTTCGACGCCAAGGTCAGGATCGTCGGCGAGAACTGGTCCCGCCTCTACGGGGTCCCCCTGGCGAACAAGGCGCCCCGGTCCTGATCAGGACATCGTGAAGCGATCGGGGGCGTCGTTGCCGTCGAGGTCGCCGTTGGGTCGGGCGGCCGCGAGGAGGTCGGCCATGACCGCGCCGACGCCCTCGGGCGTGCCCGCGTTCGGCGCCTCCGGGCCGCGGTGCCACCCCTCGGCGACGACGATGCGATCGCCCCGGACGTCGAACACCCGCCCGGTCACGTGGCGTGACTCGGGGCTGGCGAGCCAGGTCGCCACCGCCGCCACCCAGCGGGGGGCCAGCGCCTGCCTGGTCGCCTCGGGGATGTTCTCCTCGCCGCCCATCACCGGCGCGACGAGCCGGGTGATCGCCGTCGGCGCCAGGCAGTTGGCGGTCACGCCGTAGCGACCGAGCTCGAGCGCACTCACGAGGGTCATGGCGGCGATGCCGGCCTTGGCCGCGCCGTAGTTCGTCTGGCCGGCGTTGCCGTACAGGCCGGACGGCGACGCGGTGTTGATGATCCGGGCGTCGACCGCGTCGCCGGCTTTCGCCCGCTCGCGCCAGTGGGCGGCGGCGTGGCGGGTCGGGCAGAAATGGCCCTTCAGGTGGACGGCCACGACCGCGTCCCACTCGGCCTCCGACATCGAGAACACCATGCGGTCGCGCAGGATGCCGGCGTTGTTGACGAGCACGTCGAGCCGCCCGAAGGCCTCGACGGCCTCGGCCACCATGCGGCCGGACTCGTCGAAGCTGGTCACGTCGGCGCCGTTGACGATCGCCGTGCCGCCGTTGGCCTCGATCTCCGCCACGACCTCCTTGGCCGGGCCGATGTCGGACCCGGTGCCGTCGGTGCCGCCGCCGAGGTCGTTCACGACGACCGAGGCACCCTCCGAGGCCAGCATGAGCGCGTGCTCGCGGCCGATGCCGCGTCCTGCGCCCGTCACGATCGCCACCCGGCCTGCGCACAACCCTGGCATCACCCCTCCTCGATGTCTGACACGGGCGTCATACTCGCACGGCCGGGCGCGAGGTCATGTCCTCGCCCCGACGAGCGAGCGGCCCACGGCGACCTGGTACGACGACGCGGACCCGAACGCGACGGACCACCCCAACAACCGCCGGAGTACCGGTGGGCGTCGTGCTCCCACGTGCAGCCGATGCCGCCGAGGACCTGGATCGCGATGTCGCCGACGGTGGCGAGCCGGCCGGCGAAGGCCTTGAGGCGCAGCGCCGCGAGGTGGCGCTCGGCGCTCTCCCCCGCGTCGGCCGCCCAAGCGGCGTGGAGGACGCCGCCGGCGACGAGCTCGACCGTCTCCAGCCCGTCGACGAGGAGGTGCTGCACCGCCTGGAAGGCGCCGATCGGCTGGCCGAACTGGTGTCGCACCTTGGCGTGCTCGACCGCAAGGGTGAGGACCGCCCGGGCGGCGCCGAGGGCGTCCGCGGCCCAGGCGACGAGCACGTCGTCGCGCACTGCATCGAGGGCACCGTGCGGTAGGGGGCCGAGGACCTCGCCACGCGCGCCGGCGACCGACACGGTGCCGACCGACGTGGTGGCGTCGAGGCCCGGCTCGGCCTCGGCCCCCGCACCCTCGACGGCGACCAGCACCACCCCGCCGTCCCGTGTGGCCGGCAGGAGCAGCAGGTCGGCCAGTGGCGCGCCGAGCACGTGGTCCTGGACCCCGGTGACGCGGGCGGCGCCGTCGACGGCGAAGCCGGCACCGTGGCCCGGCCACGGCAGGGCCACCGCGGCCCGGCGGTCCCCGGGGACGAACGCCGCGCCAGCCGCGGCAGCGGCCCGCACCGCGGCGACGGCGGTGGCCAGCCACGGCCCGGCGCAGAGCGCCCGACCGATCTCCTCCGAGACGATCGCCGCCTCGACCATCCCGAGCCCGCTACCGCCGCAGGACTCGGGCACGAGGACGTCCAGCGCACCGAGTCCGGCGAGGCGCTTCCACGCCCGGTCAGGCGACTCGGCAGCGAGCGCCCGCCGCACGGTGTCGCGCAGCGCGACCTGCTCGTCCGTCTCCGCGTTCACCGGCGCGGCAGTCCGAGCACCCGCTGGGCCGTGACGTTCTTGTTCACCTGCGTCGTCCCGCCGGCGATCGTGAGCGACCGCGTCGACAGGCGGGCGACCGACCACCGCCCGCCCGGGTCGTGCGCGCCCAGCAGGTCGTAGCCGAGCGCGGCCACGTCCTGCTCGAGCTCGCCCCAGACGGTCTTGGCCAGGCTGGCCGAGCCGGACGCCTCGCCGTCCGCCGCCGCGATCGCCCGCCGGCAGAGCACGGCCAGGAAGGCGAGGCGGGTGTCGAGCTCGCCCAGCCGAGCGAGCAGCAGCGGGTCGTCGAGGTCGACGAGGCGTCGCCGTTCGGCGGCCCGGAGGTCCTCGACGAGGTCGTGCAGCCGCAGGCGGATCATGGCGTACAGGCGCGCCGCGCCCGCCCGCTCGTGGCCCAGCGTGCTCGTGGCGACGGCCCAGCCGCGGTCGAGCGGGCCGAGCAGCGCCGAGGCGGGCACGCGGACGTCGTCGAAGAACACCTCGGCGAACTCGGCGTCGCCGGTGAGGGTGCGCAGCGGGCGGGCCTGTATCCCCGGCGACCGCATGTCGACCACGAGGCAGGAGATGCCCTGGTGCTTCGGCGCGTCCGGGTTCGTGCGGACGAAGAGCGCGCACCAGTCGGCGCGGTGGCCATTCGACGTCCACGTCTTCTGGCCGGTGACGACGAAGTCGTCGCCGTCGCGCACCGCGCGCGTCCGCAGGGACGCCAGGTCGGACCCCGCGTCCGGCTCGCTCATCCCCTGGCACCAGATGTCGTCGGCGCGCACCATCCGCGGGAGCAGCTCGCGCTTCTGCTGCTCGGTGCCGTACTGCATGATCGCCGGGGCGATGTTGTTGATGCCGATGACGTTGACCGGGGTCGGGGAACCGGCCGCGATCGTCTCCTCGGTGAACACGAGCTGCTCCAGCGCGGTGGCCCCGCGACCGCCGTAGCCCGCCGGCCACGAGATGGCGGCCCAGCCCGCCTCGGCCATCGTCCGATCCCACGACCGCAGCGTGGCGAGCGCGTCATCGTCGACCCCCCGGCGGCGGGCCGCGTCGCGGACCTCGTCGGTCAGGTTGTCCACGAGCCACGCCCGCAACTGGTCCCGGAACGCCTCGACCGGCGGCGGGAGCCGGAAGTCGACGGACCGGCGCTGGTGGTCGGCCTCCGGGCGTCCGGCCGTCACGGCGACGCCCCTCGGGCCATCTCGGCCACGCCGGCGAGGAAGGCGTCGGCGTTCGACGTCTTCCACTCGACGGCGCCGCGCAGGTCCGGGCTGTAGACCTCGAAGGCGTCGCCTTCGATGGCGTCGGCGATCGCCGTGGCCACGGTCACGGGGGGCTCGAGCGGGCCGTCGTAGTGGGCGCGATCACTGCCCGGTCGGTCCCAGATCTCCGTGTCGATGGCGCCGGGCAGGACCAGGCGCACGTCGACCGGCGAATCCCAGAGGTCGATCGCCACCGCCTCGGCCCAACCGGCGAGGGCGAACTTGCTGGCGCAGTAGGCGGACTCGGCCGCGATGCCCAGACGGCCGCCGAGGCTCGACACGTAGACCTGGCAGCCTCGGTCCCTGGCCACCATCGAGGGCAGGGTCGCCAACGTCATCCGCACGGGTGCCAGGGTGTTGACGGCGAGCGTGGTGTCGACCTCCTCCAGCGACAGCGCCGTGACGGGCCGGCGCATCGGCGTCCCGGCGTTGTGCACCACCACGTCGAGCGGCCCGACCGCGGCGACCGCGGCGGCGACCACCTCCTCCGGTGACCCCGGCGCCGCGAGGTCGGCCGCGATGGCGGCGTGGCCGTCACCCGGCAGCGAGGCCAGGAGGGCGTCGAGCCGCTCGCGCCGCCGCCCGGTGAGCACGACGGTCGCGCCCCGCCCGGCGAGCACCGGCGCCGCTGCGGCCCCGATGCCCGAGGAGGCGCCGGTAAGCAGGACGGTCGCACCGGCGAGGGACAGACCCACGCCGTGACGGTAGCTGACACCTGTGTCACGTGCGTGCGGCGGGTGTGGCGGGTGCCGATAGGGTCCGCCCGTGGATCGACTCGACGGGCGGGCCGCGGTGGTCACCGGCGCGGCGAGCGGCATCGGCCTCGCCGTCGCCGACCGGCTCGCGGCCGAGGGCGTGCGGGTGCTGATGACCGACCTGGACGGTGACGCGGTCGGCGAGGCCGCAGCGTCGGTCGGGTCCCACGGCGGCGAGGTCGAGGCGCTGCAGGTCGACGTGCGCGATCCCGACGCCGTCGCTCGTGCCGCCGGGCACGCGGTGGACCGGTTCGGGGCGCTGCACATCGCGGTCAACAACGCCGGGATCGTCAACGGCGGCACGAGCTGGGAGCTCGACCTCGCCGACTGGCAGCGCGTCCTCGACGTCAACCTGTGGGGCGTCATCCACGGCGTGCGGGCGTTCGTCCCGCGCATCCTCGACAGCGGCGACGAGGGGCACGTCGTGAACGTCGCGTCGATAGCTGCCGTGCTCCCCCTTGCCCGGCTCGGCCCGTACACCGTCGCCAAGCACGGGGTGCTCGGCCTGTCCGACGTGCTGCGGGCGGATCTCGCCGACGCCGGGGCGCGGGTCGGCGTGAGCGTCGTCATGCCCGGCATGATCCGCACCGGCATGAACCCGATCGGCACCGTCGAGCCCGCGACGGTCGCCGCCAACGTCGTCGATGCGATCCGCACGCAGCGCTCGTACGTCTTCACCGACGCCCATGCGACGGAGGCCGTGGAGTCCCGGCTCCGCGCCATCCTCGCGGCCCGCGCGGAGGTCCTCCCCGAGTAGCGCCCGCGGCGTCGGTTCTCGACGCCCGGCCCCGGCGGCGGTCAGGACCTGCCTGGCTCGAGGCGGGTGAGGGCGTCGTCGATGTAGGTCATGGTCGCGTCGTGGCCGGTGGTGACGCCCAGAGCGCGTTCCAGGGCCATCATCTGGGTCAGGCCCGTCATGAGGAGGAGGGCCACCACCGGGGGCATCTGGTCGGCAGCGCCGTTGGCCTCCAGGGCGGCGGTGATGGCGGCGAGCTGGGCGGCCCGGAACCGCTCGGCGTAGCGGGCGATCTCGGCGCGTATGGCCTTGCGGTGGTTGGCCAGGGCGACGAACTCGATCGTGACGGCGGAGCCCCGGGGGTCGGCGTTCAGGCGCCACAGGTTGCGCAGGGAGCCGTCGGCCTCCACGGCCCGCTCGAAGCGTTCCAGGTTCACATCCGCGCGGCGCCGGAACAGCTCGACGAACAGGTCGTCCATCGTGCGGAAGTAGTAGTGGACGAGCTGCGGCTTCAGTCCGGCCTTGCCCGCCACGCGGCGGGAGGTGACGGCGGCGTAGCCCTCCTCCACCATCAGCTGCTCGGCGGCGTCGAGCAGCATGGCCCGCGACTGCGAGTCGGGGCCGCCGATGCGGCGGGTCGGGGCGGATGACGAGCTCATGTCCACAGGTTGCCACGCCGGCGGCCGAATGCTAAGCACTCGCACAGCACGTGCTGTGCGAGTGCTTAGCACGGCGCCAGGCCGACCGGGATCCCGAAGGGTGCGCCAATGGACTGGAGGACGATCGACTTCTTCAGCGACGAGTCGCTGGTGGAGGACCCGTACCCCTACTTCGAGCAGCTCCGGGCGGAGTGCCCCGTGCTCGCGCTCCCCCACCTCGGCGTCGTCGCGGTCACCGGCTACGACGCGGCGATGGAGGTCTACCGCGACACCACCACGTTCTCGTCGTGCAACTCGGTGGTCGGACCGTTCGCGCCGTTCCCCGTGCCGCTCGAGGGCGACGACGTGAGCGACCTCGTCGACCGCTACCGGGACCGGCTCCCGATGCACGAGCACATGGTCACGATGGACCCCCCGGAGCACACCCGCGAGCGGGCCCTGCTCATGCGGCTGATCACCCCGAAGCGCCTCAAGGACAACGAGGATTTCATGTGGCGCCTCGCGGACCAGCAGCTCGACGAGTTCGTCGCCGAGGGCCACTGCGAGTTCATCGCCGCGTACACCCAGCCCTTCGCCATGCTCGTCGTGGCCGACCTGCTCGGGGTCCCGGAAGAGGACCACCAGCGGTTCCGCGAGTTCTTCGGGCTGCGCCCGGGTCCCGGCAGGGTCGGCGCCGACCGTGAGCGCAACGTCGGCGAGAACCCGCTCGGCGGGCTCGACGAGTGGTTCGCCCGCTACGTCGAGGACCGGCGCCGCGAGCCCCGCCAGGACGTGATCACCCACCTGGCGCTGGCCACCTACCCCGACGGCTCCACGCCGGAGGTGACCGCGGTGGTGCGCACCGCCACGTTCCTCTTCGCCGCCGGCCAGGAGACCACCGCCCGCCTGCTGGCCGCGGCCCTGAAGCACCTCGCCGAGAACCCGGACGTGCAGGCCGACCTCCGGGCCAACCGGGACCGCATCCCCGGCTTCGTCGAGGAGGCGCTGCGCATCGAGAGCCCGGTCAAGGCCGACTTCCGCCTCGCCCGCCGCACCACGACCGTCGGCGGCGTGGACGTCCCGGCGGGGACCCCGGTCATGCTGCTCAACGGCGCCGCCAACCGGGACCCCGAGCGTTTCGAGTGCCCCACCGAGTTCCGCGTCGACCGCCCCAACGCCAGCGCCCACGTCGCGTTCGGCCGCGGCGTCCACTCCTGCCCGGGCGGCCCGCTGGCGCGGGTGGAGGCCAAGGTCAGCCTGGAGCGGATCCTCGACCGGATGGGCGACATCCGGCTCTCGGAGGAGCACCACGGCCGCCCGAGCGCCCGCCGCTTCCAGTACGAGCCGACCTGGGTGCTGCGCGGCCTCACCACCCTGCACCTCGAGTGGAAACCACTCGGGGGATGACCGGTGAGCCGGGTCGCCGCGGTCACCGGCGGTGCCTCCGGCATCGGGCGAGGCGCCGCCGCCGGCTCGTTCCCTCTGCTCCGACGGCGGGAGCTACGTCACCGGCCAGGTGCTCGGCGTGACCGGCGGGATGTACATCTGACCCTCAGCCGGCGCCGATGACCTCGGTGCCGTAGCGCTCGACGGCCTCGACGGCCCGGTCGAGCGAGTCGCCGGGGACGCTGATGCTGTTCCACGAGATGCCCAGCGCGGCCATGCGGTCGAGGGCGTCGAGGTGGGCGCCGGCGTCGAACCCCGGGTCCGCCGGGCCGGGCTCGCCGGTGGTGAACGCGACGTCGATGGCGGCCGGGTCGCGGCCCGCCTCCTCGACGTGGCGCCACAGGTGGTCGAGCATCGGCGCGAGGTCGTCGAGGCCCTCGAGCGGGATCGTCCGGGCCGTCTGGGCGAGGCGGGCCGGCGCGGGGAACGGGTTCCAGCCGTCGCCGCGGGCCGCCACCCGGCGGCGGGTGAGGGCGCTGTTGCCGCCGATCCAGATGGGCACGTGTGCCGGCTTGGGGTTGGCCGTGACGCCCGAGGCCGTGTAGCCGGAGCCCTCGAAGGCGAACTCGTCCTCGGACCACACGCCCCGCAGCACCGCCAGCGCCTCGTCGAACAGCTCGTTGCGGCGCTCGAAGTCGACGCCCAGGGCCCTGTACTCGCTGCGGAGGTA
>Ga0209382_10000863_pt1 | contig 49152 bp, 46 predicted proteins | sample SoiMetdeltSBSDD5_FD_187599 | JGI IMG/M metagenome (GOLD analysis project Ga0209382, IMG submission 187599) | Bulk soil microbial communities from a Populus tree surrounding site in Tennessee, USA - Soil MetaG P. deltoides SBSDD5 (SPAdes) (version 2) | ecosystem: Environmental > Terrestrial >...
CACGAAATGCAGCAGCTGCAGCTGCAGGTGCAGCCGACACAGCCGAAGATGCCCACGCCGATGCCCACGCCGCATCGGCAGCCTCCGCATCGGCAGCCTGCTCCGCATCGGCAGCCGCCGCATCGGGCTATCGCTGCGCACCCGCCGCCGCATCGGCCCACAACCCCGCACCCGCCGCCGCATCGGCAGCCACCGCCGCAGCGCCCGCACCTTTGGGCTATCCGTTCATCGAGCCGGGGAGCTCCCATGTTTTCCCGATCGAAGGCATAGAATGTTGCGAGGCTGACGTCAGAGATTTCCTCTTCATCGAGAGTAAACAGCGGAGCCGGTGCAGCCGTTTGCGACGATCCGTTCGTCGTCGGCGCAGCGGCGGCCGATGCACCGCCAGCCATCGCCAAGGACATCCCTGCGGCCCCCCAAACCGGCAGGGCTTTCTTCCGACGCTTCCGATTCGAAGCTTGCCTCGCGCGCGCCATTTTTAAACCCTCCTGCATCCTCGAGCGGATGATGCACACATCTACGTGTCGCGCAGAGCGACATGCGGCGATTCCACTGCAGCCTTGATCAGCGAACCTGACGCAGTCCAGAAACCGCCTTCATGAGAGTACCCTGCAGAATATGATTTGCAAGACTGCGTGGCGAACCAACCTGGAAAGAGGTAACGCGGTAAAGTTTTCCCACACGCCAGGAGACGCGAGCCCATCCAGCATTACCGGCCACATTCCCGGCTAACCTGCGGAGAGCTATGCGCGATGGCTCTGCGAGAAATGAATTGGCGCCGCTAGGATGTCGGCATCCGACGCCTCGGCCCGCCGTCAACCGCCTCGCTTTTCGGTCTTTGCCATGCACTCGGCTAACCGGACGAACGCCAAGCGCGTCTCTTCGCCCGGGATCGGTCACACGGGGTTCATCAACCGCAAGGCGCCGCCCGCGGGGGCAGTAACATGGATGGCTCCTGCCCCCGCGCGCGCTGGCACTTGAGTTCTCGTGCACGCGCGTTAGCCGCTTCTGCGCGTCAGCCTCCAGCGTGTGAAGCTACCGCCTTCGTGAGAAGCTCGAGTAGTGCGCGTAGCCGTGATACAGTTCGGCGAACCAGTGGACCATTTCGTAGCAAATCTTGAGCCGGCGCGCTCGCCAACTTGCTCCGACCTGCCCGCAAGTTTGCATTTCCATGGTAAAGGGTCGCGGCCACGCGAAACGGTCGGTGGCATATTCCGCTAGTGTCTCCAGAAAGCGCACCTCGCGAAAGACCCGCTCCAGTACGCCCAACCCTCCCTCGCCGTCGCCGTAGATCACATCGACATGCTGCTTCGGCTGCGCGGGGGTGCGGCCATGAGGCTCGAGCAGGGTTTCCCACGACCATGCCGCCAGCGCGAAATCGTGGCCACAGCTCTTCTGTCGATGCTCGGGCATTTTCGCCATCGCAGGGAGCTCGCCAAAGCGCACCGGATCGGACCCGACCATGAAACAGACAATCTGATACGCCCGTTGCAGGTTGAGGCCATGCCGACCGTAGTACGCATTCGGTCGCCCGACTCTTCTGCGGCGCATTTCTGCAAGGTAAAATCCCCTGGCTCCCTCCAGTAGAATGCGGTCCGAGAATTGGGTTCTCAGTTCAAGCGCCGTGAGGATCGCGAATGCATCGGCCGCATCTTCTTCTCGTCCCAAGTTGGGCAGGTTCAGTTCCGCCAAGACCCCATGGCCCAATTCATGGGCAGCGACGAACAGGATGTTGCCAACCACGAACTCTAAAAACTCACGGCGCTGCGGCGCGGCCATTTGTGCGAGGCTCGGTTCGCCGGCAAGGACGCGCAAAGCCTCCTCGATCCGCATCCCAAACCTCTCGGTGTCTTGTGACTCCGCCTGCGCAGCTCGCGGGCCTGCCGCGAATGTCGACATCAAGATCGCCGCTAGCAGGCTTGTGAAAGCTCCGTGGGCTGAAAAACGCGGCCTTTGCCTCGCTGCCCGCTGCCTCACTGAATCTCCTTCAGGTCGCACCATCCGCACCCTCCGTGCGCCGGAACGCTCTCTTGCCGTTGCCAGTTCGGCCTTGATGCTGACCCGCCCGTCGATCCGAGGGATCCGTGCGGTATCAGCGAGAGATCGTCGGCAGGGACGCCCGGATGCGCTGCGAGAAATCGGGTGCGCCATCGGCCGCCTGCGCCGCCTCGTTGATCAGGGAGCGTCGCCGCAACTCGTCAAACGGCAGCGTCGTGTCCACGCGGCCTGAGTGATACAGGTAACTGTCGACCAGTCCGTTCAAGAGATGGCGGATGTCGAACCGACCAACCCGGCCGGCGGCGTTGGCGTAGCGTATGATGTTGATCGTGCAGCTGTTGCTCAGCAGATGATAGAATTCCGCGCGCTCGGCGAGTTCGTTGATCCGTGCCAGGTAGATCAGGAGCAGCCGGCGCGCGTCGTCGGCAGAGGTGTTGAGGCGATAGAGATAGACGGTCTCTCTGCGATGGTTGGCACGCACGCCCACGAGGTCGCGTTCCTCACCCACCACGTAGATCAACTCGAATTGCTTGAAGAGCGAGGCGATGGGCGCAAAGCCCTCGCCGACCTCCGGCCGCGTCTCGATGGAGATGCTCAATGGCGAGGCGTTGTCGAAGATGAAGCTCAGAAACGTATGTCCGACCAGTCCTTCGCTCCAGTAGCTCACGTAGAAGTCGATGCCGGTTAGGTGCGACAGCGACACCTCGCGCTCCTCATAGCGCACCTGAAAATCGTTCCGGGTCCGGTAGTCGAAGTTGCGCACGCCGGTGATGCGGACGCGGTCACCATCGATGATCGCTCTCGGCATCACTGCGACCTCCGGCCGCCACTCGCGGTCGTGCGTGGGACTTATGGATATCCACCACGCGACCACGCCCAGAAACAACACCAAAAAGGCGACGGACATCGACCGCCGACGGGACAGCCAGAGAGCCCAGACCGCGAACGCCGCGAAGGCCCCTGCCAAGGCCAGCCGCAGGCCGGCCCACGGCAGATTCGAATAGTAGATCGCCAGGGTGGCCCACGCGATGAGTACGACTCGAAAAAGAAACCAGATTCCCGCGATCAGCCAGCTGAGAGACCTGGACAGGAGTCTGCGATCCGAACTCACTCAAGCACCCGCTTTGGAACCACGTGTAGTCCGATCGTGCCGAACGATGCCTCAGGGCAGGTAAGCCTTGGGAGCGACCAAGCGCAGCGTCAGGGCTGATTGCCTTGATTGCGCCGAAGAACTTTGAGTGCCAGAAGGACCATGCCTCCTCCAAGCAGCAGAATTCCCAGGACGGTGAGCCCGGTTGATCCGTGATTGAAACCCACCGCCGTCAGCAGGAAGCCGAAAAGGAGAAGGAGGATTCCACCGAGCTTTTTGATGAGGAGGATCGGCTTCTCACCTGCCTGTACTGCCATGGCGCGCTCCCTTTTGAATAGATCGGACTTGCGGCGGACGTGATACCCCTAGCCGAGCTTGGCTAGCCTCCGTATCGATCTTGCCATCTTGCATGATAACCGGAAAACTCTTGTGGGGTTCTGTAACGAGGTTGATTGTCCAGCGGATCGCTGTCGGCGAGCGTCTTAGAGAACCATGACACTGCACGCCGATGCAATCATCTCAATACCGCAGCGTAAGGCCCGCGACGCGCAGCGCGAGCGTCGCACCCCTTGGCCCAAGGCGGAAATCGGCTGAAGCACGCTCGATCCGCGCGGCGAGCGCTTCACCGCCAGGCCGTGCTATCTGTAGCGCCGCCATGAGCTGGCGGTTTTTCCCTACTAGTCGCAGCTGGGTCTCTCCTGGTAACTTGCCGACGCGCGCAATACTATGCTGCCGCCATGATCGCGGGACACAAGCAGTCGAGGTTCTACACTAGCTGGAGCTCCGTTAGAGATGGAGCGTCATCGGAGGGCAACAGACATGCACAGCCTGCGAAGCCTTAGACGTTTGCGCAAGATCGGCATCTTTCTGGTCGTCTGGTCGCTGGTCCTGATGGTGACCACGTCCGCGTTCGCCCAGAGAACCCGTGACGTGAGGAGCAGCGGCCGTGACGCGGCAATGCAGCGGTGCATCGACAAGGCCCAGAGCCGGTTCCCCGACCGCACTGCGGGTGGCGCGGGGAGAAATCGGGTCGCGGCCTACAAAGCGTGCATGTCGAGGGCGGGGTTTGCTCCGTAGGGAATGCGGGGTCTGAGGGCGACGGCATTTGGTTTGAACGCGCCGGCGAAATGCCGAAAGGCGCGCGGCGGAGACCGGCGTCACACGCGACAGACGAACGTGCACCGAGGTCCACTACAACTGAGCAGCTGGTAGTCTAAGGCACATTGATCCTTGTGACGTAAAGGCCGTATTCGTTCCGGTGGCCGAGGGCATTCGGTCGCGCACATGCTTGAGCACCCGCCATCGGGAAACTGACCGCCGCAGCATTTCCAGCAGCGTCGGCCGAACTGAGCATTGGTCGCCAGCTCTCGCACTTGCATGACTATTGCCGGTGCGGGGAATGCCGACACCGGCGCCGCGCCTAGGGAAAGCGTCAGCAGCAAGACCCAGGCTGAAAAGATTCCCAGCATCGGTGTCCTCCCTCGTCCGTCCATGTGCTCAACGGCGATGCCTTGCAGTGCCGGGCCTGCGCGTTCCGGTTCGACTCCCCATGTCAGCCCGGTGCGCCCGCCTCCTTTGCGATCCTTGGTGAGAACCTTGGCCACCAGCTGCCAACAGCTCTCCCTCAAGACCCGATAAAGCGGCTCGGCGACATATGCGACTAGGCCAGCGGTCGCGGACTCGGGCTCCGCGCAAGGTATGGATCCTGCGATGACCGGAGCCGGCGGGACAGGAATGAGGCGAACGATCATGGCGATCACGGCTCAACACTCCGCCAACAGCACGTCGAGGTCCGCGGTTGAGCGTCGTCCGAGGTCGTCTGCATGCTTGTCGAGGAAAGCGTTTGCTGCCCGCCGCCCCTCCTCCCGCAACATGTGCAAGAAAGCGCGCTCCGCGTTCAATTTCGACGAGTAGCCGAGCTCAGTCATCATCTCGGTCATGATCCGATGCGTACGCATCGTCGCCCAGCGGGCGCCCTCCCCCGAGCCAGGATCGGCCACTTGGCGGAGCAGGGCGATCATCCGTAGTTCCTTCATCAGCGGGGCGTTAAAGGAGACCTCATTCAACCGGTTGAGGATCTCGCTCGCCGATCGCGGCGTGCCGGGGCGCTCACGTGGATTGATTTGCACCAGAATCGTATCCTCAGACTCGCACTCGCGTACGAGCGGAGTGATCGTGGGATTGCCCGCGTAACCACCGTCCCAGTAGGCCTCGCCGTCGATCTCGACGGCCTGGAACAGGGTCGGCAGGCAGGCCGACGCGAGCAGGACCTCGGGCGTGATCTCGGAGTTGCGAAAGATGCGACCGCGGCCGGTGCGGACGTTGGTCGCAGTGATGAACAGCTTGATGGGCGACCGGGCGAGACCTGCGAAGTCGATGCTTTCCTCCAGAATCGACGTCAAGGGATGAAAGCCCGCCGGATTGAGGTCGTAGGGCGAAACCAGGCGCGCCATGATGTCGAAGCCGATGAAGACCGGCGAGGAGTCGAACGTCCAGCGGCCCAAGAGACGGTCGATCAGGGTGCGCTGGAGTGGGCTGAAGACGGCGGCTCGCGCGACACGCTCCCAATAGGCATCGAGCGCGGCGCGCGCCCCCGCCGCGCCACCTTCGGTCCAACCGCCAGCGAGCGCGGCTGCATTCATGGCGCCTGCCGAGGTGCCGGAAATACCCTCGATCTGCAGCCATGGCTCCTCAAGCAGGCGGTCGAGCACGCCCCAAGTGAAAGCGCCGTGTGAGCCGCCCCCTTGCAGCGCAAGGTCGATCCGCAAGGGAGCGCGAGCGGGCTTGGCCGCATGCATCATAACCTCCACCGCCCGGCATGGTGCTTGGTCGCGGTTCGCAAGGCGCTTTCGAGGCGCTGCCTCCGCCGTCAAGCGGCTCGATGAACTCTCTTCGTCACGCGAACGACATGCCAACTGATCCGGTAGCAAGTGACTCGTCAGGCTACGCTACCGCAGCGCAACCGCGAATGCCATCGCGTCCTGTCGCCAAGTCGACGCGCACACGATCCCGGTGTCTCGCTCGCCGGTGACGATGCAACAAGGCGCTTATCGCGCCGGTTTTTGCATCTGGAAGTATCGCAGGATCATGAAGCAGGCGATGGCAGCGGCGAAGTGCTTAAGGGTGTGCCCGCTGAGGACATGGCCGATGGAATAGATTGCATGGTCGTAAAATTCGAACAGTTTGGCGAGCGCGTACAGCGCGGCCGCGATGGCCCAGTAGAAGGTCCCGGTGTGTCTCGACGGAAACAGCAGGAATAGCAGCAGCAACCCGAGCGCCGGGAAGAATTGCACCCAGGCGTAGAGACGCAGATCGTCGGTCCAGTACCACAGCAGGAGACTGAAAATGCCGATAGCGAGCAGCGGCCATAACAAAATCCTTCCTGCCGTCTCACTCACGCGTTCTTCGACCGCTGTCGCGAGGATTGCCGAAAACGCAAGCGTCATCGGCAGCCGGTCCCAAAACAGCGAGGCGTCAGTCGGGTTCCAATGGTAGTAGAATGATCCGAAGCCGGTCGTGAAAATTCCGAAGAACAGCGTGAAGCGCGCTGGATCGCGATGAAATCGTCGCAACCCGACTGCGCCGACAGCGATCATGGGGAGATTCGAGACGACGTTCCAAAAATTCGGTATGCCGAGCAGGGTACGTTGGTCGGCGAACTGATGATAACTTTGATCCTGCGGAATTGGTGGCAACAACAGCAGTGCGCAAAGTGAGGCGATCGTGACGCCTATGAATATGAGCATTCCACGATATTGCCCGGCGTTCCCGACATCATCCGCCCGACCGCTGCGACTTGGCGATGAAAGCTGCATGCTAACGCACTAGCCTCGTGTGAGGCGATCGGCTTCGCACGCGGTTTCTCCCGATGATTCCGCGATCAACGGCTTGGCGGAAATTGCCGGCCGATGGCGAGCGCCGCGACGGTGATCGGAAGCCGATAAAGCCCCCATATCGTTGTTCTTTCCTCGTTCGGCTTGTCCTTCCCGAAAAGCCGCCCCCCGACGGCACTCAAGCGGCCGCCGGCAACCGGGCTTCGCCAGGCGTCTCCTTCCCCCTGAACCAGGTCACGTAAAGCACGGGGAGGAAAACAAGCGTGAGAACGGTGCCGACCAACAACCCTCCCATGATGGCAAAGGCCATCGGCCCCCAGAACACGGTCGGCGCGATCGGGATCATGCCAAGCACCGTCGAGATCGCGGTGAGCATGATCGGGCGGAAGCGTGCGCTGCTGGCATCGACGGCTGCTTGCCATACATCCTTCCCTTGCGCTCTCTCGGCCTCGATCTGATCGATGAGGATCACGGCGTTCTTGGTGATCATGCCGAGGAGCGCCAGGATGCCCAGAATGGCGACGAAACCGAGCGGCCGGCCGGACAGCAGCAAGGCCGCGACCACGCCGATCAGGCCGAGGGGGCCGACGGTGAGGACCATGGCCAACCGCTGGAAGCTGCGCAGGTGGACCATCAACACGGTCAGCATGATGAACAGCATCGCCGGGACAACGGCAACGACCGAGGCCTGCGACTTCTGGCTCTCCTCGACCGTGCCGCCGACAGCGATGTTGTAGGAGCGCGGGAGCGTCTGGGTCAGGCCTGCCACCGTCGGCGAGAGCGCGCCAACCACGGTCTCCGGCAGCACGCCGCGCGGGACGCCAGCTCGCACGGTCAGCGTCGGAACGCGGTCGCGCCGCCACACCAGCGGATAGTCCTGCTCGTACTCGAACGTCGCAAACTGGCTGAGCGACACGGTGTGTCCGCTCGGCAGCGGGACCTGCACGGTGCGCAGCGTGTCGAGCGAGACCCGCTGCTCGTCGCTGGCCCGCACGATGACGTCGACGAGATAGATGTCGTCGCGGACCTGGGTGACGGGAGTTCCCGATATCACGGTATTGAGCACGCTCGCCAACGCCTGCGAGCTCAGCCCCAGGAGGCGTGCCTCGTCCTGATTGACGCGGATACGCACCTGCCGGGCAGGCTCGATCCACTCGTAATTGACGTGCCTGGCCTGCGGGTTGGTCGCGACGGCCTGCGCGAGCTTGAAGGCAGTCTCCCGCACCTGCGCCACATCAGGGCCGCTGACGCGATACTGCACCGGCCATCCGACCGGAGGTCCGAGCTCCAGGGGAGAAATGTTGCTGACGATGCTCGGAAAGTCGTCGGCAAGAATCTTCTCCAGCTTGGCGTGGATTCGCTCGCGCGCCGCGACGTCCTTGGCGACGATCACCGCCTGGGAAAAGAAATCGTTTGGCAGCTGGACATCGAGCGGCAGGTAGAAGCGGATCGCGCCGCGGCCCACATAGGTGCTCCAGCGCGCGACATCCGGATCGTCTTTGAGAACGGCATCGAAGCGACGGGCCACGCTTTCGCTGGCGTAGATCGACGCATTGTGCGGCAGACTGAGGTCGACGAGCAGTTCCGGGCGATCCGACGACGGAAAGAACTGCCGGGGAATCAGCGGCAGCGCCAGAATCGACGCAACGAACAGCCCGATGGTGAGCGCGATCGTGACCCACCTCATCCGCATCGCAAGCGTGAGAAAACCGCGATACGCGCGAAAAACACGGCCGGGTTCCTGGCTCTGTGCCGTTTGCGGCGTCTTCAGGATGGCGACGCCCAGCAGCGGCGCAAACACGACCGCTACAAACCAGGACACGATGAGCGCGATGGCCACTACCGCGAACAGCGAAAACGTGTACTCGCCCGCGGAGCTGGCCGCAAAGCCGACCGGGACGAAGCCGGCGATCGTCACCAGCGTGCCTGCAAGCATGGCGAACGCGTAGGTCCGGAAGGCGAAGCTCGCGGCCGCCACCTTGTCGTCACCCTGCGCCAGCCGGTTGAGCGTCGCATCGGTCGTGGTCATGGCGTCGTCGACCAGCAGCGCGAGCGCGATGATGAGTGCGCCCAGCGATATGCGCTGCATGTCGATGCCGCTCAGTTTCATGACCGAGAAAACGACGACCAGCGTCAACGGAATGGCGAGCGCGATGACGAGGCCGGGACGGACGCCGAGACTGACGAAGCTCGCCGCGAGGATGATCCCGACCGCCTGCCACAGCGATGTCATGAACTCGGAAATGGCGCTGTCGACGATCACCGCCTGATCAGCCACAAGTGTTGGCTCGATTCCGAGCGGGAGATCGGCGGTTATTTGCGCCATCGCGCGCGTGATGTTGTTTCCGAGCGCGAGGATATCGCCGCCGTCGCGCATGGCGATGGCAAGGCCGATGGCCGGCTCGCCATTGACGCGGAACATCGGCTGCGGCGGGTCGGCAAAGCCGCGCCGCACCTGAGCGATGTCGCTCAGGCGCAGCATGCGTCCGCCGACCACGAAGTTGATGTCCGCCACGTCTTGCTCCGAGCGAAACGCGCCCGACACCCGAAGCGACAGCGATTCGTTGCCGGTCTGGATGGTGCCGGCCGGCTGTACCACGTTCTGCGCCTGCAGCGCGGCAATCAGCGCCGAACGGTCGATGCCCAGGCTAGCGAGTTCCTGCATCGAGAACTCGACGAAGATCCTTTCGTCCTGTGCGCCGAGAAGCTCGATTTTCGAAACGTCGCGCACCTGCAGGAGCTTCGAGCGAACCTCCTCGACGTAGTCGCGCAGTTCGCGATGCGTGAAGCCGTTGGCGGTGAAGCCGTAGATGATCCCGAACGTGTCGCCGAACTCGTCGTTGAACCCCGGGCCGACGATGCCCGCCGGCAAGGTGTGGCGAATGTCTCCGATGCTCTTGCGCACGTGGTACCAGATGTCTGGAATCTCACGCGCGGTCGCGCTGCCCTGCAGGTTGACGAAGATGGTGGTGACGCCGGCGCGGGTGATGCTGCGCAGGAAGTCGAGCTTCGGAGTTTCCTGCAGCTTTCGCTCGAGCCGCTCGGTCACCTGCTTGAGCGTGTCTTCGATGGTGGCGCCGGGCCAGGCGGCGTGAACAACCATCGTCTTGATGACAAATGCCGGGTCCTCGTTGCGGCCGAGCCGGAAGTAGGCCATGAGCCCGGCAACGACGGCCACGATCATCAGATAGGCGGTCAGCGAACGGTACCTGAGAGACCATTCGGAGAGGTTGAAGCCGCTCATCGCTCCGATCCCAGCAGTCGGACCTTCTGGCCCGGGTGCAGCGCCTGCACCCCCGCCGTGACCACGACCTCCCCGGTATCCAGCCCGCCGGAGACGACGACCCTGGTGGGATCGAAACGCAACACGTCGACGTTGCGAAGGGACACCGTCCCGGCCGCCGGATCCACGATCCAGACGGCTGGCTGTTGATTGGACTTGGTCAGCGCGGTCGCGGGTACTTCGATGACCGGGCCGGACTCGATCTCCACTCGCCCGTTGACGGTCGCGCCGAGCCGCATTGCCGCCGGCGGATCGGCCAGGCCGACCTTGACCTCGAATGTCCGGGTCACCGGATTGGCCTGTGGCGCCACCTCGCGCACGCGTCCGCGCGCCGTCACTGCCGGATCGTCCGCCAGGCTTACGGTGATCTGCGGATCGCTCGGCGCCGAGCGGATCAGCTGGGCCGACACGTCAAAGACCGCGTCGCGCCCGTCCTTGCGCGCGACCCGAACGATCATCTGCCCGGCCTGCACCACCTCGCCGGCGCCCGGGCCGATAGCGGTCAACACACCGGGTGCATCCGCCTTGAGCTCGGTGAAGCTCACCAGATCGTGCGCGGTTTTCAGCTGCGCTTCGGCGGCGTCGACCTGCGACTTGGCGGTTTGAAGCGCCTGCTTCGCCTGATCATGATTGGCCCGCGTGGTCCAGCCCTGTTCGAGCAGCGTGTCCTGGCGTTCGAAATGATTGCGCGCCTGGGTCAGTTGCCCCTGGGCGGCCGCGAGATTGGCCTTCGCGGCCCGCAGGGCGTTGCGCTCGTTCTGAGACTCGAGACGAGCCACCAGCTGCCCGGCCTCAATCCGATCGCCGCGCTTGAGGTTGTTTTCAAGGACCCGGCCAGCGATGCGGAATCCGAGCGTCACCTCGTCCTCCGCCTCGATACGGCCGGTCAGCGTGACCGGTACGCCGGTCTCCCTTTTTTCCACCGTGATGGTGCGAACCGGTCGCGCCTCGGGCGCGGCCGTCTCGACCTCGGCCCCGCATGACGCGAGCAGCACCGCAAGCGCCGTCGCAGTCCAGGGCAAGCAATATGCGGTCTTCACCTGGCAGGGGCTGTCAGACACGACGTCACTCCGTCGATCATCGGAAGGCTCAGCACCACCGCAGAAGCTACCACAATCATCAGACGGATGCTTGCCTCGCGCGCGGCGGGACGTCATGCGACGTTGCTCAGCGCGGCCCTCAATCTCGCCTCGGCTTCGTTCGACAGCGACGTTTTCAGTACGCGCGGCTTGTAGGGTTCGATCTCAGGCAGGACCTTGTCCTCGGTTACACTTCTGACCAGCACGAACAGCGCGGAGGATCCGGCAGGAATGGTCTTGCCGAGGTTCTTGATGAAATCGTCATTGATCCCGAAGTCGACAAGCCGGCCCGACAACGCCCCGGCACCGGCGCCGGTGACCATGCCGATTGCCATGCCGGCAAGCGGGTTGAGGAAGAGGATGCCCACGAGGGTGCCGAGCAGCATCCCCCTCAGGCCGCCGGTCGCGGCACCGAGCGCCATCAGACTGACGGCTTGCTTGACATGAACCTTGCCGTCCTTGTCACGTTCGACCACGCACGCATCCTCGAGGTCGATCAGGTGCTCCTTCTGCAGCGGGCGCACCTTGTTCAGCACTTCGTCGGCCGTGTGGATTCCATCAAAGCCGAGAACAACCAGACTGCTCATGCTCTCACTCCTTCCAGACGATCGGCTGCGGGTATATTCTTGGTGGGCGCGACAGATTGCTCGCCCTCCTTCTCGCGCGCAGGCGTGCGCGTTTCCGGCAGATACAGGCCGCACGACGCTTTCGGCGCCGGCGTTCTCCTTCGTCAAAACGATCCAAAAACTGAACCCAGTATCAGGACAGCAACAAGTGCGATGATGCAACTGACAATCACGGTCATCACCATGTCGAGATAGCTTTCGCGGTGAGTGAGACCACTAATTTGCAGTAGCAGCAACACCGTGCCGTTGTGGGGGAGTGCGTCCAGCGTACCGGCGCTCATCGTCGTTATGCGATGCATCAATTCGACATCGAGGCGATGCTCAGTGGCGAGACGCATAAAGTCGTCGCCAAATGCATTGAGAACAATTGCCATACCGCCAGAAGCAGTACCGGTGAGCCCCGCCAGCACATTCATGGAGATGGCCAATGAGACCAGCGGTCCTCCCTGAATCGAGAATACCGCATCGCGAACCAACCCAAATGCTGGCAATGCGGCAACCACCGCGCCGAAGCCGACAAGACTAGCGATCATCAGCATCGGCAAGGCGGCAGAATTCGCACCCGCGTCGAGACTTTCGCGGGGAGATGGCAAGCGTCGAAAGTTGATGAGAACGACGGTCAAGTTTGCCGCCGCAAGAGCCACGACAACTGACCAGACGCCGGACACGGCCCCGATTGTAGTACCGCCCCACTGGTCCTCGGACAGGAACGAAAAATCGAGTCGCGGGAATATGACAAGCGACATTAGGAAATTCGTGACAATAACGACGACGAGGGGCAGCGCGGCCAGGGCGAAGGAAGGCCCGCTCTCGGCTCGCTTGCCATGCGGTAACTCGGCCGGGTCGAAGTCACCAGCCGGCGCCGCCTGCTCGCGGACCATTTCGTCGACGACAGGAGCGGTTCCCGCCTCGCCGCCGTAACCTTCGCCGGCCTTGCGCGCGGCCGCCTCAGCACGGCCGAGCCACCACATGCCGAAGACGAAGATGATAGCCGACGCGATGATACTCAGCCCTGGTGCCGCGAAGGTGGTGGTGCCGAAGTACGGCATCGGAATGGCGTTGTTGACCGAGGGGGTTCCCGGCATCACTGACATGGTGAACGTGAAGGCACCGAGGCCGATGGTTGCCGGTAACAGCCGGCGCGGGAGGTTCGCGGCCCGGAACATCTCGTGAGCCATGGGCACCAGCACGAAAAATGCGACGAACACACTCACGCCGCCGTAGGTGACAATAGCCGACGCGATCACCACTGCGAGTATCGTGCGGTTGGTTCCTAACTTGCTGGTCAAATACTGCGCGATGGTGCTTATCGAACCGCTGTCGCCCATGAGCTTTCCAAACAACCCGCCTAGCAGAAACAGGGGGAACCACTGCGCTACGAACCGTGCCGCCCCGCCCATGAACGTCTGCGTCCAGTGGGCGAGCAGCGGTTCGCCTGAGAACACGGCCGCGATGAGCGCCGCCAATGGAGCGACCAACAGAACACTCCACCCCCGGTACGCGAGCCACATGAGCAGGGCGAGACCAAGCAAGATCCCAAAAAATCCCATGGTCGCTTCTCCCGCAAATCCGAGGTTGATGATCGAGCTATCGCTGTCTCGCTCACAGACCCATCGGCAAACCGAGAACCTGCTAAATTAGACGAGCACTACTCTCGAGCGTTGGCCCTCTCCGGCCTTGCGAGCGATCGCTTCGGCGCGATTGAGCCACCCCATGCTGAAAATCTGCGCCCAATGCGCCAGCAGCGGCTCGCAGGAGATCACAGCGGCCAAGAGTGCGGCGGCCGGCGCCAATAGCAGAACGCTCCACCCGCGGCACACGACCCACATCAACAGTCCGAGCGCGATCAATATGCCCAGGAGTCCCATGGCCCAGCCCTCCTGCAACGACACCGTGCGATCCGCAATCGACAGCGCCCAGCGGCGCCCTCGCCAGTTGCAAGGACGTCGGACTCAATGGACTCGGTACCATCAAAAAATTGCCGCATCATGTCAATCGCATAGCCGCGCAAAGCGAAACCGCACCCAGCCTCCGCATGTCGAGCTAAACTACGTAGCGGCGGGCGCTGAATCCGTTGGCGCAGTTGCGGTTGGCTGGAGACACTGGCGCGGTAGCAGGAAGATCCACGTCACCAACACGAACGGCGCGGTCAGCGCAGGAATGGCAAACGGCGTCAGCGCAACGTTGAGCGCGGCCTGCACAACGACCGTGAACACCGTGCCGAGCACAGCGTATCCCACCACCCGCAGGCTTGGCTGATAGAATACCGTGCCGAGCGCAATCGCCGTCAAGACGGGACTGAAGCCAAGAAGACCGCCGGTGATCAGGTCGCTTTCGGCGCCCAAAAGATGCGCGGTAAGGACGGCCAGTATCGCGCCTGCGAGAGCGAAGATGGCGGCGGCGAGCGAGTTCACCGCCAAACCCGCAAGCAGAAGCGCCGCAGCCACGCTGCTGCCCTTGAGAAACACTTGCGAAATGCTCAGCAGCACACCTTTGGCGAGATCAATCAGCTCGAGCGGGCTCGCTTTATACGGTTGAAAGGCGCTGACGACATTGCCGGAAGGCAGTGCAGTGCCGGCAAGTCCTGAAAACCCATACGTGGCCAGCAAAAGAAGCCACGTGATGAGCACGAAGGGAAACGTAAGGGCAGACACGCCCCACGGTTTGACAGCGTTGGCCGTTCCCAACATCGCCACGACGGAGACTGCGGCCCCCAGCACGACATAGACCCACATCAGCACGTTCGGAGCCAAAAAAGTTGCCAGCGTAAGTCCGACCAGGACGCCGTTGTATCCATAAAGACCGGAACGAAGCGATGCTTCGTCGACGCGCAGCCAGTGCGCTGTTAGCGTTGACACGATCACCGCGAGCAGGCCGGCAATTGCTATGTGTGGCGCACCGGCGACATACGATCCCCACCCGATCGCGGCCAGGAAGAGCAGCCCGCTGAGCGGGTTATTCTGAAGCATCACCTGCGCTACGCCGCGCAGATTCATGTCGACAAACCGCAGAAACCTAGAGGACGCACAAAGGCTTTCCCAGCTCGCCAACAGTTTGTGCATTGCCGCCTCCACTAGCGTGGTGACCTCTCGGCTAGGTAACTACCCCATAGTGTATTGCCCCGTCAGCGCCAGAAAAACGGCGGCGGGAGATCGGCACCGATGACCTCTTTGCGCACGATGCTCCAAAACTCGCGCACCTTGGCCTTCACCTGCGCCGTTTCGCGGCCTAACACCTTGAAGATCAACCCCGCATCATTGGGCAGCCGGCAAGCGCCGAAGGCCAAGCCCCGGAGCGGATCCACTTCGGCATCCACGCGGGCGTGGATGCGATCGGCGCTACCCTTGGGCGTGCACAGGATCACATTACCAAATACGTCGAACGAATCCATCACGCCGGTTTGCCGCATCCGGTAGCGCTGCGGATCGATCAGGAGCTTTTCGGTGAACAATGCGCGGCCATCGGGGCGCGCCGCGGACGTCGATAGCGACATCACGGTGGTGCCGAAGCACTCACTTGGATGGTGATGCTTTCGACCAGGTTGGATGATCTCCGAAAGAAGAAGCGTGGAGGTCGGAGCGATGGAGATTCGCGTGTCGCTGATGAATCGTGCGTTCCGATGTGGGATCACAGGATCTGGAAGAAATTCCAGGTACGCGTCGTCCAAGAGTGTGACGGTCTGTGCTTGCGCCGCATAGTTGGCGTCCATCGCATGGACCTTGGTCGCCGACTGCGTGGTTACGTGCGCCCGGGCGCCGGAAGCGAGGCTGATGTCGAGCGCAAGCCGGTCGCCCTGCAGAAGGCAGCCGGTAGTCGTGATCAGGAACACCCACGCCAAGTCCGGCATTGCCTGGTCGCAGTACAACGCGCGTTGCGCCATGAAGGGCGCGCGGCGCTCCAGCTGCGCCAGAATCGTGCGGTGCCCTCTGCGCTCAAAGCCTAGATGCAGGAAGCCGGTCTTTCCGACCGTGCCGCTTCTCATCTGAAGCGGTTCGTCCTGAAATGCCGCCAGTTCCGGCGCCGACACACCAAGTGCCTCGGCGGCAGCCCACGGAACAGGCGCTGCCAGCGTCACGCAGGCTTCCGGGTCTGCGGGGCAATATCGAACAGGAACTCCTTCTCGATCAATTCGACCAACTGCGGAATGCCCTCGCCGGTCTTGCAGTTGGTGAATAGGAACGGCTTCTTGCCGCGCATCAACAGGGAATCTCGCTTCATCAAGTCGAGGCTGGCGCCGACGTGAGGCGCAAGATCGGTCTTATTGATAACGAGGATGTCCGAATGGGTGATCCCAGGCCCGTTCTTGCGAGGGATCTTGTCGCCGGCAGCCACGTCGATCACATAGATGAAATAATCGACCAGCGCCGGCGAGAACGTCAGGGTCAGATTATCCCCGCCACTCTCGATCAAAACGACATCGCCGTCCGGAAAGCGCTGTTCCATCTCCTCCACGGCGGCAAGGTTCATGCTCGGATCCTCGCGCACCGCCGTGTGAGGACAGGCACCCGTCTCAACTCCCAGGATGCGTTCTTCGAGGAGAACCCCTCTGAGCGTGCGCTGGACGTGCTTGGCATCCTCGGTCGTCACCACATCGTTGGTGATGATGAGCACCTTGATACCGAGGTCGAGCAACCGCGGCGTAATGGCTTCTACAATCGCGGTCTTGCCTGAGCCGACCGGGCCGCCTATGCCGATGCGCGTCACCTTCTTAGGCATCCGATAGACCCATCAATTCATGAACAGGCGCACGTGCGCCTTGGCGTGCGCAGCCGTCAAGATTTCCGCCAGCGGCGCATAACCGGTCATGCTCGACAAGCGGGAGGCGGCCGCGATCTCGTAAGCTGCTTCGGCCCGTCCGTTGATCTCATAGAGGATCTTCTGAGTTTCGATATGGCTAATCCTCATCAGCCGCAGCGCGGCTCCCAGGATCGCCGCCGCCACCCCGTACTGATGCACAACGAAAGCACCGAGCGCCGGCAGCCTCTGCACTGCAAAATTGATCGCCAGCGCGACCGGATAGCACCCCGGAGTGGCGGACGTCTCAATGTAATCGCGCCATGTGCAAAGCAGCGGCGCGCCGATCATCTCGGCTCCCATTTCAGTGAATTTCTTGCCCATGCGCACCGACATCGTGCGCATCTCTTCGGAAAGCTTGCGGGCTTCGACCTCCTTGTCGATATGGACAAGCGCATCGACGTCGCCGGCCAACGCTGCGCGATGCGCGTGGGTCAGCGCGATACCGTCGGATCGCGCCGCCTGTTCCACTGCGGTGCGCGTGAACCCATGAAGGGTCGCCACGTCGACCACCACGCCCTTCTGAATTGCCGATTCTAGTCCGCACGAAAACGAGAATCCCCCGATCGGGAACATCGAGTCGCCGAACTGGAGCATGCGCGCAATAAAGGGCGCATCGTAGCGCGTTTCGGCGCCGTCACTCGCCATGGTCGTTTGCGGACATGGGCCTTGGCGGCGACGACGTCGAGCCGGCGTCGACGCCGGACTCGGCATCGCGGCGCACCGGCGGGCGTCCATACACGCGTCCCATTCCGGCATCGAGAGCGGCATAGTGTTCATGTGCGTGCGAATGCGTTGGTCCTTCGGCGCCGCCGAACAGCCGGCGAGATTCGTGCGGAGCAAGGTATGCGATCACTTCTCGACCTGGCACGAACTCGTAGCGGATGCCCTCGAAGCGATGCGTGTCCATGACGGACGCCATTACCTTGCGGTCGACGGTAAGCGGTACGTAGACGACGTTGCCCTTGACTAGGGCCGGCCAGTGCTGATTGCCCATCGCATGCCCAAGCTCGACGCAGGTACGCAAAGCGATTTCGGGCGCAAAGCGACCCAAATCGCTCAGATCGACCACCATGACATCTCGCAGGTCGATCTTCGCCACGATGGCCGTGGCGGCCTGCGCATCCCAGAATAGAACGTCGCCATCGCGGATATTGGTGCCCCGGTCGAGCGAAATCGCCACCTCCGCGCCCTTTGCGCTCGCCTTTCGGAAGCGACTCTTCTGTGCTTCCCACTGATCGACTTCAAGCAGGTCGACGTGAGCGGCAGCCAAACGTTTCGACCATTCGGGGTCGCGGATATTGCCAAGAACGGATTCGATGACAATCATGATCGTTAACTGAAAAAATACTTCTGATTGAGCGATACGGTTTTCAGCGGTGGCACGGTCGCATGCTTGCCGTCGACCGTGACTGCGAACGTCTCCGGGTTCACCTCGATGTTCGGCGTCCCGGCATTGCGAACCATGTCGCGCTTGCCGATCTTGCGCACATTGCGGACGGGGAGCACCTGCCGTCGCAGTCCCAGGCGCTGCTTGATGCCGGCGTCGTGCGCGGCACCGGAGACGAAGGTCACGCATGTAGCGGACAAGGCGTCGCCATAGCCGCCGAACATCGGCCGATAATAGGTCGGCTGCGGCGTCGGCAGCGACGCGTTCGGATCGCCCATTATGGCCCAACTGATGACGCCGTTCTTGATCACGATCTTGGGCTTGGCGCCAAAGAACGCCGGCTCCCACAGCACCAGGTCGGCGATCTTGCCCACTTCGATCGAGCCGAGCACATCGGCGATGCCGTGGGTGATCGCCGGATTGATCGTGATCTTCGCGACGTAGCGCAGGACGCGGAAATTGTCGTTGCCCGGGGCATCTTCCGGCAGTTTGCCGCGCCCGGTCTTCATCGCGTCGGCGGTCTGGATGCAGCGCAACCAGCATTCTCCGATACGCCCCATCGCCTGCGAGTCGCTCGAAAACATCGAGATGACGCCCATGTCCTGAAGGACGTTTTCGGCAGCGATGGTTTCGGCGCGGATGCGACTCTCGGTGAACGCGACGTCGGACGGAATGTCGGGGCTGAGGTGGTGGCACACCATGATCATGTCGTAAAGCTCCGCCTGCGAGTTGATGCCGTAGGGGAGCGTGGGATTGGTCGAAGACGGCAGCACGTTGGGCAGGCCGGCTATCTTGATGATATCCGGCGCGTGGCCGCCGCCCGATCCCTCGGTATGGAACGAGTGCACCGCGCGGCCCTCGAACGCCTCGATCGAGTCGTCGACGAAGCCGGATTCGTTCAGCGTGTCGGTGTGGATACACACCTGTATGTCCATCTCGTCGGCAACGGTAAGCGCGGAGCGAAGCACCGCCGGAGTGGTTCCCCAGTCCTCGTGGCACTTCACGCCGACGGCGCCGGCCTCGATCTGCTCAGCCAGAGCGGCCTTGCCGTGCCCATGACCCTTGCCGAGAATGCCGACGTTGACGGGCCAGCCTTCGAACGCGCGCAACATCATGCTGATATTGCCCGGACCCGATGTCACTGTGGTCGCATTGGAACCATCGGAGGGGCCCGTACCGCCGCCGATCAAAGTGGTGGTGCCGTTCGACAGTGCGGCCTGCGCCTGCTGCGGAGAGATGAAATGGATATGCGAATCAATGCCGGCGGCCGTCAGGATCAGATGCGAGCCCGAGATCGCGTCGGTGGCCAGGCCGATTTCCAGGCCGGGCGTGATGCGATCCATCGTCTGCGGATTCCCAGACTTGCCGATGGCGCAGATACGGCCATCCTTGATGCCCACGTCGGCCTTCACCACCCCCTGGATCGCGTCGATGATCGTCACATTGGTGATCACGAGGTCGGGAGCCCCGGCCGCGCGCGTCACCTGGTTATCCATGCCCATGCCTTCGCGCATGCTCTTGCCGCCGCCGAAGACGATCTCGTCGCCGTATCCGCCGCGCAGATCGCGCTCGATCTCGACGAACAGCCCGGTATCGCCCAATCGAATGCGATCGCCGGTGGTGGGACCGAATAGGCCGACATACTCTTGGCGAGAAATCGTAGCCATGAGAGATCTCCGCAGGAACGGACAGCGGCTGTCTTGCGCTGCGTGTCGTTGGCTTACGCCTTTCGCGACGAGGAGCGGAAGCCACGCTTCGTCGCCAGCTCCGTCGCCTTGGATTTGAGCGCGGCGGCGTCCTTGCCGGCGGTAGGACCGTCGACGAGATTGTTGAACCCGTAGACGGCGCGCTTGCCGCCATAAGGAACCAGTTGGACCTCGCGCTCGTCGCCGGGCTCGAACCGCGTTGCCGTGGACGACGGGATATTGAGGTGCTGCCCGAACGCCGCAGCGCGATCAAATTCCAGGGCGGGATTGACTTCAAAAAAATGGAAGTGCGACCCCACTTGGATCGGCCGATCGCCGGTATTGCGTACCTTGATCGTCGTGACCGGCTTGTCGGCATCGAAGGTGATAGATTCCGAACTGGTTACGTAGCCGCCCACTGGCACATCCGTCGTTGCCGGATCGACGTCGGCGGCGACCACGGGACCCGCTTTTACTCCGGCCATGCTGACCTCCCGTTCGACGCGCGTTATTGAATCGGCGTGTGTACCGTTACGAGGCGGCTGCCGTCGGTGAACACCGCTTCGATCTGAACCATCGGAATCATATCGGCAACGCCGTCCATGACGTCAGTCTTGGTCAGCGCCGTGCTTGCCTCTTTGGTCACTTCTTCGATTGTCTTGCCGGCGCGCGCGCCGTCGAGGGCGACCGCGGAGATGACGGCGACAGCTTCCGGATAATTGAGCCTGAGGCCTTTCGCCTTCCGCTTCAGTGCGACGTCGGCCATCATGTAGATGAGCAGCTTGTCGAATTCTCTCGGAGTGAGCTGCATGTCGGCCTCCCCGTATCTAGCCGCTCGAAGCCGGCGTCGGATGATAGCCCCGGCCGATGACAATGCAATGCGGTTGGTTGGGAAGCATGAGCGGCGCAGTCATTGAGATCCGGGCGATGGTCTTGCGACATCGTCGCGGCGGTTCCTCCGGCTGGACGACCAGGAGGTCGCTATCGCGGCGCCGGCGATCCGCATGCCGGGTAGCGGATCGCGAAGTGCAGATTATGCGATCGGCAGCAGAATTGCCATGCCAATGACTGCGATCACAAGGCCGGCCGCGCGTAATGCTGTCTCGGAACGGCGTCCCACCCCGCCGATCGCGAGCCCGAAGCCAATTCCTGCAACGTGAAGGAGGACGCTCGCGGCAATGAAGCCTGCTGCGTAGGGTGCCGCCGGGCCTGCCGGCATTGCTACCCCATGGGCATAGCCGTGGAAGAGCGCAAACAGCCTAGCGAGTGCGGCACAGATCGTGACCGAGGATTTCAGGGCAAAGAGAATGGCGCCTCCGAACACGACGACGGAAACGGCGATACTGGCTTCGACGTACGGGAGCTGCATGCCGACCACGCCCAATGCCCACCCGATCGCCATCACCATCACGAATACGGACGGAAGCATCCAGAACGCGCGGCCGCCGGGTTGATAGGCGAGGATGCCGATCGCCAGCATGGCCCAGCGCATGGACATGATGCCTCCGGTTTGAGATCAATTGAGATGCGGCGCGGTGCATACCCGGGGCTCGGCGAAAAAGGTCATTCAATGGAGCAATCCTCTCGCTCGCAATCTCGGGTGCAATCCCCTCGTTTGCAATTTCGCTGGTGTAGTTCATGCGACGAAACGTGTTCAAGATGAGTCCTGGGCGCACTGCGCAGCAACGCGAGAGGCCGAACCTATCTCTGTTGCGGCGCGCGTACGAGCGTCAATCGCTCAGCGGCCAAACTACGCGGATGCCGCCGCCGGCGACGTACAGCGCAAGGAAATAGTAGAGGATGTAAAGATTGTAGGTCTGACCGTTGCCTGTGTAGAGCCTGCGGGTTTTGTCGGCGCAGACCATCGTGACAGCCGTCAGTCCCGACCAGAATGCGCCTGCCATGGGCGGCGTGAGCGCCGCAAATGTCTTCGCGGCGAAACCGTAAAATCCACTCGAGCGTTGGCGATGCCAGGTTTCGCGACCTTGGCCGAGGTGTCCAATCAACCACACGGCCCCAAACAGTATTGCCGAAACGGCGACGGCGAATACCATCACCGGCACCGGATTCCAGTAGCCATAGATCATCTCCAGCGACATGCCCTGCCACACGAGAGTCGATGCGAACTGCGGATCGATTGCGCTTGATATCGGATCGATCAGAAGCTTCGGAAAGAAGGAGACGACCGCGATGCCGGTAACCAGGAGATATTGCGGAACCAGGAGCGCGATTGGTGCCTCTGCGGCGGGGACAGGTGCAGCCCTTCGCGGACCGAAAAAGACCGTCTGGATGAATCGCGCCATATAGACAAAGCCGACGAAAGTCGCGAGCAAAGTCATGACGGCAGGTCCGTACCAGCCCTTCTCCATCATCGCGCTCAGCAGGAGCCATTTGCCGCCGAAGCCGGCCAGCGGCGGCAGACCGGACATTGCCACGATGGCGATTGCAGCGGCCGTGAAGGTCCACGGCATCGCGCGGGCGAGACCGCCGAGCTCCGGCAGGTGTCGGGTTCCGGTGCGCACGATGATGGCGGCGACCGCCAGGAACAGAATGCCCTTGACCATGAGGTGGTTGGCGACGAGATAGAGCGCCGTCACCCAGCCGAGATGGCTCATCAGCGCGACCGCAGCCAGAATGTAGCCGAGTTGGCTCATGCTCGAATAGGCGAGCATGCGCTTCATGTCGTCCTGCTGCACGGCAAGCGTGGCGCCCACAAGCGTGGTGAGCACGCCGATCCAGCCCAACAGATGCGCCAAGCCGAGGCTCGCCTCCGACCGTATCGCGATATAGGTGCCGACCAGCAGCCCGAAAATCGCGACCTTGCTGATCACCGCGGACAGCAAGGCAGAGACGTCATCGTCTGCTTCCGCATAGGTGCCCGGCAACCAGACATGGACGCCGACAGCCGCCGCCTTGATCAACAGGCCGATCGCCAGCAACACAAATACGGTCACCGCGTCCGGGCCCATCAGCCGCAAGGCCGAAAGCGCACCGCTTCCGACCGCCGCCTGCATGACGGAAAATCCGGCCATCAGGAAGAACGCAGCGGCAAGCGAGAACAGCAGATAGCGCAATGCATGCGGAGCGGCCTCGCGCCGGCGCAACACCAGAAGGTACGAGGACAGCGTGATCAATTCCCAAACGAAGAGGAACTCGAGGCTTGTCGTCGCTGCCGCAAGGGCTGGCAGCGACAGCAGCATGACAGCGAGAAGTGGATAGAATCCGGGTCGCGCCTCCGTCCGATAGAGGCAGCCGATCGCGACAACCAGGCCCCCCGCAAGAAAAACGACCGCGAAGAGACGATTCAGACCGGACAGGTCCCAAATCAGCCACGAGCCGCCGGCAAATACGGTTGCGAGCGTGACCAGCCCCTGTAGGCGGCCCGGCAGCCGGGCCAACACGGCGAGGACGGCACCGGCCGCGAGCGGGGCTCCCACCCAGATCGACGTGATCCCGGCGAGAAAAGCCATGATGCAGCCGCTGACAGCGAGCGACGCCGCCATGCCGTAGACCGGCAGCAGCGCACTTTCGTCATGCAACGGAGCATCGGCCGTCCTGTCTGCATGCACGGTCTCGCCGAACCACCGGAACATGTAGGCGGCCTCGAGCAGCGAGCCGACCACAACGATCGCAATCCAGATGTAGCCTCCATCCGCCGCCAGGCTCATCACCAGATGCCATTTGGCCCAGAAGCCCGGAAACGGCGGCAGACCTGAAATCGCAACGATCAGCGCGCCAAACACAACGATCGCGCTCGAGCGTCCAGCAAGCAGCGACCAGTCGTGCAAACGCGCCTTGCCGACATAGCCGGCCAGCCAGAACAGGCCCACCTTCGCGAACAGGTGATTGGCGAACAAGCCGCCCACCACGAGCAGCATCGTGCTCTCGATACCTGGTCGGTGCAGCAGGGCAGCAGCCATCGTCAACAAGGCGATTTGACCGACCGACGAATAGCCGAGCAGGCGCTGCGCTTGCGTTTGTTGAAGTCCGATCAGATTGGAGAACACGAACGTGATCGCGCCAAGCGCGGCGATCAGCGCGAGCTGAGGCTCGAATAGCGGGAGCAACTTGAGCAACGCGAAGAAAACGCCCGCCGAGACGCCTCCAGCCATCAAGGCTGCTACGTCGCTACGGGCCGTCTCATAAGCGTCGAGGCCCCATCCATTTGCCGGAAACGGTTTTAGCTCGAGCAAAAGACACGCGAGGACGAGCATAAGGCCGGCAAATCCGATCGGACCCGCAATAGGCGCGTCCCCGCCAACGAGGTCGTCGATGTTGAGCTTCCCGGTCGCCGCATAGATCAACAAAGTGCCCATCAGGAAAAAGCCGGACGCCAACACCGTGGCCATTAGATATTTGAAAGCCCCCGAGAGCGCTGCCGGTGTATCGCGCAGGCTAAACAGGCCGTATGTGGCGATGGAGACAATCTCAAGAAATACAAAAAGGTTGAACAGGTCACGGGTCATCACCATGCCCTGGATCCCAACGATCAGCAGCAAGTAGAGCAAAAGCGCCCCGTACTTCTCGCGCAGCACGTAGAGTGCCCCGAGCAGCGCGACCAGGTTGACGCTGAAAGCGACAAGCGCTTCTGGCAACCCGACGCGCAGGCTGATCGCGATCGGTGGCATTGCGCCGCCGGTGAAGATCTCGATCGGCCCGGCGCCGTTCAAGAGCCTGGCCAAGGTTGCGCCCGAGATCAGCGCCATGATCGCGAGCGCGAGAACAAATGCAGCATTAACCCAGTGCTTGCCGATACGGTTCAGAAGCGGGATCAGAAAGCCGCCGCCCAATCCGACGATGAAGATGTTCAGCGGATCGAGCAGGCTCGCTACCATTTCGACTCCGTGAAGGCGTCGATCGATAGCGTCTTCTTCGATTGGTAGAGTTTGATCGCATAGGCCAGCATCACCGCTGTGACGGCGAGCCCGATGACAATGGCCGTCACGACGAGCGCCGACGGTATCGGGTCAACCGCGCGGGCGGGCGCTTCGGAGACGGTGAGCGCCCGATCGATGATCGCGGCGGTGCCGCCCCGCACGTAGCCGATCGCAACGATGACGATGTGCGTCCCGGTGCCGATAAGAGAGAAGGAGATGATGATCCGCAGCAGATTGCGGTGCGCCAGCATTCCCCACATGCCGATGATGATGAGGATCAGGCCGGTCGACAGGACGGTGGTCGAGATCATTCAACGAGTGCTCTCTGGCGAGATGCTCACGTGCGGAAGCGATCGAGGATCACGCTCAGCTCGCAGCCAACCTTGATGCCGAGCAAGACCGACAGCAGAGGAATGGCCCCGGCACTGAAAAAGCCCCCGAACTCGCCGAGCGGCAAGACCCGGTTGTCCAAGAACCCGCCCGCGAAGATCAGCCCGGCCACTCCCACCAGAACGAACAGCACTCCGGCCGCGGCCTCGGTGACGCTTAGGAACTGTCGGCTCAGGTGTTGATCGCGATTTGCCAGCAGCAACAGCAGAACGCCGGATGCGATGACAGCACCGCCTTGGAAGCCGCCACCCGCGGAAATGTGCCCGTTCATGATGATATAGGCCGCGAATATCGATATCAGCGGGAACAGAATCTGTGTCGCGCTCTGGACAATCTCGGACGCCTTGCCTTGCGATTCCGGCTGACCATCGAGAGAGCGGCTCTCGGGCGCGCTCGAGTTCAGTATCAGGCCCACTCCCGCGGCAACCATGAACAGGACGGCGACTTCGCCGAGCGTGTCGAAGGCACGGTAGGTCAACAGAATGCCGGTAATGACGTTCGGCGCGCCGAGCTCTTGAGGTACGAGCCTGACGTAGCTTTCGGCAAGCGACCGGAGCGCCTGTTGTTCGGAATAAGTGACCGCAAGGCTCGCAAAGACCAGCGCGAAAGGAACGAGCGCCACGGCGATGAAGGTGCGCTGCATCACCGATCGCCCATGTCTCGCCTGGCGTCGCGCAAGGCGTCGATATCGGCCTTTTTGGTCATCGGGATGCCGATTGCGTACGCGGCGCGCGTCAATGCGTGGGACGACACCGGATTCGTCATGAAGACGAAGTAGATCAATATCAGCAGTTTCAGGCTCCAGCTCGGATGGTAGCAAGCGAGCCCCAGCAGAACGAGCGCATTCCCGAGCGTCGACGCCTTGGTTCCGGCCTGCATGCGCGTATAGGCATCGGGCATGCGCAGCATGCCGAGGCCGGCCGAGAAGTGGAAGAAGGCGCCGACCACGACGAGGATGCTGCCCATAACCTCCGCCATGCCTCACTCCCTCGCACCCGTGGTACGCCGGATCGCGTACAGAAAGATCAGCGTCGAAAGGCCCGAGCCGATTGAGGCTTCCGTCATCGCGACGTCCGGAGCGCCGAGCAGAACGTAACATACGGCGGCAAAGAGGCTCGCCAGTCCGCCGCTTACTGCTGCTGCGAGCACACCACCGAGTCGCACGGCCAGAAGGCCGCTGATGATGATGCTCGCACACAGCAGCACGACCAGAATCTCGAGCATCGCTAGATGCCTCTTTCGATATAGCGCGCGATTGCCAGCACGGCGAGGAAGCTCAGGACACCGTAGACCAATGCAACGTCGAGGTAGATGAAGCGGCTCGCAACATGCGCATAGAGAGCGATCATCGAGATCGAGATCACGGTGAGCAGGTCGATGGCCGCGATGCGGTCGATCGCCGTTCTGCCAAGGCACAAGCGCACGATCGCGCACACGATGCTAGCGGCTATGAGAATCGCGGCTAGCACGAGGCTGCCCTCAGCCAAAGGTCGCCTCCAAGGGTCCTTCGAACGGTCCGGCAATCAGGTGGGTCGTTTGGTCTGGATCGGTAGTCGTCACGTCCAGCACGTGAACGAACAGAGTATCGCCTTCGAGATCGATAACCAGCGAGCCCGGCGTCAGCGCGATCGAGTTCGCCAGCGCGAGCCGGCCAACCGGGGTCTTAAGTCGGGTCTTGACCCTGACAATGCCCGGATTGATGTCGATCCGGAGCGCGTACACGTATCGCAGCATGTTGATATTGGCGCGAACGAGCTCGACCAGGAACACGCGCGAGTAGCGAACGAAGCCGAGCATGCGCCTCGGAGAGAGCTGAACGTATTGCCAGATGCCGAATGTGCGCACGAACATAGGCGAGGATTGCGGAGATCAGTACACCGGTCGCGAGCGACTCAATGGCGAGCGACGAATTCGCCGCGAACCAAAGGAACGTCAGAAGAATCCAGAGCGAAAGAAATCCGCTTGCAGCATTCATCCGAGGACGATCCCGGGCCATCTCGTCGGCGCATCCCTGAGGGCGATCGCTCGACAGACGCTAGTGCCCGAGCAACCGAGAATCAACTCGTCGTTTGCCGAGGGTTTGCCGGGAAGATCAACCGGCGCATGTCATTACAGCGTCTCCCAGATTGCTCTGGGCGGCCGAGGAGGCAAGGCCATGCCGATCGTAAGCAGCGCTCCGAATCTCCACGGCTTGCCGCTTTGTAGGTGTCAATCTGCGCGGTGCCGCCCAAGTGCGTTTCGGGGTAGCCGGTTCAGTGGTGCGCCTGTTTCTGGCGCGCTCGGTTGGGGCGCATTCGCCGCCGGAGCGCGCCCCATGTGGCGATCGGGGGCATCAGCTTACTCTTCTGGTTCCGCTTTCGATCGCACTCATCATGGCTTAGAGCATCAGCAAGGTCATACTCGCGCTGACGATTCGCTGCCGCATTGCGGTCAGGTCCTGGCGAGCGGAATCGCCGGCATCCTGCTCGCCTCCCGATCTATGGGCAGTATGGCGGGCACAGCGATCTGGCTTCTGGGCCTGGGGTCATGCACCTTTGCGGCGTGAATTGTCCCGATCTTATCGGTCGACGAGAAAACAAAACGGCCGGGCGTCGCCCCCCGTCGCCCGGCCGTTTCTGTTGACGCGATCCTTTGGTCGACAAACCGGAAACGCGCCAACACGCCATTCCCCGCCCCAAGAGCGCGAGTCCCGGTATTCAATCCTTGTCCGCGAGTTGTATGCAATGGCGTTTTTCGCCGTTGGTGGTACCAATACCAGCCGCGGCGGCACGATTGTCCAGGCCACCGACATTCGAACGTGCGAGCCCTTCGCTGATCGGGGTGGGTCCGAGTTTCTCGGCCGGCGACGGTCGGCCGAAGACCGGCTGGCTGAGCTGGCGTTGCCTGGGCAGCTTCTTTCAGCCAGCCCCAATCGCGCCCCAGTCGCGTCGTCGCCCCAAGCAAACATTTACTTGACGTTAATGCAGCGCCCGTACCAACCGACCTCGCATGGCTAAACTCGACCAGAGGGGCTAAATGATCCAGCACCCTGTGGCATGCTGCTGACGGCTGCTGTTGCCGCTTCCAGCGGTGCTGCCACCGGGTGGCTGGTGGCGCTGTTCGTTGATTGGCTCGGCATTCTGATCGGGCTGACCGAATGACATCATCGGAGTTGGCCTGGCGTGGGCACCCCGGTACACGTGCGCTGCTCGAATGAATTCTTGGCGACCCTGGACGCATGGCGCCGTCGTCAGGCCGATCTGCCTTCCCGCGCAGAGGCAATCCGCCGGCTGGTCGAGGAGGTCCTCAAGCACGAGCGGGCGTGGCGAGCGGGGCCTCATAAGGGAGCGTGGACAGCGCGCGCCATGGCGGCGAAGGAGCTCGATCGTCTGGGCGACACCTCAGCCACTGAAGGAGAACGCCGGGACAGGAAACGCAGGATCTTGAAGGGTCCGCCTGAGTTTCGCGAGATGCGCAAGGACTTGCCGAAACCGAAGAAGCGGGCGCGCTCGATCCCGGTCGCGAAGCTCAACGCCGGGCAATGACGTGTGAGCGAGGCTCATCATTCTGACTCGCTTTTCGCCGCGCCGTCCGGGTTTGTCGCCGCATCCTTGAGATCGGTCGCTGTGGAATTTGTCGCTCCGCCCGGCGCCCAAATTCTTTGATTTGAGAGGCAAGATAATCCGACGCGCGCGCAACGCGCCAACGTCCGCGCACATTACGCGGCGGAGCCCGGTCCGCTATTCCGCCAACCGACGTTCCGCTATGGCTGCCGGGCTTGCGCCGGCGGCACGATCACGAACAGGAATCGCCGTGGCGCCCCGGCATGCCCGAAAAAGCGCGGCGCAAGCTCAACCTCATTCATCCGCACCCCGTTGTGAGCCGCGGCGCGAAGCCGCGCGATTTCGGGGCAGAGGCGATCGGTGGCCGGACAGACGGCCGCCCATCCCTCGCCACGCAGGCGTTGCTCGGTGATCCACGGAAACGCCCAGACCCAATTGATCGGGGCGGAGTGCGGATGGTCCGGCATGTAGAAGGTCGCGGACGCCGCCAAATCGGTCGTGCCCAGGACGATGCGGAGCGGCCGGTCGGTGGCGCGCCGCCATTGCCGGGTGAGCTCGTCGCTCACCGCGCTGAAGTACGCCCGGTCCATCCGCAAGCCGCTGAGGTGATAGAACCAGGCAAGCGCGGGGCTCGCCAACAGCGCCGCGGCGGCGACGGCGGCGACGCCGACCGCGACCCACTCGGCCCGCCGGCGCGGCACCGTGACGCCGCTCGCGGAGAGCAGCACGATCGGCAGCAGGAACCAGGCTTGCATCGACCACAGCGAGGTCAGGCGCATCCCGAAGAACGGCGCCGTCAATGGCGGCAACAGAACCTGCCCAGCGAGCAGCACCACCAGCATCCGTCGACGTGCATCCGCGGGCCATAGCACTTCGAGCAGCGTCGCGCGGCTTGGCCGTGCCACCACAAGGTAGACCGCAAAGGGCACGGCCACGTAAGCGAAGGCCCCGGCCACGTACGTGATAGCGCGCCACGCCAGCACGGCCGCGGAGTCGCGGCCATGAACGTCGATCGCGTAGGCGAAAGGCTGGAAACCCGTGGTCATCAGCCAATGGACGTGCGGCGACAGCACCAGCAGACCGACCACCGCGGAAATCCATGGCGACGGTGACCTCAGGTAGGTCCAGCGTGCCGGATGAGCGAGCGCGGCGACCACGAAACTGCCGATCAGGTAGATCGAATAATACTTGCCGAGCATTGCGGCCGCTGCCGCGACCCCGGCCGCCGCGGACCACCAGAAACCGCGGGTCTCGAACGCGCGCAGGAAGCAGTAGGTGGCGAGCGGCCAGGTTGCGAGCAGCGTCTGGTTGGAAGCGAAGCGTTCGCTGAAGAATTGGTAGAACGGCATCAGCAACAGCAGCAGCAGTGCCAACAATCGCTTGTCGCCGCTGAGATAGCGCCGCGCGATCAGGTCGACGGCGAACAGCGCCAGCGCCGCATTGAGCATCGCGAACAGGCGGAAGGACCAATCCGCCGCCGGAAACAACACGAACCACGGCGCCGCCATCAACGCGCCCAGCGGCGGATGCTTGTAGTAGCCGGGCCGCAGCGTGCGGCTCCAGGTATAGATTTCCGTTATGTCGTCGTGCAGGTCGAGCGCCGCATTGGAGATGATATGAAAGGCCGTCCAGACGACGACGAACAGCGCGAGCAGGATCCATACCGCCCAACCGCTGCGCTCGCTGTCGAACCAGGCCCCCAGCAGGCGTGGGGCCTGCATCCCGGCAGCACGGCCGAATAGACCCAGGCTCATTGCGACGCAGTCTCCGATGGCGCGGCGCTTCGGTCGCCCGCGCGGCTGGCGTGCCACCTCTTTGGCGCAATTCCATATAGCGGTCCCAAGCGATTGCAGATACATCCTGTTTCGCCGATCTTTTGCAGTTCTGGCAGGCGCGCGGGGGGTTGGATTGCCGCTTTGAGTGCGATCATCATCGCCCGCGACGAGGCCGCGAACATCGTCGCGTGCCTCGACAGCATCGCTTTCTGCGACGAGCGCATCGTCGTCGATTGCGGCAGCCGCGACGACACCGTGCGGCTTGCGCAGGAAGCGGGAGCACGGCGTCGTCTCCCTTCCATGGAAGGGTTTTGGACCGCAGAGGAACCTCGCCCTCTCGCGGGCGACCCCGGCGACTGGCTGCTGCCTCCAATCGGAGGAAAACGTCGGTAGCAGTCGGCCCTCGTCCTGCCGCTACGGCGTCGACTGAGCAGGTGTTGCTTGGTCCCTGAAATATGGGCGATTCCTTCTTGGGGCAGGCCAGCCCGCTCCAATCCGTCCCGCCGAGTGTAGTAATTGAGGTGTCGGGCAACTCGGCGATGGGGAAAATATGCAGGTCGCGGGCAATGTCGGCGTAGGTTGCGCGGTAATGCTCGAAGATGGGTTGCAGGCGGCGCACGAGCTCGGCATACTCGCAATCGACGAGCAGCGCCGGAGCCCCGTTCCGGCAACGACCTTTCCAAGCACGTACGCGACGGCAAGTTGCAGGAGCAGAGCCGCCCGATGCCGAGCTCGGGCGGACGGTTCCAAGGCGAACCTCCACGGCGCGATCATGGCGAGAGAAGCTAAGGCCGAGTTTCTGGGACACCAGATTGTTGTCAGAATCGCCGTCATGGATAGCATCAGCACAAAGTTGTATATCGATGGGGTGATCGCCGATTCGTGTCAGGCTCTGATAGGCCGAGGCTCGATAATGATGGGGGTGATTACCGAAGGCGGTAAGACTCATATTGTCGAAGTCAGAAGGCCGCTCATCTTTACCAAGCCAAGAATTCTTGTAGATGGGGAGGAGCTACCCTCATCTTGATCCTTTGCGGTTTTTCCTTCGACGTGGGGTGATAATCGGGCGAGGCAAGTTCGATGGGCGGGGATCGACACAACCTGCCGCCTTTCTATGTTCTAGCAAGCGCCTAAGTGCCGCGCTCGCGCCTCATCAAGCGCCCACCTTATTAGTTTGCCTGTGTTGCGTCGCACAGCTCTTCCGCGAGCGCGAATGCTTGCCCTAGAAGTCCGATGATCTGGCCGCGCTTATCAGATGGATTTCCTCCGCTTAGTACGCCCCATCTTCGATCGCCTTGGGGGTCCGGACCTTGATCTACGGCTTCGATCGGCCCAGCGGTAAGGCCATATGAATCCGCTTCGCGGCGATGCCCTCCGGGCTCAGGCGGGAAGGCGTGTCGAATACGCGCCAGGCGGCGGCAGCTTCGCTGAATTGGAAGGCATCTTTGTCACAACAGGGACGACCTTCCGCCACGCTGCAAGCGGCGGCTTGGTCGGCCGTACGGTCGGCGCGAATTGGCAAACAGGCGCGTGGGTGTTCGGTTTTGAAGCGGACTATGCTTGGGCGGATATTAGAGGCAGTGGCGATTGTTTCGCGATCGGCCTCGTCTGCAGCTCGACACTCAAGTCGCTTGGCACCGCCCGCCTCCGGGTGGGTGGCGCCTGGGATCGGGTGATGATCTACGGCACTGGCGGCTTCGCCGTATGAACTGAACCTCGATGCCACCGCCTGCGGTCCAACCAACAGCAAAGTCCGATCCTGAGACACTCAAGCCAGGAATAACGCTATGGGTCTCCTCCAGAGCGGATCGCCAGCGGCGATCTTGTCGAACAGCCGGCGGCCGGCTCCAGCCCAGGTCCACAAGGTTCGCGTCGGCGCCAAGCGCGAGGGCTGGCCTGCTTCGCCGCGCCCGCTCGATGCGCGGTCGCAGAAGTCGAGGCCACACCGGCCATGCTTGTCCACCCTCCCCGTGTCGTGTTGCCAGTTTCCGAAAATCAAACTTGCAGCCTAGATCTAGAATTCTTGATAGAACCGAGTCGTTCACTTTCGCACTTTGCAAGCCGTTGACCCGGCATCGAGCTTTATGAACGCGACCGGTCGGGCAATCTCGCCTCCGGAGCACATAGCAAGGCCGGACATGAGGAGTCACCATTCCATGCCCACCGCGGCGCATGCGGCTGATGCCCTCGCGGCTGCGGTGGTGTTCTCGCTGCCCTGGTCGACTTCCGTAACGAGCGCGTTGATCGCGTGCTGGCTGATCGCGGCACTGCTCACGCTCGACCTTTCGTCGACCCCACTGTTGCGCCACCCTGCGCTTGCGCTGCCGGCCGGGCTCTGCTTGCTCGCCGCAACAGGTATGCTGTGGGCGGACGTCGCTTGGCCGGAGCGGCTGCAGGGCTTTAACCCCTTCCCGAAGCTCCTCGTCATTCCGCTGCTGATGATGCAATTCAGTCGGTCGGATCGCGGTCTACGCGTGGTGTCCACCTATCTCGTATCGGCGACCCTGTTGCTTGCCTATTCCTGGGTCACGCTCTCTTGGCCCGCGCTCGCGATGATGCAGGACGTTCCGGGGGTTCCGGTCAAGGATCGGATCTTCCAGAGCATCTGCTTCGTGCTCGCCATCGCTGCACTCTTCCACCTGGCGGTCACCGCGCTCGAACGAAGACGCACCGGTTACGCGGTTACATGCGTCATTCTCGCTGTCGCCTTCCTCGTCAACATCGCCTACGTCGCAACCTCGCGCACCGCGCTGGTCATCCTGCCGGTCCTCCTCCTCGTCATCTCGTATCAGCGCCTGGGGACGCGCGGCACCGTTCTGGCGGCTGTCGCGTTGGGCCTGATCGGCACCCTGGCCTGGGCGACCTCGCCCTACCTGCGCGAACGGGCGGCGGCCACCGTCGACGGCACGCTTGCTTCGCCGCGGGCAACCGCGACCTCGGAATCGATCCGGATCGGTTTCTGGCACGCGTCTCTCGATGCCCTCTCGGAGGCACCGGTCATCGGCCACGGAACCGGATCGATACGCCACGTGCTCGATGAATCGGCGCGGCAGGGACGGAGGCCGCCTGACCATCTCGGCATCCGAAATCCGCACAATCAAATCCTAGCCGTGGGCATCCAGCTCGGTGCCATTGGCATCGGGGTACTGCTGGCCATGTGGCTCGCGCACATGCGGCTGTTCAGGGATGACGGCTGGCCCGCTTGGCTCGGGCTCCTGGTCGTCTCGCAGAATGTGATCGCATCGCTGTTCAATTCGCATCTCTCCGATTTCACCGCCGGCTGGTTGTACGTCTTCGGGGTGGGAATTCTTGGCGGAACGGTACTGCGGCAGGGCGGCAGGGCGCCCCCCGCCTCTCCCGGCGTGCGGCACGAAGGCGTCTGACGCGCATTCTCTATGTCACCATCGGCTACAAAGCCGGCCTATCGCCTCGGCAGGCCAATCGCATCGTCGCCGCTCTTGTGGAGGGCATGGTCGCGCGCGGGGCATGACACGGCGGTGTTACCCACCCGGCGCTCGCGCCTTACGGTGCTCGGGCGAGACCGAAAGGACGTCGACGTCATTTGGAACAGTCCTGCGGGTTCGAGATCACGATCGGCGCAGCAGTCTATCGTAAAGCGCGAGCGTGGCGGCCAGAACGTGTTCGAGCGAAAATACGGATTCAGCGATGCGGCGGCTTTCGACCGCAAACGTATTGCGCAGCGCGGGGTCGCGGATCAATCGCTCGAGCGCATCGGCGAGGAGCTGCGGCGAGCCTGGCGGCGCCAACAATGCATTGACGTCGGCGCGCGCGATATCGCGCGAACCCGGAACGTCGGTCGCCACCAGCGGCCGGCCGCAGGCCGCCGCCTCGACCAGCGACAGCGGAACACCCTCGCCGCCGAGGGAGGCCAGCGCCGCGATATGGCATTGTCGCCAAAGCTCGCGCACGTCGCTGATCTGGCCGAGCCATTCGACCCCGTGATGCCGCACCCAGTCGCGCAAGGTTTGTTCCGCAATAGCGTTGGGATTCTCCCGGTCGCTCCCGCCGGCGAGAAGGAGCCGATGGGCCACCTTGCGATGGCGCAGGATGCGGCTGGCGGCAACCAGATCGGCGATACCCTTGAGATGCACCATGCGGGCGGCGCAGCCGATCGTGACCGGCTCGCCGGTCGGCATCGGCAGCACGGCGAACCGGTGCATATCGACGCCGGACCCTTGGGTGACGGCGGTCCGGTCGGCGGCAATGCCGATTGCATCGACGACGAAGCGCCGGTCGTCCTCGTTTTCCAACAGCAGGACGGTGTCGGGCTGCCGGGACAGCAGGCGCAGCAGAAAGGAGATGAAGGGTGCAAGCACCCGGGCACGAAGGGAGCGCGCGGTGAAGATGTAGCCGCGCCCGGTCAGCGCGTTGAGAACGGCCGTAGCCGGCACGCAGCGCGCCGCGGCGGTGCCCAGCACGATGGGCTTGAGCGACACGTGATGAACGATGTCGGGCTTGAGCCGGCGATACAGCCGGACGATACTCCATAGATCGAGAACCAGGCGCAGCGGGTTGATGCTACGCCGTTGCCACGACAGGGGCTCGAGCTGGAAGCCTTCGGCCGTGATCGCGCCGGCGAGGGAAGGGGCGCGGGTCGCCACCACCACCTCATAGCCCGCATCGCGCGCTGCCCGGGCAAGATGCAGACGATGGGCCCAAAAATACCAATCCTCGGTCACTAGGAACAGAAGCCGGCGCGAAGCCCGGACCGAAGCGACGTCGTGAGAGACTGACATGGGTTGGCGCCGGAACGAGTGCAAAAACGGAAATCACGGCAGGGCGAACATAGTCCGATAGACCCGAGACGACGCCAACGCCTCGACCGCGACCTCGTGGGCGATGGCGTTCCAATGCGCGTCAGTGGCGTAGAAGGTCTTGTCGTTGGGCACCATGGCGGCTTCCACGTAGGAGTCGCCCACGACCGCCAGCAACGGCCGGGGATCATTCTCGGCATAGTTCTCGTCGTTGACGAAGCCGTCGTTGTTGATGCGTCCGCGATTGACCAGGGAAAAATTCCAGTCGCGGGAAAACAGGAATGCCCGGTCGGGCGTGAAGCGAGAGATGGGATTTTCGGCATTCACCGGCATCGCCCACATGCCGGTCGCCACCGGCAGGAACCGCAGGACGATCTCGGCAAACAGCAGGCATGCCGTGACGTTGAAGGCGATCGCCAGGACGGCAAAGAGGAGATGCTTGGCCCGTCCGGCAGCGGGGTCGGCGCCGGCAACGACGTCAGACATGAACGATCCCAGGCTCGCCGCGACGTTGCGGGCGCAATCGGCGTAACCGCTGTTGCCGAGCTCGGCCAGCCAGGGCTCGGTGGCCTCGATGGCGACGTAGCCGAAGCGCAAGGCGATTTCTTGCGGGCAGCCGATCTTCAGCCCCTGGCGCCGCTCGGTGGTGGAGACGAATTCGGACGCTTCCAGGAACGAATCCATCGTTCCCATGTCGAGCCAGGCGTAGCCGCGTTCCATCCGCTCGACGTGCAGCTTGCCCGTCCGCGAGATAGCGGCGGTTGACGTCGGTGATTTCCAGTTCGCCGCGCGCGGAGGGCTTCACTTCCTGCGCATGGCGAATGACGTCGTTGCGGTAGAAATAGAGCCCGGTCACGGCCCACTTCGAGCGCGGCTGCGACAGCTTTTCCTCGATAGAGGTGGCGCGCCCCTGGCCGTCAGAGGCGATGACGCCGTATCGCTGCGGGTCGGCCACCTCGTGGGCAAAAACGGTCGCGCCGAAATTGCGCTTCGCCATCCCGCTCAGGAGCTGCGCCGGACCCTGCCCATAGAAGATGCTGTCGCCTAGCATGACGGCGCACCCTTAGCTGCCGACGAAGTCGCGGCCGATGATGAAGGCTTGCGCCAGGCCGTCGGGCCGCGCTTGCGTAAGCTGAGCGACGCGCCGAACTGGCGCCCGTCGCGCAGCAGGCCCCTGAAAAGGGCTTGCTCGGGGTTGGTGATGATGAGGGTCTCGCGGATGCCGGCAAGTAACAGCACCGACAACGGATAGTAGATCATCGACCTGTCGTAGACCGGGACAGCTGCTTGGAGACCGCAAGCGTTATGGGAAAGAGACACGTCCCGCTGCCCCCGGTCATGATGCCCCTCATGGCTTGATGTCCTGCGGGATGAGGGCCGAGCCGATGAAGCCAGCACCTCCGGTTACGATCACGCGCATCGTTGGTGGCCTTGTAGATAACCTCGGTATCGGGCTCGGGCGTGCACAGGCCGTAGGCAAAGCCCTTGGGATCAGCAATGGCCGCCGATTCTCCGCCGAAAGCTCGGCAGCGATATGACGGCCGAAAGTGGGCGAGGACCGGCGCAGATCGACCGCAACATCGAAGATGCGAGCGCGAACCATGCGCACTAGCTTGTCCATGGCAAGGGAGGTATCTGGAAAATCGAAGCTGCGCACTGTCCCGGTGCGCTGCGAGAGCAGATGGTTCTCCTGCACGAAATCGGGGACGAACCCGGCGGCTTCGAGCGCGTTGCGCTTGTAGACTTCCGACAGGAATCCGCGCATCGCCGATCTGCTTCGGCATTAGCAGCTTGACCGCGGAAATTGCCGTTGGCTGGATATCGAGCATGCTCCCCGACCGCCCCGGTGCCATTGGGCGGCTCGCCCTCAGCATAGTTCGGCCTTGACCGCTTCGATGATCCGGTCTTGATCGCTTTCTTCCAGGTACGGATGCATCGGCAGGCTGATGACCTCGTCGACAAGGCGCTCGCTGACCGGCAATCCGTTGCCCGCCACCGGATAGCCGCGATAGGCGGCCTGGCGATGCAGCGGCAGCGGATAGTGAATGGCGGTGGGGATGCCGCGCGTCTTGAGGCCGGCAGCCAATCCGTTGCGGCGTGCGGCCGACACGCCGATCGTGTACTGCGCCCACACTGAGGTCGTGCGCTCGATCAGCGCGGGGACGCGCGCCACATTCGCGAGCTCCGCATTGTAGCGGGAGGCGATGCGGTTGCGGCACGCGATCTCGTCGCGAAAGATATTAAGCTTCTCGATCAGGATCGCCGCCTGCAGTGTATCCATGCGTCCGTTGATGCCGACGCGGACATTGTCGTACTTGTCGGTACCCTGGCCGTGGATGCGCAGGCTTTTGATTACTGCGGCGAGTTTGTCGTCGTCGGTGAAGATGGCACCGCCGTCGCCGTAGCAGCCGAGCGGCTTGGCCGGATAGAAGCTGGTCGCCGTCGCGACGCCGATCGTGCCGACGTTGCGCCCCTTGTAGGAGGCGCCGAAGCTCTGGCAAGCATCGGTGACCAGCCACAGGCGGTGAGCCGCGCAAACGGCCTCGATGCGGTCGTAGTCGGCGGGCTGCCCGAACAGGTCGACGCTAACGACGCCCACCGGCTCGAGATGGCGCGCCTTTGCGGTGCGGATCGCCGCCTCCAGGCTCGCCGGGTCGAGGTTGAAGCTGTCTTCGAGCACGTCGACGAAGATCGGTATCGCGCCGAACCAGACGACGACCTCCGCGGTCGCCGCAAAGGTGAAGCTCGGACAGAACACCGCATCGCCGGGCCTGATGCCGAGCGCCATGAGGATGAGGCCGAGCGCGTCGGTCCCGTTGGAGCACGTCAGCGCATGCTTGGCGCCGCAAAATGCGGACAGACTTTGCTCGAGCTCGCCAATCTCCGGCCCCATGATGTAGTGGCCATGCGCCAGCACGCGCTGAATGGCGCGATCTATGCGATCGCTCAAGCGCTGCCGCTGGCGTTCCAGATCGATGAAGGGCAGGGGCTTGGACATTATTCAAACAACGCTTTCATTCTGTGCAAACGAGCGAATCTCATGGCAACGACGTGTGGTGCTCGGCAATCGCGGTAGGGGCACGCCCGGCACACAATTCCGACAGCACGTGTTCGCTCCTGTCCACCATCGTGTCTACGCCATAACGCTGGACGATGCGAGCACGAACCGCCGTGCGCAGATTTTCGCCGTCCTGGCGCAATCGTTCGCGCATGCGCGCCCAGGCCGCGCTCAGGCCGTCGGGCTGCCGCGGCGGGACGACCTCGCCGCAATTGCCGAGGATGAGGGCAACGTCGCCGACGTTGGTGGCGACCACCGGGACGCCGCAGGCCATGGCTTCGCCGACGGCGTTGGGAAATCCTTCGCCGAACGCGGACGACAACGTGGCAATATCGAACGCGTTGTAGATCGCGCGCGAGGCGCCGACCTCGCCGACCCACAGGATGTGTCCGCCTAAGCCCAGCGACCGCGCCAGCGCTTCGAGCTCGCGCCGATACGCTACCGGGCCGTCGCCGACACAGACGAAACGCGAATCAGGATGCTGCTGCTGGAGGACCGCGGCGGCGCTCAATAAGTTAGCGTGGTCCTTCATCGGATCAAGGCGCGCCACCATGCCGATCACGAATTCCTTCTCCCCGATGCCCCACCTGTGCCGCAGCTCGCGCCCCGCCGCCGCATCGGGAGTCATGGCGTCGGTGTCGATTCCGTTGGGGACGACGACGATTCGCCCGGCGGGCAGTCCACGGGCAACGGCGTCGTTGTGCACGGCGCGCCCATTGACGATGATGAGGTCGGCTCGCCACGAAAGCCAAGCCTCCAGCCGGTAGCTCAAGGCGGAGAGGGTATCGTAACGATCGAGCTGCATTCTTCCCGAACGGATGCCAAAGATCAGGCGCGTCGGCAACCATGGCGGCAGCAGGAGCGCGGCCAGCGTGGTCTGCGTGGGAAGGAAGGCGTAGAGCACATTGGGCCGTTCGCTGAGAAAGAGTTGCCACAACCGCACTAGCGGCCCGGCGATGTCCCAACGGCGGCTCTTGTTGAGCGGCATGATGCGTACGCCAGCGCTCTCGAGCGCGCCTTCCATGACCTGGCCACAATAGAGGACCGCGACGGCGACGTCGTGACCACGCTGCGCCAAACCTCTCGCCAGCAGTGCCAACTGGCTTTGGCTGCCGCCGACATCGAGCGAGCGTATGAAAAACAGGATCTTCATCGCGACCTCCGTTCTGGCCGATACCTCGGCAAGATGCGGAACCGCGCTGCGCGCGCGGGCGACCGGACCTCGACGCTTGGCGCATCCGGCGCTACAAGGAGAAGCATAACCATGCGGACGGCGTTATGTGCGGCCTGGCTGGCATGATCGATTGGCGGGCGCAGACGAGTGCGGACGCGCTCCGTGCGATCGGCGAGGCCATGAACTGCACGCTATCGCATCGCGGGCCGGATGCCGGCGACGTATGGGTCGAGCCCGAGAGCGGTACGGTTCTGGCTCATCGACGGCTTGCCATTATCGATCTCAGCCCGGCCGGCGCGCAACCGATGCACTCGGCGGGGGGCCGCTTCGTCATAATCTTGAACGGCGAAATCTACAACTACCGTGACATTCGCCGCGATCTGGAAGCGGCCGGCCGGCGCTTCCGCAGCGAATCCGACACCGAGGTTCTGCTCGAAGCCTGTGCCGTGTGGGGTGTGCGCGGCGCGTGCGAACGCACCATCGGGATGTTCACCTTTGCGCTGTGGGACCGGCAGACCCGCACGCTCGCGCTCGCGCGCGACCGTCTCGGAAAGAAGCCACTCTACTACGCCGTCACGCCTAACCAGGTTTTGTTCGCCTCGCAGCTCAAGGCGTTCCGTGAGGTCCCGGGATGGTCGCCCAGCGTCGACCCAGATGCGATTGTCGGTTACCTGCGCCTCGGTTATATCGCCCAGCCGCGCACCGTTTATCGCCAGGCGGCCAAGTTGCCGCCTGGTCATATCCTCACCGTGCACCCAAGAGCGATGCCGGAGCTCGCCTGCTACTGGGACGCGCGCGAGATCGCGCGCGCGGGCGCTTCCCGGGCCGACGCCCCGATCGACGAAGAGGAGGCGCTCGAGCGGCTCGACGCGCTGCTACGCGACGCGGTTCGCCTGCGCATGATCGCCGACGTGCCCCTCGGGGCGTTTCTCTCCGGCGGTATCGATTCGTCCACGGTGGTGGCGCTGATGCAGGCGCAGAGCGCCACGCCGACGAAGACCTTCTCCATCGGCTTTCACGAGAGCGGCTATGACGAGGCCACCCACGCGCGTCGCGTCGCCACCCATCTCGGTACCGAGCACACTGAGGTCTATATCGAGCCGAGCCATGCGCTCGAGATCATTCCGCGCCTGCCGGACTGGTTCGACGAGCCGTTCGCCGACGTGTCGCAGATTCCGACCTATCTCGTATCCGAAGTGACGCGGCGGCACGTCACTGTGGCGCTGTCCGGCGACGGCGGCGACGAGTTATTCGCCGGCTATGATCGCTATTTTTGGGCGGAGCGATTGGCGCTCATCCTGCACACGATTCCCACGCCGTTGCGCCGCGTGTCGCGGGCAGCCTTGCGCGCGCTGTCGCCGGTGGCGTGGAACCGGCTGTTCGGCGTTGTGCCGCCAGCGTGGCGCCCGGCCTTGCCAGGCGATCGATTGCATAAGCTCGCGACCATCCTCGATCACATTGAGCCCGATGCGATCTATCGCCGGCTGGTGAGCCTGTGGGAACGGCCGCACGAGGTCGCTGCCGCCGGCGCCGAGCCGCGCGGCTCTTTGTGGGACGCAAGCGTGGCGCGCGACTTTCCGGACCTGCTGTCGCGCATGCAGTTCCTCGACTTGGTGACGTATCTACCCGACGACATTCTTACCAAGGTGGATCGGGCCACGATGGCGGTCGGACTCGAGGGCAGGGTACCGCTGCTCGATCATCGCGTGGTGGCGTTTGCCTGGAGCCTGCCGCCGCGGCTGAAGGTCCAGAACGGCAAGAGCAAGTGGCTCCTGCGCCGGCTCCTCGGCCGCAGCGTTCCGGAGGCGCTGTTTGAGCGTCCCAAGATGGGGTTCGGTGTGCCGATCGGCGCCTGGATCCGCGGGCCGCTGCGGGACTGGGCGGAACAGCTCTTGGCCCCCCCGCGTCTTGCCGCCGGCGGCCTGGTGCGGCCGGAACCGGTTCAACAGGCCTGGCATGAGCACCTCGCGGGAACGCGCAATTGGCAGTATCCGCTGTGGACGGTGCTGATGCTCGAAGCGTGGCGCGAGAAGTGGGGTTGATGCGTCCGCGCCGCATTCTGCACGTCATCACGGATCTCTATGTCGGTGGCGCCGAGACCATTCTGGTGCGGCTTGTCACTGCCAAACCCGGGCTCGCCGAGGAGACCATCATCGTCAGCCTGCAGCCGGACGGCTTCCTGGCCGAACGCCTGCGCGCCGCCGGCATTACCGTGATCGAGCACAATTTTCGCAATCCAGTCAGTTTCTTTGCGGGGATGATTGGCTTGGCGCGCCTCATTGCGAAAATGCAGCCGGACATCGTGCAAGGCTGGATGTATCACGGCGACCTGGCGGCGCTCCTGGCGCTGGCATTGTCGGGCCGGCGCGGCGCGACGCGGCTGGCCTGGAATATTCGCTGCTCGAACCTCGACTTGAGCCAATACGGCCGCCTGCTTCGCCTAGTGGTCGGCGCGTGCGTGAGGCTGTCGTCCTTTCCCGATCTGGTCATCGCCAATTCGGCGGCCGGAATGGAGGCGCACCGCGCCTTGGGCTATGCGCCGCGCCGTGCCGAAATCGTGCCCAACGGCATCGACGTCGACCAATACAAGCCGGACGCGGCAGCGCGGGCCGCGGTGCGAGGGGAGCTTGGAATTTCCGAAGACGCGATCGTGCTCGCCCATGTGGCGCGCCTTGATCCGATGAAGGATCACGCGGGTTTTCTTCGGGTGATGGCAAAACTTCCCGAAGTGCGGGCCCTCATGATCGGTGCCGGAACGGAATCTCTGCCGCCGGCGGCGAATGTTCATCGCCTGGGACGACGCAGCGATGTGGCACGCCTGCTTGGCGCCGCCGACTTCGTGGTGTCCAGCTCGGCCTTCGGCGAGGGATTCTCTAACGCGCTGGCCGAAGGCATGGCGTGCGGGCTGCCGCCGATCGCCACGGCCGTCGGCGATGTGCCGCTCATCGTTAGCGATGCCGGCATGGTTGTCCCACCGCGCGATCCCGTGGCATTCACCGATGCGATTCGCGCCTTGATGCGTGAATCACGCGAGCGGCGGACGGAGCGGGGCGCGCGGGCGCGCGCTCGGATTGTCGAGAGCTATTCGCTCGAACGCATGCAGCAACGCTTTGCGCAAATCTACGCGACATTGCTAGACTGCTGAGCTCGCGGTGGGCGTCACATCTGCCGGAGTGGTCGACACACATCTATTTCGTCTGGCCATGTTGTCTGATGACGATTGCAATGCTACGGACCGCTCTCCGCCATGAGGTACGAAGCCTTCCGGCTCGTGTCGCGCAGTCAATTGGACACAAATACCGCTCCCAGCCAGGCGTCGGGCGAAAGCTATGACAGACGATGAGAGTCGGGCATCTGGTAAGGGCCATGAAGGCTGAACGGTCCAAGATTGCCGGCAGTCTGAGACTATTCTTGCCACTACTAAAGATAGCAAAAAGATTATACTGCATCCACAAGACGTTATTCATCCGCCATCTCGACGATATGCCTGACGTTCTGATCACTTCCGCTCTGACGGACGCAGAGCAGCGCGGCGTTACGCCGGTTTGTGTTTTCCTCAGTTACAGTCCCGAGCCCGAAACGCTGCGGAAACTGCTCACCGACCCGCGTATCGAATCGGTCGGCAGCAAAGACAACGCCGCAGAGAGTTTGCTCCCGCAGGATCTGACCCAAGACCCGCGGGTTGGCTACTATTGGGAGCCGGGGCACTGGAGTCTGCCGGAGCGATCGACTCACATTTATTTCGTCGGACCATGGCGCCTGATGACCAAGGAGATGCTGCGGGAAGCATTCCGGCGTGGCGTGGTCAGTCTGCGCGTGCGCGTAGCCGTCTCGTGGGTATCAGTACCGTTGACCGTCATTGGCGACCTGCATTACCGAGCCCGACCTCTAGTACGTGCTGCGCAATACTCGCTGGACAAGGCACGCGCTCTTTCATGGTGGGCACGTCGCGTCGCGTTCCGCTTTGTGACACTGTTGCGGCCCGACGCCATCGAATTGGCATCTCGCCTTGCCGGCCCGGCAGGCCCGCAAGGGATGTACCCCAAGCGCGTATTCGAGCGCATGCTTCAGGCGGTCGAAGCTCCCGCGAACACGGTGCAGCGTCGCGTGGTGCATGTCTGCGGAAACCTTCAACCGGGTGGAGCGGAACGCCAATTGGTGTACACGCTGGAAGGTTTATGTCGTCAGAACTTGGAGAGCGTTCAGCTCCTTTGTCACAATCTCGCGTCCGGAACCAAGCACCGGTACGATTTTTATCTCCCCGCCGTCGCTGCAACGGGTGCCAAGGTTCGTGAGATCAGGCGGCGAACGACAACCATCGATTTTTCGAGCATGCCGCCTCCGCTCAGGCACATCGGGCGATTCATGCCTGTTGGTCTTGCACTCGACATCTCCGATCTGTACTGGGAATTCACAGAATGTAGACCTGAAGTTGTGCACGCCTGGCTCGATTGGGATAACGTACGCGCCGGGCCTGCGGCGGTTCTTGCCGGTGTCCCCAAGGTCATCCTATCCGGCCGAAATATCAATCCCAGTCACTTCGCGTTCTATCAGCCTTATATGGACGCCGTGTATCGAGCGCTCGCTCAGGCTCCAACCGTCACTCTCATCAACAACAGCCATGCGGGAGCCAATGACTACGCGGATTGGATCGGCATTCCTCCCTCCCGTATCGGCGTCATCCATAACGCCCTTGATTTCGGAACGCAGGGCAGGTTGTCCCCGGACGCGGCAGCGAGTCTTCGCTATTCGTTCGGGATACCGGCCGATGCTTTTGTCGTCGGCGGCGTGTTCCGGTTAGAGGAGGAAAAGCGCCCGCTGCTTTGGATCGAAACGGCAGCTCTTCTAACACGAGAGATCGATGGTGCGTGGTTCGTAATTTTTGGGCAAGGGCGGATGCAGGACCAAATCCAACGTAAAGCTAAACAGATTGGTCTGGACGATCGGCTCGTCTTGGCTGGGGTCACTGACCGGGTTCCGTGCGTGATGTCGATGATGGACGTGCTGCTCCTCACCTCCCGGGGAGAGGGCCTTCCCAATGTGCTGCTAGAAGCACAATGGGTGGGAACGCCTGTTGTGACCACCGATGTTGGTGGTGCCAAGGAAGCGATCGAGCCGGGAGTAACGGGCTGGGTGGTCGCATCGGACCGGGCGAGCGATGTTGCGAGGCAAATTGTAGGTCTCCACGGGAATCCAATCCTTCTGGCCGAAGCCCGCAATCGTGGACCAGTTTTTGTCCGTGAGCAATTCGGAGTCGCCCGCATGACTTCCCAGACGATGAAGATCTATGGATATTGACAGCACAACAGGATCGATAACCTTGCGCGCGACTGTTGCTGCGCGCGCTCGGCTTCAGAATTGGAATTCCGCTCTCAGCCCGCGCTCCGGAAAGGAGCTCGGCTTCGGCACAGCTTGTTGGCGAGCCAACCGGTCCCAATCTCCAGCACCTCGAACGCATTGATCCCGCGCCTGCGGCTGCGCGCAGACCGAACAGGAGCTAGGACTCGAGAGGAAGATCGGACGCAGAAAGTAGCCGTCCGGGTAGGCAAGAACACAATTGAACGAACAACGACTCGTACAAGGAAGAGAGATTCTCTTGGTGAATGGAACCTGCGTCGGTGCCGTCGCGAAGGTGGTTGGAATTCGGCGTGGCGCGATCTCTGGTAACATGAAGGTATCGTTTCAGGCTGCGAGGTCAATCGGCTTTAATACATGCGTGTCGCGAACCAATCATGATTGGTTTCTTCTGATCAGCTCTCGAGGCTGTTAACGGGCGGAGAATTGGATGTCGCGGGTGATTTCGGCATGTGCAAACGTTGTCTTGGTTGTGTGCTCGATCGCGCTGACAGTTCTGGGGCTAGAGGCATTTCTGTGGGTGACCGCTTCTACCCATACGGTTCACGCCTCTCCGCCAGCTTCGGTCATTGCTCCTCCGCCACCGGCGTCGTCGATCCATAAAGTCGTAATTCCGCCAGACATTCTTGCGGCAGCAAGAAGCCGGCAGGACGTGATCAGCATGCCTGAATCATGGAAGCGTCGAGCGACAACGGTAGCTGGAGCTGTCCGTGCGAACTACTGGCATGGCGTGCTGCACGTGTACAACTCCGATGGAATGCGTTGGGCTCGTCCTTTTCCCGACAAGCAAGAAGACGTTTACCGGATCATTGTCGTCGGGGACAGTCTCACCTACGGCGACGGCTTGGCCGCGGAAGGGAGATTTACCAACCTTCTCAATCAGTGGCTGAATCAGCAATACAGGATCGAGGTTCTCAACCTCGGGATTGATGGCCGCCAGTCCGAAGATGTCTTGCGGTTGACCCGGAGATATCTTCCTATCTTGAAGCCGGACCTGGTAGTTTACAGCGTGTGCCTAAACGATTTCTTGCCATCCGGCCGCGGCCAGTACAGCGACAATGCCGCTTATCCGTTCCCGGCTCCGGAAGCACTCAAGAACGCGTTCATTCGACACACACGCGCCGGTGCCTTCTTGAGTGAGCAGTATGACGCAGCCCTGCGCCGGCTGCATTTGCGAGCAGACTTTTTCGATGACATCCTGGCGGACTTCGACGGATACCAGCTGCGCTTTGCAAGCGACGTTGCAGAGATGAACCGTGTCGTCCGAGCTGCCGGGCTGCCTCCTCTGGTGGGCATGGTTATCGATCAATTTCCGATATACGGACAACGCGGTTATCGCATCGCCAAGATCGCCGAAAGCGCGCTCGCGACGGCTGGAGCAGAAGTGATTGAGACCGAAGACTATTATCGTCGGTATCACGGCCACTCCATGAACATTTCGCGATGGGAAGGACATCCCAACGAAGTTGCCAATTTCATCTGGGCCAGCATGCTCAGCAGCGGGCTTAGGGGACGGCCGGATTTGCAGGCGTTCAGACGCTAGCCCAATCCGCTATGCGCTGCTCGGCGGCCTCCTTCCCGCGACAAGTTTTACCACGCCATGGCGCCGTGAGAAAAACCGCAGCAAACTGTCGAAATTAGGAAATTAAAACTCTTCGCAATACGCGTAAAGCCGACCGTTCGTGTTCGGATCCGTATTGTCGCTCGCCGATAAATACAGATTAGGCCCGTAATGTGAAAATCGGCCTTTGCCGAATCTCACTATGTGATCATGCATGCTGTGCGCAAGGCCGAGCATACGCCTATCCTCATACAGCATCAGCTTGGACCGGCGCGGCGCTTCCGGGCCGTCGGCTTGGGATTCCAATTGTGGCAGCGCTATCGCATAGGCGTTGCCACCATTGTGGTGAAAGGGTCCGTGTAGAGGAATGAGTGTGCGGAGATCCACTACTGAGCGCCAATGCGGGTTCTGCTTCAGGTTGCAGAACAGGTATTCCGTGCATCCCTGGCCGGTAAGGACATTGACTAGGTCCAGACCGAGCTCGTTCTTGCAGAACACCTCCGTCTGTTGGAGGCTTGCGAAGTCCATTGGATAGCCGCCCAGCCAATCCTTGACATCGGTCCAGTAACTCATGCCGCGCGAGCCGTATTTTCGCATCACCTGGAGCGGATTATGCCCACTGACGAGCTCGGGAATAATCAGGTGTCGCATCGCATACCGCAATTCCATTAAGCGTTTGCCGATCGCGCCCGAGCGGTTGTAATCGTGCTTGACCTTGAGCCAGTACTCAGGTGGAGGATCTACGTAGTTATCTGATGAGTAGAGTGCTATATAAAGGAGGCCGTCGGGTTCCAAGGGCATGGTGGCATTTCGCACCGCGGTCCACATGTCGCCCGTGTGGTGCAAGACGCCCCACGAATAGACAATATCCGCCTTCGCGAGCGACTCCATAAATGCCTTATCGAGAACGGATCCCTCCATTACCGTCCAATTCGCCGGGGCGCCCGCATGTTCGCGGATCTTTTTTGTCGTTGCCACAGAATCCTGGTCATAATCGAAGCTGACGATCCGCTCTGCGCCCATTCGATAGGCCGCAAGCGAATGCAGCCCCGACCCGCAGCCGATGTCAAGGAATCTCGACCCTGCCAACGAATCCGTCCGAATGAAGGCCGCCAGGTGCTTGCGTGACTCCTCCACAATTCGCTCGCTGAAATTTTTCTCAATGAACTCGGCCCAGTTCTTGCCGAAACTGTAGCGTATTTCATTTTGGGGATTAGCGATAGTTTGCTCATTTCGTGGGTACGACATCGGCTGGCTCCAGGGATGAGACACCAACGGCGGGCGATATCATGCACGATATTCTCTACCAGCCGCAGCATGCGCAAGCGGGGGAACGTCCGTTGCCAGCCTCTGGCAAGCGATTTGGCCCGTGCCACCCGCTTACTCGCGCGAGCCTAACTTGACATGGTCAGCATCCTAACCGCGCGGGCAAGCGATCGATCATTTTGGGACCTCTTAACACGCACCATGAATTCGTCCTATGGACCCGTTAGTTTTCGACCATGTCCACTTTAAAGCATCCAGTGCAGGGGGTTAGGAAACGAGCGTGGTCCGGAGGTGGCGGATTGTCATTCAGCGGCGTCCCGCTCAGAATCAACCGACAGGCCTCGATAATGCCGCTGACCAGCAAATGGAAGACCGCCAGCGCTAGCAGGAAGGGGGCGATCGCGGCTTCATCAGCAGGAAGATAATTGACTCCGAGAGACGATGGATCGTTCTCATCCACTCCCGTTCGTGAGTCCTCTTCGTGCGGTTGGCGCTCGCTCGAAACGCAGCGTCTAAGTTTTCAATTGAGAATTAATCCCGGTTTGCTTACTGCTCCTCTGCCAGTATCGTCCCACCCAGGTGCCCCAGCGATAGATCCCGAGATCTTCGACTAATCCAGAGGCCACGGCTTGGTCTACCCACGATCTCACAATGGTCTCCTTGTCAGGGGCACCTTCGGCCCTATAGTCGTCAAAAATGAGTATCGCACCGGGACTGAGCCGCGTCTCGTACAGATTGAAATCTCTTTCGACGTTGCCGTCGGCATCAAGAAACAGAAGGTCGATCGGTCGACCCGCAAGAGTCCGATTCACCTCAGCTTCGATCACCGGGTCGCTCGAGGAACCTTGTACGATGTGCACGACATCCGTAAGCCTGTATGCCTCAAGGTTCCGCTTGAGGTCCGCAATAATGTCGTTCGTGGGCACGTTGTGCTCGGGGTATGAACCTCCCAACTCGACGGAGATCAAAGGACCGGCGCCGCTAAGTTGAACGCCGCGCCCCAATGCGATGGTGGACCCACCAATGTATGGTCCGACCTCTACAATCGCGTTCTTCACCCGGGCCGCGCAGCACCGCAGAACGTACAGCGTCTCGGAGTGAAGCATGGAGATGCGGCGGATCGATTCCAACTCCGGCCACCAAGGATCCCGCCGGTAGCTCCGGGCCAAAATCGTTAAGGGATGACCGTCGAACATACCGTTCGGGTTCGTGCGCTCGCGATGTGCGGCGATTTCCTGCTGAAGGTTAGTGATTCGCGCCGCCTCTTGTTCCAGTTCCCGGCGAAATCTCTCGATCATATCTGTGAGGGCGGTCTCGCGTTCCGTTGGTTGTCGCTGAAAGTCGGTAGGCCCAGTACTTTGTTCAGAGAGATTACGCCGAAGATCGGCTAACGCGGATTCGTAATCAGCCAATTGGCGCCCGAGATCCACAAAGCGCTCCCGCTGCCGTGCGATCTGGCTCTGCAAGTGCCCCTCTCTCTCCTCAACTTCCTCTTCAAGAACGTCCATCACCATTGGCCGTGCAAGCTCTTCGAGCGGCAGCGCGTGCCCCACCTGCATGTCAGCGGTACCTTTGGTGCGATTGAGACTTCCGGATATCTC
>Ga0209382_10000865_pt1 | contig 49071 bp, 53 predicted proteins | sample SoiMetdeltSBSDD5_FD_187599 | JGI IMG/M metagenome (GOLD analysis project Ga0209382, IMG submission 187599) | Bulk soil microbial communities from a Populus tree surrounding site in Tennessee, USA - Soil MetaG P. deltoides SBSDD5 (SPAdes) (version 2) | ecosystem: Environmental > Terrestrial >...
GCGGGCCGGCTCGAACGTGTGCGAGCCCAGGAAGGAGTCGACGAGTTCGCGGGCCTCGAACCGGACGGCCTCGGAGAGCATCTTGAATTCCTTGTGGGCGCCGCGGTTCTTCCACTGCTCCTCGAGCAGGGACACGCCCTTCGCCATGTCGGACGCCTGCCGGGACTCGACGAGATGGTCGATGTACGCCTTCGACCACTCCGCGAAGAAGCCCCCGAGGAGCGCGAGGTAGTGCTTCGGCTGCTGAATCTTGTCGATGTAGACCGCCTTGAAGCCGAGCGGGCAATTCTCGAACGAATCGAGCCGGGTGTGCGAGACAGCCATTCTCATTGGGACGCCCCCTTCTGTAGTTTGTACGCCAGCCAGTAGCGGACCAACTTCGTCGCCTCACCACGCTCCGCCCAGACCGTCTCAGGGTCGCGCTGCCGCCGGCAGTAAACCATCGTCGGGGCGTTCCCGCGCTTCAGTCGGAGCACCTCGAAGTCGCGGCGCACGGGGAGGCTGGTGTAGCCCATGCGGGTAGCGAAGTCGAGGAAGTCGTCGAGTTCCGCGTCCTTGAACGTCGCGGTGTCGGGCATCAGAACGGCTCGTCTGGAGGAACGAGGAGCGGCTCTTCCTCGTTCTCGACGTCAGCGGTTCTGCTCGGCAACGCGGGGGTCGGCGGTAGCTCCCACTGCTTGACCGGCTCCGGTCGCGACGCCAGCGCAACGCGACGCGCCATCGCCTCGGTCGTCGGCGTCATGGCGTAGACCGAGGACGGCGCGAAGAACTGGGTGGCGATGGGGGTCAGTGCCTCGGCAGAATCCATTTCAGGCCCCGGGACGTCGATCCGCAGGAAGCCAGCGCCAGCGATCGTCTGCTCGGTGACGTATCCGGCCAGCCTCCGGTGCCCCATGAGTTCCACGATGTACCAGCCTGCGAAGGTGTCGCTCATGCAGTTTTCCTTTCTCGGTGCCGCTGCGTTTCCTTCTCGCAGAAGTCGGCGATGTCGCGGAGGCACTTCCGTTCGTAGATAGTCCCCGCGAAAGGGTAGAAGGCATAGCAGCGCCAACGACCGAACCATCTGACTTCTCCGAGTGACGCGCCCATGCCGGTAGTCCTCACGATCCAGATCCGCGTCTTGCCGCTTGACGATGGTGCCGGACCGTCGAAGTCAATGAATGCCCCGCTGTGGTATGGAACCGCAGGGCCAGTGTCGCTCATCTCAGAACCCCAAGCGAATCGCGCTACCGCGCTTCTCTGACACGCGGTTGAACTTGTCTCGGACCGCGACGGCCAGATCGATCCTGGCCCGGGCCGCCAGCAGGTCGCAGTAGATGATCACGTCGGCGAGTTCCTCGGCGAGCGCGTCCACGCTTCCGGTGCCGTCCTCGCGGATGATCTTCTTGACTGCGTTGCAGACCTCGCCCGCCTCTCCGATCATCGCCAGCGCCCACCGTTCCAGGGACCACGAGTCAGGATCGTGGAACGCTTCGGCGCAGCGCGGGACATTCGCTTGTCGCAGGTCGTGAAAGGACAGGTGTTCAGTAGGGTACCCCATCGTCAGAACCCCAGCATCGGATCTGGATCGTCCGCGGAGTGGGGCGGCTCGTCCACGTCCGGCGGCCCCGTGATGAGCGTCTGCTGCTTCGGTGGCGTCGCGGGCTTCGGTGCGGGCGTCGCCTGGACGGTCGTGGACACGGGCACGACGACCGCTTGCGCCGCCGCCTTCTTCTTCGCGATGATGCCGTCGAGTTCCCGGTCGATCAGCGCCACGTCCCCGCGCATCTTCGCCTTGAGGAGTTCGAGTTGCCCGACCGTCAGGCCGGCCGCCGCCGCCTTCTCGACGAACGGGTCGGGGGCCTCGGGCTCCTCGGGCATCGGCGGGAGGGCCGCCTGCGCGCGCCCGGGGAACAGGTCTTGCGGCCGATCGGACGTTGCGTCGACGAGGAAGGTATCCCGCATGAACGGCGGCGCCGGGATCATCGGCAGGTTGTGGTGGTCGATGATCCGCAGGTGGAGGACGTGCTTCACGACCGACTTTCCCTTGAGTTCCGGCGGCATCATGACGACCGGCTCGCGGGTCAGCTCGAATGGCTTGAGCGCGATGTGGCCGCCGTAGATCGAGCGCATCCAAGTGATCGCGTCCTGCACGTTGCCGAACGCCCAGAGCGACGATGTCTCGATCTGGTAGACGCCCGACCACGAGACCTGTGGCAGGAGGACGTTGAGTCGCCCGACTTGGCGGCAGCCGCGGTTTTCGTAGTAATTACACGCGCGGAATGGACAGGCGAATTCAAACATCTCGCCCTCGTCCGGCCGCTCGTCCGGCGGCATCTTGCTCACGACGGCGTGTCCCTGGGCATCGCGCTCCCCGACGTACAGCCGCGTCGCCGTCTCGCCGTCGCTCGAGCAGAACAGGATGCTCTTGGGCGAGCCGTCCGGCATCTTCTGTTTCGAGGACGCCTTCCACGCTTCGAGCCGCGTCGGGAAGTTGATCTCCGGGTCGTCGGTGGCGAACATGGCGATGAGCTTCTTCGGCGTCTCGCCGTAGACGGTCTTGACTTCCGGCACGTCGGTCAGGACGAAGTGGTCTGTGTCGGTTGGATATTCTTTTCCGGAACTCCCCATCTGCTTCACGCCGAGCCGGATCTTCCCGAGCCGCGGGAGCTTCGGTGCCCTGTCGGTCAGTCCCTTGATCACGTCAGCCTCTTTTCTTCGGGGTCAACCCGAGTTCGCGTAGGGCCCGTTCCTCTCGTTCGCGGACGATCTCGCGTGCCTCGTCTTCCTCGTCTGGACGCAGCCTATCGAGCCTGTACCAGCGCAGACCGATCTTGACGTAGGCACCGCGGTCGAATTCGATGACGTCGGTGAGGGTCTTCGGCCCGGAGAATGTCGGCACCGCTACGCCGCGCCCTTCTCGTCCCGCTCCTGCAGGCGCAGGAGGTCCAGCTTGAGGCCGATCTGCTTCGCCTCGAGCGCCAGCGCCCGGGCCCTGGGCTCTGCGGCCGCGGCCATCTGCGCCTTCACCTTCTCGAGGCGCTCCTTGAGCCGCTCGCGCTTCCGCTCCCGGTAGTAGTCCCTCTGGTACCGCTGCAGGTGGGCGCGGTTCTCCCGCTTCCACCGCTCGATCCGGCCTTCGGTCTTTCCGCTCATCAGTCATGTCTCCGATAATACCCATTCTTGACGGAATGTCAAGAACTATTCGGACGCCCCCGAAAGCCCGTCGTGCAAGGGGTGGAAGATACGCCATTGTTGACGGGTTGTCAATACACAAGAAAACGCCCGCCCCGGTGGACACCACATCCCCGAGGCGGGCGCTAACGCGAGGCCGGTGCGAATGGCCGCGCTAGATTAGAACCGAATCCCGATTCCCACGTTGCCGGTGATATGCGTCAGGTCCTTGCCGGCGCCCGCGATCGGCGCCGAGGCGTAGACCCGGATGAAGCCGCCGGGACCGATCTGTAGCTTCAGCCCGGCAACGCCGTTGACGGCGTACCGTTCCAGCCCGGGAATGTCCTTCACCAGATAGAGGCCGTTGCCTCCGAAGAACGGCCCGCTGTGGTTCGTCCCGAGGAAGTTGAACTCGAGGACGGCCCCGACCGCGTCATCCTCGCCGCTCGAGAGGTGGATCTGCGGCCCGAGGACGGCGTACCCGGCGTCTCCGATGGGCATGGCGAGCTGGCCGTCGATGAGCCAGAGCGTCTCGCCCTCGCCCTTCGGATCGTAGTAGGTGCCGGAGGCGGCGAGCTCGGATTTGGCCGGGACGACCCCGGCATGGGCGAGGACGGGCAGGAGCAGAGCGAGCAACGCGGCGAACACGACGAGTCGTTTCACGGGATCCCCCTTGGGTACTACGTTCACTGCGAAGGTGGTGGCCGACCCGGGAGTTGAACCCGGCTGCGCGGGTTATGGGCCCGTTGACCGTCCGATGGTCCAGTCGGCGCCGAGAACTACTTCTTCCACGCCTGGAACAGGTCGACGGCTCCCTGCGCCCCGATGTACGTCGGGGCCGCGATCTTCAGGAGCGGGATGATCGGCGGGTACAGGATGCCGACCGTGATGGTTCCGATGAGGGCGAACAGTTTCCGCGAATTCCACTTGCCGAGCTTCACTGGTCACCTCCCGTGGTTGCCGGCGCCGTGGCCGGTTCCTCTGCTGTCTTCAAGAACGGCAGGCGAGATCCTAGCACCTTCCGCAGGACGAACGCTATCTGATCCGCGAACAGGTCCGCCCCGGCCCCGAGCATGATGCCGACCTGGGGCGTGTACGGGATTCCCACGTTGGCGAAGCTGCTGGTTCCCGGGGCGAGCGCGACGATGTCGTCCAGCCACTCGGCCCACCAGGCCACGCAGAACAGGGCGTCGACGGTGAGGTTCATGACGAGGTGCGGCAGGCCGATGTCCCAGTAGCCCAGCCAACGATTCCATCCGGTCGCCTTCTGGTTCTTGGCGACCCAGGCGGCCCACTGCCACAGGTTCGACAACAGCACTCCGATGATGAACGCCCCCCACGGTGTCATGCTCTGCCTCCTACGGACACGGAGTCCGGAACTGCCGGCGTTTCGTGGTCCACTCCATCAGGTCGTCGACCTTCCCCTCGGTGCGGCAGACATCGGCGCGCACCCCCTTCACGTCCCACTTGATTGTGTTCACGTCGAGGCTCACCGACGCCTTGAAATCCTCCAACTTCAGGATGCGGTCATTCTGTGCCGCGGCGTACCCGCCGAGCCCGAGGAGGATGATCGCGTAGAGAGCCTGCATGATCCAGAAGGTGAGGCGCTTCGAGCCACCGTTCCCATTCTCGGTCACGGGGACACCAGTTGGGGTTCGGCGGTCTGTCGCCGGATCTCGTCCATGACCATGCGCTGCAGGCGGTCCTTGTCGATCGGCACCTTGAGTTTCACGTTGCCCCCCTCCAAGATCTCAACCTTGACCTTCAGGACGCCGATGTCGACTTCGTTGGTTCCCACCCGCGACTCGACCGCGGATGTGCGGGCCTCTGCGGCGGTGAAGCGTGCGGCGATCAGGTACCCGACGGTGCAGCCGATCAGGAAACACAGAAAGAGCAGCGTTGTGAGGAGCCCGCGGCGGCGGCTGCTCATGCCTCGACTCCTCCGAGGTGCAGGAGGTAGTGCGCCTTCGCCTTCTTGATGTAGTCGACCGGGATGATGCCGTCGCGGGCCCGCCCGCTGTTCCAGGCGTCGAAGGCTTCCTCGGGGAGCGCGTCCGGGATCTTGTCGAACACCCGCGAGTTCAGGATCTTCGTCAGGTACTCCGCGCAGACCATCGGGTCGCGCAGCCGCACCGGGTCGTCGGAGAAGCCGTGTTCGTTCGCCGTGATGTAGAGGATCTGCCATGGTCCGAATGACGAGTGCGCGAGGCAGCCCCAGGGCACGGACAGCCGATGGAGGGCTTCGCTTCCGATGTAGTACTTCCCGCCGTAGCAGTACGCGGGCTCGTGGAGCGTCGCGCCCCATCGCGCGCCACCGTTCGTCTCGTTGTCGCAGATGGCGCGCATGAGCGCAATCGGGTTCACGCCGGCTGGCACGCGCAGGGACGAGGCCCAGTGCTCGATCGCCTTGGAGATGGCGTCCTTCACGTCAGCGTCGGTCATGGATTGGCCTCCTCGGGGTTGCCCGGGGACAGCAGTCGGTTGATCATGCCACGTCCTGTCTCTGGCGGCGCCAGTTTCATTGTCGTGCGCCACCACCGTTCGGCCATCTCGTTCTTCTTCCGGTAGATGTCCTCCTGCTTCGTGCGCTTCTCCTCCGGCGACAGGTTGGGGTTGGCGTCGATCGTCTTCAGGATCGTATTGAAGCCGGTTAGGGCCGCCGCGAGCCCGCGGCCGGAGGCGTAGATCCGGAGCGCATCGGCGCGGTCCTTGAAGAGCGGCCCCGTCTGTCCGGTCATCAGGAGCTCGGGCAGACGGCCGGTCTTGTAGACGAGTTCGGCTTCCTTGAACACGTCGTAGAAGCGGTTGACGTACTCCCCCGACGCGCGCGGATAGGCCGTGCGGAACCGACCGAAGAACGGGTTGGCGTGGGCCGCCGTCCCGGCAGCCGGCTCGGCACCACGCACCATGTCGGCGACACGGAGCGCCTGCTCCCCCACCGTCCCCAGCTTCCCGCGGATCTCGTGTTGTAGGACCGCCGGCGGAACCTTGATGGCGCGGCCGAGGTCGATGGCGCTCTGTGTCGTCCAGGGCCAGTAGGTGTACTCCGGCAGGCGCCCCTCGGGGTAGACCGGGCGGCCGGTGTACAGGTTCTCGTTCGCCCATATCTCGAGTTCGCTTCGGAAGGCGTTCGGGACGACGCGCGGGACCGGGTTGAGGTCCTGCACCATGTCGCGCGCCAGCGCCCGGTACGTCGCCGGGTCCTTGTCCGCCATCCGGTCGAGCGTGGCCCAGATGCCCGACACCCACCAGCCGTAGATGTGCGGCAGCTTGAACTGGAAGGGCTCCTGCTTCGGATCGGGGTGATGAACCGTCCAGTAGTTGTCCTTGACGTTGCGCGGCAGGTTGCGCCACTGCTCCTCGTTCTCGTCGTCCCGGCGGTTCCAGGCCCACACGGCCATCGCCAAGGGGGTCAGCAACAGGTTGAGCCGCCAGGCCAGCCGGATCGGGTGGTGGCGGATTTCCCGGGCGACGCGCTCCTGTCCGATCATGAAGGGCGCGAAGAAGGACGCAACGCGGGTGATGCGGGCCGTCAGCCAGCCCTGTCGGCCGAAGTTGATGTCCGACTCGCGCGCGATCTTGCCGACCTCCATCATCTCGTTGCGGCCAGTCGCTTCCCGGAGCCCGGCTGCCTGGGCCGCGGCCTGCCTCGTCGTGTGCTCGAACACCATCCCGGCCTTGGCCGAGTAGGCCAGGAAGTACCGGGCGATGTTCATCGGGTTCATCCACCAACGGGGCGCCTCCCCTGCGGCCCTGAGCATCTTCAGCCGCATGAGGTTCCCGAGGGCGCGCGGGTCGAGGCCCATGTAGGTCGACATCCCCGTCGGCGCGCGACGGTACTTCTGCGCGAGTGGACCACCACGAACCTGCTGCGAGAAGGCGCTCGGCAGCTCCGCGACGTACTTCGCGGCGTTCTCGCTCTGAATCGCCGTCGAGAAGAGTTGCGGGAAGATCTGGCCCAGCCAGAACGTCGGGTCGTAGACCGCGACGCCGCCGCGGTGAATGCGCGCGAACCCGCCCATCCACTTGCTGATGGCGTCGTCGGGGATCAGGTCCATCCCCTCGATGGCCCGATACAGGTCCGGGTCGAAGTAGTAGAGCTCGCGCTTCCCGTTGACCCAGACCCAGTCGTACGGGGCCTTCGGCTTCATCCAGCTCGGCAGGTAGACGGTCAGGTAGTGTTCCGCGAGAGCGTCGTCCACGAGCGCCGGGTCGACGCCGGCCTGGATGAGCTTCGCCTTGACGCGGTCGAGGCTCAGGTGGACCGGGTACTGCTGCATCGGGACGCGGTGGACGAGGTCGCCGCCGCCCGGCATCATCTTCGCCATCCTGATCAACGACTGGGCCGCACGGTTGCGCTCCGCCAGGTCGATCGCGAGGAACGTCATCCTCTGGTACGCCTCGAAGATCGGCATGAGGTCGCGCGTCGAGCCCTTCCGCTTGTAGAGGCCGGTGGACAGCCCGGCGACGCGGGCCCCGCCTGCCTGTCCGGCCGGGCGGTTCCCGAGGTCGTCGTCCATCACGCGCAGCCAGGGGCGGTAGTCCGGCTCGTCCTTCATGAACTTCTGGGCCCGGGCGTCCGACACGAGCCCGCCCCAGACCTGGTATCCGAGGAGCGCCCCGCGGTACTTCTGCAGTAAGGCGGCCGCGCGCCGGAACTCCTTATTCGTGCTGAACTTGTTGATGGCCTTGTCGACCCAGGCGTTCTCGATGCCGACGCTCTCCTCGACGTTCTCGCCCTTCGTGTCCCGCAAGTCCCTAGCGCGCAGGGACGTCGTGTACATCTCGAAGTCGCGCCACTTGTCGTGGGTGAGGTCGGCGATCTGCAGGAGCCCGGGAATCGTCGGCGGCAGGTCCGGCCTGTCTGGTCTGACCGGGCCGTGCTCAAGGAACGTCTCGATCGTCTGGAACCTGCTCTGTAGGGCGGAGAACACCTCGCCCGACCGCCACTCCATCGGCAACTGTTCCTTCGGGATGCCCATGCCGCGCGCGGCCTTCTCCTCGAGCCACTCGGTCATCGTCGCGGACCAGTACAGGGCGCGGTGGACGCGACGGAACGGGGTCGCGGCGCCGACGTGCCCGGTAGCGCCGTAGGTCGTGCGGAACATTGAGCCGAACTGCTCCTCCCAGGGCGAGCCCTTGAACGTCTCGTACTCCTGCCGGAGCGCCTGCATGTGGGCGAGCACCTGGTCGGTGCGCGGGTCAGCCGCCATCCTCGCCTCGAACCACGGGTAGAACTTCGGGGCGACGCGCTGGGCCTTGGCGTTGTCCGTGACGTACATCCGGACGAATTCAGCCAGCCCCTCCGGGAACGGGTCGCGCCCCTGCGATGGTGTCGCCAGCGGTAGGAGCTCGCCACGGAACCGGCGCATCTCGGCGTTCGATACGCTGCCAAGGTCGCCGCTCGGGTCGAGCCCGAACAGGATCTCGTCGAGGAAGTGGCCCGACTCGTGGACCGCCGCCTGGATGTCGTGGGCGGTGCGCCGGCGGGCATACTGCTGGCCCGGCCAGTAGCGCGCCTTGACGTTCCGCCCCGCCATCCCCATGCGGCCGATGAAGCTCTTGAGGCCGATGTTGCGGAGGTAGTCGTTGAGCATCTGGTTGCGGCTCTTGATGCGCGCCTTCTCCGTGACGCCCAGCTTGTCCCAGATGGTCCACAGCCAGGGCCGGCCGGACGGCTTCACGGGACGGCCGGGGACTCGAAGGGCTGGCGACGGTCCGGCCATGTCCCGCGGCTCCGGCTCGGCGCCAGGGAGCTTCCCCTGCCGCCGCTCAACGTCCTTCTTCTCCTCGAGCCCGAAGAGCGTGTCGTCGCTCCACTCGATCGGGTTCGTCTTCGCCTCGATCATCCGACGCTGGATGGCGAGGAGGCGCTGGCGTAGGAGTTCCTGCTGCGTGACGAGCTTCGGCCGGTCGGCGAACATCTCCGACTGCGACGCCTTCCCGGTCTTCGGGTCGGGCGGTGACTCCAGGATGAGGCGGTCGGCCGCCTCGATACCGACAGGGCGCTCGGCTGGCTTGAGGATCTGCCGGCGCAGGTCGGTCACGATGCCGTCGATCATGCGGATGTCCGACTCGATCTCGTTGATCTGCTCAAGCCGATCGGGCCAGTCCGATCGCTTCCGGATCTGGTCGACCTCGTTCTGCAGGCGCGCCCGTTCCCGGCTCATCCAGCCGATGACGACCTGCGGCTCCGTCTTCTCCCCGACCATGGCCCGTGCCGTCCCGCCGTTGCTCCCGTTGGCGTCGAGCTCGGGGAACATGAACCGCTCGAGCTCGTCGGAGTTCGGGTTCTCGACCTCCCCGGACACGGCGGCCCCCATCATCCGGCTCAACCAGGCCATGTTCGTCGCGATCTTCCGGTCGCTCGGCGTGTCGTTGAACAGCCAGAGGATCTCGGCGCTGCTCTGGGAGCCCAGGCGGAAGCCGCGGCCCATGACCTGCTTCGCCGTCGACGCGGTGTAGGGGGTCGACACGATGTAAGACACGCGGCGGTGCGTCCCGATCTTGTCCTGCAGGTTGAGGGCCTCGGCGCCGGCGGCCATGGTGATGATCCCGACCTTGGCCTTCCCGTCCATGATCTGCTTGATGTTCTTCTCGCGCTGCATCCCGCCAGCGACCTCGTCCCCGGTGATCTTCACGGCCTCCGGGAAGGCGTCCTGAATCAACCGGACGGGGCTCGGCACCGCGATCGGCGGCGTCACCCTCTTGAGCGCCTCGAGAATGAGCGGCATCTTGCTCCCGGCCGGGTAGCGGTCGGGGTCCTCTTCGTAGCGGTTCCACCAGTTCTCGACGCTGCTGTCGTTCTTGCGGAGCAGGAAGAACAGGACCGTCTTCCCGTTCGCAACGTCCTTGCGGGCGCGCTCGATCGCGGCCGGGAGCTTGTGGGCCTCGTCGTACGACCGGCGGAAGAAGTGCTGGATCCCCCGGAGCATCCTGAGCATCGCCCGGTCGTTGTTCATGACGGCCTCTTCGAGGAAGCCGTCGAAGACGCCGTTCATGCGGGTGTACGCCTCGGAGTTCTCCTGCGTCAGGGGGACGAGCACGTTCTCGCTCGTCAGGGTGATGGCCTGGCCGTTCGAGTTCTTGATGTCGGCGAAGTCGATCTCGTTCTTCCCCATCCGCCCCTGCTTCACGAGGGCCTCGTGCATCTTGCGGACCTTCGCCGGCGTCAGCCCCTCCCACCGCTCCTTCTCCGGGTTGAACCGGATCTGCATCGTGTCCTCGAGCCACTTCCGCCAGTTCGTCCACAGGCCCAGCCGGGTCAGGTAGCCGGTGTGCAGGATCGACTCGAACGGCGTCGCCGAGAGGAACAGGACGTTCTTCGCGTAGTCCGGGTGCGTGATGCTCTCGCCAGCCACGGCCCCCCGCGTCTGGCCGGTGTACCAGTTCTTCAGGGCGTGGCTCTCGTCGAAGACGAGCAGGTCGGGGTGGTACCCCTCGACGAGCCCCAGGGTGTTCGACGCCTGGAGGATCTGCAGTCGGGCGTAGGTGACGAAGTTGACGACGCCCTTCTCCGCCCGAAACGTCCCCTTGACCTCGTGGACCTTGAGGCCGAGCGGACCCAGGACGTCGGCGAGCCACTGCTTCATGATGCCGGGATTCCGGGCGACGATCATGACGCGGGCGTTCGGGTTCTTCCTGAGCATCGAGTCGATGACGAGGCCGGTCGTCAGGGTCTTCCCGGTTCCGGTGCCGTCCCCGTTGACGTAGGCGTGCCCCTTCTCGAAGGCCATGGTCGCGCGCGCCGCCTGCTCGACCTGGTGCTTCATCGGCCGCTTCCCGCCGAACTTCTTCTTCATCTCCTCGAGCCGCTCCGGGGTCGAGTACTCGGCGTGGAACGCCTTCCCGGCGCCCGTCAGTTCCGGCAGGAGCTCGCGGCTGATGGTCGCCACGCCCGGGTCGGTCTGGCCCCGGTCGAGGGTCGGCGCTACCGCCGGAGCGGGCCCCGGGCGGCCTGCCGATGCTGCGGCAGTTGCCGTCCCTGCCGGTCCTGGCGCCGACGGAGGTGCCGGGCGAATTCCTCCAGGAACCTCTCGAGGTCCTCGTCCTCCGGCGGGTTGTACGCGACCCCCAGCTCCCGTTCCTTCGGGTCGTTCGACGACTGGCAGAGTTCCTGTAGCGACTGGTCCACGTTGCCCCTCCTGTGGCGTGATGAAGCGCCGCATCCCGGGCAGGCGGGTCAGAAGCCGCCACAGCCCCGGGACGTACTGCTGGATGTTCGGCCCGAATTCCTGCGACAGGGCCGTCTCGAGCCGTTCCTGCGTGATCGCCCCCTTCGCAACGTGGTAGGCGCCGGCCGTGAAGACCAGCTCCTTGATCTCGTCGTCGGCGTCCTGGTACGGGTCGCCGGTGCGGGCCCGCTCCGCCATGTTGCGGGGGCCGCCGCCTGGGGCGTAGTACCGCGCGCCGGCCGACCGCCCCACGATCGGCACGCGGTCGAACTCGTCGAGCGTGATGGTCTGGCCGCCCTGGTCCTCCGGGCCGCTCGAGAGCGTGATGACGCCCGGAGCCTTCGACGTGACGGTGTAGTAGTTCCCGTCGCCGGTCGTGAAGGACTCGCCTTCCTTGAGGTCTCCGGCCGCGACGTCCGTCGTCATGGACGCCAGTTCCGGGTCGATCTTCCCGAAGCCCTTCCGCTTCCCGCTGACCTTCGGCGCGGTCTTCCCGCTCAACTCGGTGATCATGCGGATGATTTCGTTCCGGGCCTCGATGGCGTCCCCGCCGGCGAACCCCTTCTCGGCGGCCATCTGGGCGGCCTCGTCGAGACGCATCCCGCCGTCCGTCCGCACAACGAGCCCGGAGCCCCAGTTCTTGTTGACACCCGCGAGGATCTCGTTGAAGGTCTTCAGGCTCTCCTTGTATCCGGGCTTCGTCGGGTCCTCGCCGACGAACGTCCGCTGCAGGCTGTCGCGGGAGATCGGCCCCTGCTCGAGGATGACGTTCCACCAGTGGCCGAGTTTCCCTTCCATCGCGGCGAGACGCTTCTGGCGCCCCTTGGCGGCCCCGGACGGCCCGGCGGGCTTCGGTGGCTCCGGCGGCGGCTGCCCCTTCCCCTTGGCCTCCCGGAACTTCTTGATGTACTCCTGTTCTTCGGGCGTGATGAAGACGTTCTGGCCGGGTGCTGGCGGGCGCGCCGCGGCCGCGTGGTCGATGGCGTCGGCCACGAGGCGCTCCTCGTCCCGGTTGAGCGGGGCGAACTTGTCGATCTCAAGGAACCCCTTCTGCCCGCCGCCCTTGACGTACTTCGTGGCGAAGGCGGCGACCTCGGGGCGGATCTTCGTCAGGTCGATCTCTCGCGCGCCGGGCGCGCGGCGTTCCGTCGGGGCCGGAGCGGCCTGGACCGGAGCCGTGGTCGGTGCCGTTTCAGCTGGCGGCGCTTTCGTCTCGGGAGTCGCGGCGGGCGCACCGAGGCGGGCCCGGAGCCGGGCGGCGGCGTCCTTGTACGTCGTCTCGCTCGGCACGTCCGGCCGGACGGTCTCCGGCGGCTTCGCCGTGGCGGCCTGGATGTCCTCCTCCGTGACCGTGGTGGCAGGCTGGGCCGGCGCCGTCTGACGCCCCGGTGGCGGCTGGGCGATCCTGTCCTCGATCGCCTTCAGGATGAGCTTCTGCGGCGCGCCCGGGCGCTCGTACGTCGCCCTCTCCTCCGGTGTCGCCGCGTCGAGGATCCGCTTCTCCCGGGCGGCCTCCCGGCGCGCGACCCCGACCTCCCCGAGCCGCTGCAGGTCATCGACCGTCCCCTGCGCCTGGATCTCCGCCTCGGTGATCCACGGCTTCATCGTCCGGACGCGCTCGATCGCCAGCTGCCGCTCCGACGCCTGGCCGAGCGTCGCCGACGTTGCCGGCCCCAGGAGTGGCGGCGTCTGCGCTGGCGGCGGGATCCGTGGCTGAACCGCCGTTGTCTCGATGCCGAACTGGGCGCTAAGTCGGTTGATTTCCATGATAATACGCGACATCTTCGCCGCGTCGTTCGGCCCCGCGACCCCCGTGTCGATGCGCGCGCCGATCCTCTCGGCCTCGTCCACGAGCTTCGAGAGCTGCTCCTTGGCGAACAGCCGGTTGGCCTGGGCGATTTCGGTCTGGGCGGCCCCCGGGGGCTCGACGGCGGCGGGCGCGCCTGTCGGTGCCGCCCCGGGCGCTCCGGGCCCGGCTGGGCCGCCCGGAGGCGGCGGAGGGCGCGTTCCTGGCGGCCCGGGCGGTTGACCTTCCGCTCTCGCGCGCCTCGACGCGGCGTAATCGTGGATGCCGGAGAACAGGATCCCGACGATGGCGCCGGCGCCGGCCGACTGAAGCGCCTGGTCGTTCCAGCCGCGCTCCGGGTCGTAGAGGTGCTTCGCCGTCAGGTTGCTCATGACCTGCTGGACGAACTCCTGCCCGCCCTCGTCCGCGGCCGAGAAGAGCGCGTTCTTGACGTAGCCGATGACACCCGGGGCGAGCCCCTTCCTCGACAGGATGCTCTCGAGCCCGAGCGCCTCCGAAGTGCCCCACAGGGCGTTGAGCCCGGCCGCGGCCATCGCGGTGTCCGGGTCGGCGCCCGCCTGGATTGCCTCGTGATACGCCTGCGGGCCGGCGAACACGGCACCGGTCGCCATGATCGCCGCCCGGGAACCGCCTGCGGCGGCCCCGACGCCCCAGAACAGGAGGGTCGAGCTGATCGCCTGCGGCAACACGGTGTACATAAACGAGTTACGCAGCCGCTCGTCGTTCGGCAGGTACTTCTCCATGTAGTCGCGGATGATCTGGGAGTACTTGTAGGCCGCCACGTCCTCCGGCTTCAGCGTCGGGTTCTCCTTGAGCGCCTTCTCGACTTCCCCCTGGAACGTCGCGTCGACCTGGCCGCGCGCCTGCGGGCCCGGCCGCGCGAATCCCGGCCCGCCCGGGCGCATCGCCGTCATCGCGAAGTTGTCGATCGCGGTGGCGAGGATGCCCATGCTCTCGCCCACGGACGCGGCGAACTCCGGGACGACACGGAGGGCGCTGATTCCGGCCTGCTTCGCCTTCTCCCCGGGGGTCGGCTCGGGCGGGAGCTGCTGGACCGGCATGCCACGCTCGGCCATGTACTGCTCGCGCGCGCCCTTGGGCATCGCCATCAGGTCCGTGAGGTTCTGCGGGCCGGCGCGCTGGAGCGGCGGCAAGGCGAGCGGCGGCCCCGGTTCGGCCTCGACGGTGGCCGGTGGCGGCTGCTCGACCGCGGGCGGCGTCGGTTCCGGTGGCGTCGGTTCCGGTGGCGTCGACGGCGGCCCGGCCATGAAGTTCATGACCTCGTCGAAGTCATTGAAAACTCTGGCCCGGGGTCCTCCGGTGATGCGCGCGACGTAATCTGCCGTCACGGGGTCGAACTGACCGCCGGTCGCAGCGGCCCCGGCAGTTCCCAGCTTGTGAGCCGCGACCGCCATGTCGTAACGGCCCCCGAACATATCGAGATGCCGACGCAGCCGGCGCATCGCCGCGTCCGCCGCCTGAGCCGGATCGTATGGGTCGATTCCCTCTTCCTGGGACGTCCCGTCGAGGAACTGGTAGAGGCCCTTGGCGCTGCTCTCCCCGTTCGGTGGCACGGCGCGCGGGTTGAAGCCGCTCTCGCGGTAGGCCAGCGCACGACCGATGTCCTCGCGCACCCCGTACCGGCCGGCCGCTTCCCGGATCAGGTCGTCGTACGGGCCGGTCGGGACGCTCGGGCCGGAATTGTAGGGGCGGGAATCAACCGGGCGGGGCCCCGTCGCGGGCTCGCCGAAGAACTCCATGACGTCGGCGAAGTCCCGGCGGTTCCGATCCTCGGGGCTCGACACGTTACGGGTAGTACGGCTGGGAAGGTGCGACGGGTCCGGGCTGCTGTCCGCCGGCCTGGGCGCCCGCCTGGCGCTTCTCGTAGGCGGCGATGGCCTGGTCCTGCTGCTCGGCCGTGAGGTTCCTGAACTTCGCGTAGATGTCGGGGGTCATCCCGGCAATCGCCTTGCGGCGTCTCTGGAGGGTCGCCCTGCGGCCCTGGATATCGTTCACGATCTGGCCTCGCCCAGGATCGGTGACCGGCATGTAGGCACCGAACGGGTCCGACGTCGCCTGTAGGTACCGGCCCTCGTCGGCCCGGATCTCGCGGTCGATATCTTCCATGGCCGCTTCCTTGGTCGCCGGTGCCTTCTTGGCTCCCTCCTGCGCCTTGAACTGCGCCAGCGCCTTCCACTGCGGCTTCGTGTACGGGTAGTCGGCGTTCCCGACGTCGGCCTGCGCCTTCTCGACCTTGTCGACGTAGTCGAGCTCCTGGCTCGGGCGGTTCTCGACGGCCCTTCTGGCCCGCTCGTACGACCCAGCCTTCTCGAGGTCCGAAGCGACCCCCGCGGCGGCCGACCGCCGGCGCTCCCCGATCTGCGCCTCCGCCATCGCCCGCTCGTACGGCTCCCGGTGCTGCGAGACGATCATCTCGCGCTGCCACGGCTCGCGCGCGGCCAGCATCCCTAGCTTCTCCCTCTTCGAGTACGGGGCGGGCTCGGGCAGGCGGTACGGCTGCGTGAGGCTCTGGAGGTACTGGTCGGCGATGTCCCGGTAGCGGCTCTCGGGGGCACCCCCGGTCTCCGGCACGCGCTCGGCCTGCTGCGGCGGCCCCGTCGGCTCTTCCTCGGCGCCCATGGCCTGAGCGTACGGACCGGGGGATGTTCCACGAGGAACCGCCGGGGGGTAGTTCCGATCTCGGAGTCGGCCCATGAGGCCCATCTGCCGGTCGTCGACGGGCGCGGGCCGCGGGCCGCCACGGATCATGTCCTCGTAGCCGCCGACGATGTCCTGGCCGCCCGGCTGAAAATCGGAAGGGTCGAGGAAGAACGGTGATCGCGCCATCGCCTACCCGTAGACGTTCCGCTGGTCCTTCTTGCTGACGAACGGGTTGTTGTCGGTCCCCTGCAGCCACAGCCAGTCACGGTAGGCGTCGCCGAGGCCCTGCGTGACTCCGGTGAGCGTGGACGGCCGCGGGACGTACTGGTAGGGGGCGCCGAGGCTGGCGCTGATCTGGGCCGACCGCGTCTGGTTGGCGGCGTCCCGGGCCGCCCCTTCGTTCTCCGACCAGTACCGCCTCATGTTCTCGCCGATCTGCGCCTGGCGGCCCGTCCGGATGGCGCTGCGGCCGGCCAGCGCGAGACCGCTCCCCGAGAGCCCCCGGCGCGCGACGTCGGTGTCGAACGCCTGCATCGCGTTCTGCTCCCCGATCGCGGCGCGGTCCTGCTCGCCGACGAGCCACGGCCGGTTCGTGTCCTGAAACTCCTTGCGGTACCGCTCGTAGTTCGCGATGTACGCATCCGGTGACGCGAAGCCGAGCGTCTCGGCCCGCTGCCGCTCGATACCCTTCTGGACGCCCTTGGCCTGCTTGGCCCCCGCGCGCGCCTCGAGGAATCCCTGGACGACCGGGATGCCATGGAGGATGAGCTGCTTCCAGTCGAAGCCACCGCCGGGCTGCTGACCGCCCCCGCCTGGCTCGCCGTTCCCGAAGTCCATCCCGCCATTCGGCTGAAACGGATCTGTGTTGCCGAAGTCGAACGGGGTGGGGTTCTGGTTCACGAACGTCGGCGGATTGCCGGTCGGGAAGTTCTGCGCGCCGGGCGGCTGGTAGTTCGGCGAGCCCCCGCTCGGCAGCGGCGCGCCGCTTCTCTGCTGCATCAGGCTGGCCGCCCTGGAGGGGTTCGCGGCGGCCCAGGCGTTCCACGCCGCGTCGATCGCCTGGCGGTTCTGCTGATAGAGCTGCTGCAGGTACGGCGTGTTGTACATCCACGGCGGGCGCGGGATCTGCTCAGGCATCGTGGCGCTCCGCGGGTGAGGTCAGTCGGCCCGTCGGCCGGGTGGTCTCTGGGGTGATTCTACGCCATTTCCGGGCCAGTGCAAGTCGCCTCACGACGCATTGCCTCCCAGGCCCGGCTCGTTCGCTGCGATGTCCGCCTCGAGCGCGCCACGCAGCCCGTTGAACTGCGAGACACGGTTGCGGAGCGCCGTCAGCCGCGTCCCCTCGTAGGTGATGTCCTGCTCGTCGCCATTCTCGAAGCGGAGATGGACGACGACCCTGTTTGACTTGTAGTTGACTCCGACCCACTCGATCTCGTAGGTGTTGTCGTCGGGCCGAACGCGCGTCTGTGTCAGAGTGACGGTCATGCGCTGCTCCCATCCACGATGAGGCCCGTGGCGGCCAAGGCGGTCAGCAGGGAGGCGAGGGCCGCGTTCCCGCCCCGGCTGCCGGTGACCGTTGCCTGCGTGACCGGCGCCGTGGCGTAGAACCCCACGTTCGCGCCGTCATGGTTCAGGGCGCCGTCGATCTCAGCTTCGCCGGTCGTGTGAACCTTTCCGGTGATCTGGACCTCTCCGCTCCCCACGAGGTCCGGGTCGATGATCATGTTCGTCCCGTCGTAGGAGATCGTCGCGTCGTTCCCCGTCCCGAACTTCATGAGGACGTTGTCGTCCATCCGGGTCGGGCCCTTGAAGTAGACGTGGCCGGTCCCGACGACATCCGGATCGATGATGAGCTCGGTCCCGTCGTAGTAGATCTCGGCGTCGAGGCCCGTGCCCAGAATGTGCTTGGAGTTGTCGTTCATCACGGTGCCGGTGAAGAAGGAGGCATCGTTGCCGAAGAAGGACCACTTGTTCGTCCCGACGCCGTGGGCGGCAGCGTAGAAGCCGACGGCCGTCGTTGGCGTCCCGGTGGTCGCTCCCAGAGCGTAGTAGCCGGTCCGCTGTCCCGTCCCGCGCGGGAGAGCGCCGCAGTAGAACCCTTCCGTATTGACAGCCTCGCCGCCCGGGTCTGCCGTGCTGCTGGGGTCAACCCACACGCCCCGGCGGATGGTGTCGCCAATCGTTGGCATCATGAAGCGGGCGGTATAGGCGTTGGTGACCGTGCCGAATGTGCCGACGGTGGGCCAACCGCTGATGCGGACTGCGTAGATGTCGGTGATGACCGTGCTCGCCCCAGAGGGGCAGGCCATCGCTCCGCTCAACAGGCCGATCTCGGTCCAAGTGTAGGCGTTGGACCCCATGCTGCCGGTGCTGTAGACCAGCCGCATCACCTGGACCGTTTCTCCCGAGTAGGTCGGCAGAGTCGAGGTCTGAGTGATGTTGAACTCGCCCGAGCGGTGCGTGATGCCGGTATAGGTGGTCGCAACGTTGTAGGTGACCTGGCTGAACAGGCCGTGACTCAGCACGGTGCCGACATTCGATGTCTGGGCGCTGAAGTTGACGACTCGGCCGATGACGGCTCCCGTCGCCCCTCCGGCGCCAGCCCAGAACGGGAACGTGATCTGATCGCTCGCGGAGCGCAGGTTGAGAACCCCGAGGCTCCCAAGTACGGTGATGTCCGTCCCGTCGTCGGATGCCGTCACCGTGGCGAGGCTGCCGAGCGTCTGGAGGGTCGGAGGAAACTTGTGGACGTGATCGCGTCGCGCCGCGAAGGCCGCCGACCCTGTCGCCGCAGCTGACGCCAGAGCTGCTGGCACCGTCGTATCGAATATCGGCAACGTCGCGTCCACGCGCACGAGGCTGTTGCTCGAGCCTTCCGCGGCCGCCGTCCCGAGCGTGAACGCCGGTGCCGCCGTCGCGACGTCGTGACTGTGGTCGTTCCGGGAGAAGGACGTTCCGACGCCGACCGAGTTCGACGACGTGCCACCGAGGATGGAGATCGGCGCCGCGGTCGCGAGCGGGTCGGCCCCGCCCGGGCGGTGCGTCGGGGCGTGCAGTCCGACGCTCGAGGCGCCGGTCGAGAGCGTGATTTCCTTGATAGCCCGCTGCGAGTCGCCGAGCGATAGCAGGATCTCGACGATGGCCGCGTCGACCTCCGCGCCCCAGCGGTTCACTTCGTTCGGCGACGTGAACGCCTTCAGGCGCTTCTTGTGCGCGCGCGGGATGCGGATCGTCGTCGTCATGCTACAGGGCCTTCCCCCACGGCTCGACCTCGGCTTCCATCGACGACACCGACCTGTCCGTCCCGGCCACGTTCTCGGAGATCTTCACGCGGACGTGCGTCCCGGAGTTCCAGATGCCGCCGCGGTACGTCCTCGTCTTGGACCGCTCGACCGTCGATGTCCCGAACGCCTCGGTGCCGGCATTCGTCTGCTTCGAGACGTTGGTCATCGTCACGGGCCGGAGCTGGTCGCGCTTCGACAGGGCGTACTCGACCGCCGGGGCGTCGTCGTCCGTCCCGTCCATCGCCAGGAAGACCCGGCCGACACGCTTCCGCGACGTCTCCGTCCCGAGGTTCTGGTCGCCGGTCTCCGCTTCCCAGTTGATCGTCCCCTGGGCGTTCTCGTACAGGCTCGCGTCGGTCGGTTCCTGGTCCTCGAGGTAGACGTTGCCGCTCGAGGCGGTGTCCCCCGTGTACAGCCGCGTCTCCGTGTTGACCTGGTGCGCCACGGCCGCCGCCCCCGCCCGGAAGTGAATCGGCCCGGTCCACTTCCCCAGACCGTTCTCCTTCATGTGGAACGGGTGGTAGTGGTAGATGAAGGCGATGTCGTTGGTCAGCGACGACGCCGACGGCACCATCAGGACGACGATGAAGTACTTCGGGAACGCCTTGGCGATGGCGAGGTTCATCGCGTCGAAGTTGACGAGGCTCCGGTCCCAGTTGAGGTCCTGCCCGATCGGGATGGTCTGGTAGCCGTCGGTCACGAACGGCCCGCGCGAGCTCAGGTAGAACAGCCGGTTGTTCGGCGCCCCGACCCCGAAGTTGACCACCGACCGCTTCGCGACGCAGCCGTGGTCGTCCGTGACGAGCTGGCGCGACGCCAGGCCGACTCCGAACCCTGGATCCGTGACTCTCGGGAGTGTGTCGTGCCGGAAGATGCTGTTGAGCGTGAAGGCGATGAGCCGGTCGTTCGCGACCCCCATCCCCGACACCTTGTCGCCGCGGGCGTTCTCCTCGCGCAGGAAGTGGACGGGGGAGAACTGCTCCGGCTTGTCCGACTGGCTGTAGTAGATGTCCTGCGGGAACGACGGGATGCCGGAGACGAGCAGGCTGTTCTCGAACATGCAGATGATGTCGCCGTTCGGGGGCGTCCCGTTGACCGTGATGTAGTTCCCGGCGAGGGGCGACCCCACCATCGGGAGCGTCGGCCGGGTCGACAGGAAGGCGTCGTCGACAGTGTCGAAGCCCCAGACGTCGTTGTTCGTGGCCGCGGGCGCGCCGGCGTCCGTGTTCGTCCCGTCGTAGTAGTACGAGGTCACGGTCTGGCTGGCGATCTCGGCCAGGAGGTAGAAGACCGAGCCGCCCGACTGCGTCCTGTAGATCCGGAACTTCGTCACGGTGTTGACTCTGGCTGGCAGCGTCAGTTTGAACGTGTCGCCCGCCGCCGTGGATGCCTTCACCACGACCGTCGATGACGCGCTCTCGATATCCAGCGTGGGGTCATACTCGGTGTAGGCGTACTGGAACGTCGTCCCGGTCGGGTACAGGGTGTCGGTGTTCGCGAGGATGGAGACGGTCGGAGCCCCGGGGCTCGTCAGGCCGAGGTCGCGGGTGTTGCCGGTGCCGGTCCAGACCTGCGGCGTGTTGATGCCGTCGAACCAGTAGGCGCGGTCGGCCCCGTTGTAGTAGGCACACTCCGCGCGCCCGGCCGCGGACGCCAGCGTCTTGCGCGTCGTCCAGGCCCCGGTTGCGCCGACTGGTGCCGTCGCGAGCGTCGTCCCAGCGGCGCCGACGAGGAAGGCCCCGGCGCTTCGGAACTGGATGAAGTCGAGCCCTGCGATCCCAGCCGACCCGAAGGCCCCGAACAGCGACCGGCCCCAGATCTTGTGGAGGTCGATGGACTCGGGGCGGTAGTACGAGTTCCGGCCGATGCGGAGCTCGCCCGGCTTGAGGCCGTCGGGCGACGACCCGAGGTTGATACCCTGGTCGAAGCGAATCGGGACGGGGTGCATCAGGTCACGTTCGAGAAGCCGGTTTCAACCCAATCGGCGACGGTAGAGTCGAAGCGTACGCGCAAGCTGTCCCTTGGGCCGATGGCCCGCGACGCCGCCCCGAGACGCAAGTTGCTGCTCGCCAGAGAGCCCTGGTCCTGCACGGTGATCACGTCCGTCGGGTCCACGTTCATGATTTCGATTTCCTGCCCGTTGTAGTAGCCGTCGAGGATAGTCGGCGCGCTCGTCAGCGTGTAGGAATTGTCGGCCGTCAGGAGTATCCGGTCGGCGCTTGGCGTGATCGCGTTGCCGACGGCCGTGATGTTTCGCGTGATGCCATCGTTCGGGACGTTCCGGCGCAGGAATACGCCAGTCGCCGTCCCGAGGGGGCCGGTGATGCCACCCGTGGCGTTGCCACGGCAGTCGTTGTCCTCGATGATCGAATCGTTGGGACCTGGGTTGCCGCCGCTCCCGATGATGATCCCGTAGTCCTGGGTCTGGGTGCCCTGGTCATCGAAGCAGCGGTTCCCGCGCACCGTAATGTTCTGGATGGTTCCGCCGTAGTTGGGGCCGACATTGATGCCGTAGGACTTGAGGGCGGCGCTGACCCCGTTGTTCTTCGAGACGTTGTTCACGATCTGGACGTTCTTGCAGGCGTAGACGGTGTTCGGCCCGATACTGATGCCGCCCTCTTGGGAAGGCGTGGGGGCGCTGGCAGACGTGTCCTGCTTCACGCAACGGTCAACCTCGTTGGGTCCAACGACCCCATCCTTGGCCCCCACGACGAGGATCCCGTCCCGTCCGCAGTTCTTCACCACGTTCCCGGTCACCGAGAAGCCAGCGATGCCAGTCCCAATCGCGATCCCGCGGAACTGATCGGCCGGTTGAGCCCCAGAGGAGTCGAGTCCGTTGATGGAGTTCCCTGTCACAGTCACGCCGGTCATGTAGTACACGCCGGTAGTGATAAGGCCACCGAGCGCGATGGCGCTGTCCGCCAGCGACAGGGCGAATCCCCTGACAGTGTTCCCGGTGACGGACACGGCGTCGATGGTCCCGGTGTCGCCGGCGTTGATCGCGCCTATCGCCATCGCCGTCTTTCCTGAATCCACGATGGCATTGCCAGATACGTTGATCCCAACGATGCTCGCGGCGCCCTGAATACGACAGAAGATGTTGGACTGCGCGATGTTCTTGAGCCGATTGCGCTGCACGGCCCAGTTGTACAGCGTGCCGCCGAGCGACCCCTCCAGCTTGATAGCGCCCCACCCGTCGATCGCGTTCTCTGAGGCATCGACGTTGTCGCAGTCGAACACCTGGAACGAGTTGTAGGTCTGCTGACCGCCGGGACCTACGACCGTGTTGTCCTTCACTCTGATGCGCGCGCCCTTGCTGGCGCTCGTCTGCACCTTGACCAGATCGGACACGCGGTTCGTGAGGTTGATCCAGCGGTTGCGTTCGATGTCGATGTCGGTGCAGCCGCCCGTGAGTTCAATGTCCCTCACGGTGGTCGCGCGGCTGTTGTTGTCGAAAGTGATGTCGCGGATGCTCACACGCGACAGGGCGCTTCCGGCGTCCTTGAAGATGTTGACGCCGTCGAGCGATGCGCCGCGCTGAATGGTCGCTCCGTTCCCGATGATCGTCAGGTTGCTCTTCAGGGTAATCGCAGCGGTCGGCAGGTAGATAAGCGGACCGCTCAGAACAACGGTGCCACCGGCCGACAGATCGTTGATCGCCTCTTGGATTCCACCCGTGGACGACCCTGACGCGAAGGAGTCGGCGAACCGCACTTCTCCAGCCATGACGCCGTTGTAGCGCATGAAGTTGCGCTCGACGCCGAGGTTGCGCCAGGACTTCAACTTCGCCCCCGCCACCGTCATCGCAAACCGCGTGTCCTCGGTGTGCGCGACCGCCGTCGCCCCGTCCCGCTCGCCGCTGTACACGACCGACGGCGCCTCCCCCGCGATCACGACGACCTGGTACAGCCGCGGTGTCGCCCCGGCACCCGACGCGAGGATGTGGTACGCCCCGCCCTCCGTCCAGAGTGGCGTCAGGCCGCCCGACGTCGCAATCGACCCGAAGGCGTCGGAGGTCAACGGTTGCGACACGGAGGCCCCGCCCTGGTCGTCGGAGTAGATCGTCGGCTGATTGTTCGACGGGACGATGCGCTGGTTGTTCAGGACCGACAGGACGCCGACGAAGCCGCTGATCTGCATCGTCGTCAGGGTCACGGCCGTCACCGAGAAGACCGTCGCGCTGTCGTTCTCGAGGAAGACCGTGTCCCCAACGATGATTTTTCCAGGGTGACGAATTGCCAAGGTTAAAGGCGCCGATCCGCTTTGCGAGCCGTCGATCGTCGCCCCCTCGCGGAACACTTCGACGGACGCGCCGACGACAAGATTCGACTGCACGTCCATGAGGGTGTGGTCGAGAGGTCCGAGCTGCGGCATCTCAGCTCCCAGGCGGCACGAACTGGCGGTAGAAGACGGTCACTCGGATCTGGCCCGCAGAGGGCGTTCCGGTTGTCGTCACCCTGATCTTCGCCGCGGCCGCCTGCACGGGGCCGAGGTTCGCGGTCGCCACTGTCGGGTCGGCGTGCAGCAGGCCGACGACGGTCGTCCCCGCCGTCAGGCCCGTCTGGACCGCCGTGAAGCGGCCCGCCTGCGTCGCGTCACCGAGCTTCCAGTTCGTCGCGACAGTGATCGTCGTCGTCACTCGAGCCACGACGGCGTCGATGATGGCGTTCGCCGGCAGGAGGTTGGCCGAGGTGTCCGTCGTCGTCCCGGAGGTCGAGAGCGTCAGGAGCTCCGACGCCTGGCCGCGCACCCACTGTCCCGTGTCGGGGCTCTGCACGATGTCGGCCTGGGGACCGTAGATGTCTGTCTGCGTCGCGCTCCAGACGTTCTGGCGCTGCGTGATCGGCAGGACATACTGAGCGACGGACTGAGACGCCGTCGTCACGGAGGTCGTCACCGGAGACCCGGTCACGGTGGCGAGTTCGTTGCTGGCGAGCGCGTAGGTCTGGTTCGTGATCGTCGACCCGCTCGCCATCCCGGCCCCTACCGTCACGACCATCTGGACGGTCGCGGAGGCCCCGGCATTCACGGCGCCGATATTCCACGTCACGACACCGCCGCCGAGCGTCCCGCCGCCCGTCGCAGACACGAAGGTCGTGTTGGTCGGGACGGTGTCGGTGATGACGACGCCAGTCGCCCCGGCCGTCCCGGTGTTCGAGTAGGCAATCGTGTAGGTGATGTTCGACCCCGCGAGTACGGGGTCTGGCGCGTCGCTCTTCCCAAGAATCAGAAAAGGGAGCGAGGTCACCGTGGTCGTGTCGGAGACCCCGATGATTGACCCCTGCTCGTTGCTCGTGATGGAGTACCCGACGTTCGTGATGACCGTGCCGTTGGCGAGCGGCGATGCCACCTGCGCGACGAACTGGACTGTACCGGATCCTCCGGCGATGACGGTCCCTAGAGTCCACGTCACGATGCCACCACCGAAAGAGCCGCCCGCAGTCGCCGAGACGAAGGTCGTGTTCGTCGGCACCGTGTCCCTGATGACTACGCCGGTCGCGTCGGCCCCTCCCGTGTTCGAGTACGCCAGCGTGTATGTGATGTTGTTGCCCGCGACCACCGGATCGGGCGTGTCGGTCTTGCTGATCGTCAGATTCGACGCACTCCCAGCGGCATACTCGTCCGCCCCGATGTCCCACGAGGACCCAGCCTTGGCCTGGTTGTCGGCATAGGAAGGGAAGCTGTGCGCCGAGGTGATGGTGTTGTTGATGTCGGTCGTCTTGCCGGAAGGCAGTCCGGTTGCCGTCCCGGCGTCTTTCGCAGGACTCGAGGTCTGAATGTGATAGTCCTTGCTGCCGAGGTTCGCGAACAACGGATCGTTGCAGATGCTCCCTGAGCAGTTGCCGGAGCATCCTGCGTTGAGGTTGGCGCAGGTGTAGGTCGTGGGAGTGCCGGCGACCGGGATGCGGATCACCGGGTCGGTCCCCGTGTTCGAGGCGCTGTTGTTCGTGAAGGTCGTCGTGCCGGTCATGTCGAGGTCGACGGCCCGCGAGGAGTTCGTCTGTCTCAGGATGTTGTTGACGATCTTGGTATTGGAGCACCTGGCGACGCCGCCTGAGCAGTCGGAGTTGATTGCGTTCCCTGTTGGGGCGTAGATCGTGTTGTTGTAGATCTGCGTGCCGTCGAGGTTGTTGGCCCCGGACAGCCGGAATCGGATGGCCGCACCGTCTCCCCCGCCGCCGTAGTCGCAGTCGCTCAGAATGTTGTTGAACAGGATGTTGCTGTTGACGTTCCCGCCGGTCGACTCCAGACGGAAGCAGGAGTCGTAGATGTGGTCCATCACGTTGTCGCTGATGACCCAGTTGGAGGATGCGTTCTCCAGGATGATGCCGTGCCCGGTGAACGATCCGGTGCCCATGCGAGCGATGAAGTTGCCCCGCACCACGCTCCCGGTGTAGTTGTCGTTGCCGCTGCCGCCTCCGTGGTCACCGAGGATCATCCCCGACGGCGAGCCAAGGGCGCGCGGTCCCATCACCGAGACGTCGGCGGAGTCGTGGATGTAGTTGTCGGTGATCGTGAAGACCGTCGCGCCAGAGAGGACGGCCTGCGTATGGATGCCCTCGCTGCCAAGGTAGGCCATGTCGTTGTGGTCGATGGTGACGTTGTTCGCGCTCCCGTTCGAGGCGACGCCGTAGTCGCTCCCGCTCGAGGCTATCTTCGAGGCCCCGTACCACAGGTGGTTATCCCTGATCGTGATGTTCGAGGCCGAGTCGAGAGAGATGTGGTAGCGGGACGTGACTCGTATCCACAGTCCGCGGATCGTCAGCCACGAGCTAGAGTTGAGGACGATCCCGAACCCGTTGTTGTTGAACACGACGTAGGGCTTGGGGTTGCCGCTCTCGTAGGGAGCCGTCCCGGACCCAGTCGCGCCCCATCGCACGAACAGGTTGTTGACGCCCCCCTCGTCGCTATAGGAATCGTATTGGGCCGCAATCCCGCCGATCGTGGACATGCGCGGGGTCATGGAGCCGTCTGGCTTCTGCGCGTAGAGCGCCAAGTCCATCGAGCCGCCCGGGTTGACGTACCAGACCGTGTTGCAGGCGAAGGAGGCTGACAGCCCGGCGCACGGGGCATTGCACGATCCGGCGCTTCCGGAGCAGGCCGTCCATGTCCCGCTGAAGCTCGCCGGGTCGTCCGTGCCGTCGATGTAGACAGCCTCCTCGGTGGCGGCACCAGAGGCGGTCCACCCGTTCGCCTCCAGAATCGCAGCCGTGCCGCTGGCACACGCGATGTTGATCGAGATCTGGTCGTTCGTGGTGTAGCGCCCATCGGTCGTCCCGGCCGCGTGGTTCGAGCCGTGCGTCGCGTGAACGCCGCGCACCTTGTAGGTGTTGCTGCAGGCCCAGGTGACGTTTTGTAGGGTCTTCCATGGGCCGACGCCGCCACCAGATGAGGCGCAGTCAATGGCGGACCCGTCCCCGTTGTTCGTGCAGCCGGAGTCGATGTACTTCGTTGCCGCCCAGGCCGGAGCCGCCAGGAGGAAGAGCGCGAGGAGGATCGGAAGTCGTTTCACTGGCACACCCCCTGCGACCCGATGTTCTCCATCGAGTTCGCCGCGTAGCAGTGGCAGATCGCCCCGTTCGTCAGGTGGAAGATTTGGCCCGGCGTACAAGTCGCCGGTGCCGTGGCGAGCGGCGTCAGGGTCAGGGTCGAGGCGCTCCCTCCGGCTGCCCCGGCGGCAGCATAGAAGCCCGTGGACGTGTTGCAGGCGTACAGGTTGACCCCGCTCACGCAGACCTGCCCCGTGGCCGTGCAGGAGACGATCGTGCAGTCGGCGGCCGTGCGGAGCCCGGAGACACCCCCCGTGACGCTCAGGCCGCCGGAGAAGGTCTGGGCCGCGATGAAGTTGTTGGCGACCTCGAGTGCGGCGTAGGTCTTGAACACCGCTCCGAGGGACACGAGACATCCGGCCCCCAGAATGGCCCCGGCGAACAGCAACGCGACTGTCCTACCTGCGTGGCGGATTTCCACTTCCCCCTCCTCCCGGCTGGGCTGGCGGTCCCGTATCGGTCCATCGGCCGCCGACTACCCTCATCTTGTGAACGAGCCCGTCGACCGTTGACTGGATCAGCATCCCGTTCGGCAACAGCACGTCCGCGATGGCCGTCTGCGCCGCTGGCGGACCAGGCGTCTGGTCCATGTCCTTCCACTCGCTCTCCGGCCCGCTCAACTGGAACGTGTGGAACATCCCGTCGTCGCCCAGGATGACCAGCGCCGACCCGACAGAGATCCCGTCGAACGGGCTCACCTGGGCGGGCGGCGAGATACCCACGACCTCGTCCCAGATCCCGCCGATCACCCCGAACCCATGCAGCGTCCCGAACTCGTCCGGTACCCACAGGTAGTTCGAGACGAACACCAGCGTCAGTTCCGCCGGCGGCGCGATCGGCAGGATGAGCAGGCCCATCAGACCTCCGCGGGAGTCCCTTCCGCCGGAGTCGGTCCCGTCAGCTTTGCGGTCTTCGCGCTCTTCTTGAGGCGCCGCCGCGCTGCCGCCTCTCCGCCGGCCGCTTCGTTCTTCTTCGGCTCCATGACGACGACGTTGGCCCCGCGGTCGACCTTCTTGATCTCCTCTTCGAGTTCGCCGAGGCACTGGGCGAGCGCGCCGGCCTGCGCGCTGTCCTTCGCCTGGATCGACCCGACGGCGTTGTGGCAGATGACGAGCGAACTCTTGGACAGGGGCATTCGGTCCTCCTATTTGATGACGATGTACGAGAAGCCGTACTGCTGACCAGCCACTGGCGCGGTATGGTGATTGAATACGGCCGCGGTGGCACCACTGGGCTTGCCGTCCCAGCCCTCACCCAGAGCCGCTGGCGTGGTATTCGCGCCGTCTACACAGACAAGCACCACGGGATTCGTCGTGAACGTGCCGTCCTTGAACGTCAGCACCACGGCGGCATCCGCTGATTGGCCCGTGCCGGAACTCACCACATAGATGGTTCCACGCGTATCCGTGGAGCCTGCTTGTACGTTCTTCGTGGCCGTCGTGCCCCAGTTGCCGCCAATAGTGATATCGGCGGTCGTGATGGCCGTCCCGCCGGTCGCGCCGATGCGCTTGAAGTTGGCGAGGCTGGCCGTCGCCGCAATGTCCCCAGCCGTGATCGTTGCTCCTCCGGCCGCCACGACCAGTCCGGCCCGCAGGGTTGCCACGCCCGCGTCCGAGACCAACAGGTTGTCGGCGCTGTTCGCGTGATTGCGGACCGAGAAACTCGTCGCCCCAGGAATGATCCGCGACGCTGCGGCTCCGAAGGTCAGATCGTTCAACGTAATGACGATCCCACCCGAGTCGATGGTCAGGGGCCCGATGACATGATGCGCCGGGACGACCGGCTCAAGGGCCGCCTGCAGCCCGACGTACCACTTCTCGACCCCGGCCGACAGCAGCCGCTCGAGCTTCGACCCGGACACCATCGCCCGTAGCGTGTCCTTCTGGAACGCCACGGACGACGCAGACGGGAAGATGTTCGAGACGACGAGCTCCTGCCCCTCCGGGACGACATCCTGAATCAGGCGCGGCGAATAGACCTTGACGATGCCAGGCGTGTAGAGGTCGTACGGGACGATGGGGGCCCAGCACTCGATCGACCCGTTCGCGTCGGTCTGGAGCGGCTGCGTGATGGTCTCGCCCCCCTGCGCGTCGTTGTAGACCGTCGGCAGGTTCGTCGTCGGGGTCAGCCTGGCGTCGTCCGCGACGTTCGAGAAGCCTCCGGCGCCAACGACGATGGTCGTCGCTGCCACGGACGACACGGCGCGCGTGACGGAGGTGTCGGTCCCGACCTGGAGCTGGTCAGCCGGCGAGTCGGTGATGCCGCCCGGGTCGTTGACCGTGAAGGACGTCTGGGCGCCGGAGTGGAGGCCGTTGACGGTCGCTCCCTGCTTCCGCACAGTCACGGCGAGCCCGACGATGGGGCGGCCCTGGGAGTCCTGGAAGGTTCGCTGGATACGCCCGTACTGTGCCATCGCCGCTCCTCACCACAGGTCCATAGCTCGGGGCCTAGCGGCTGGATTCAGCCAGTTCATGCCGCGGGCTGCGATTTCCTCGATATTCACCAAGCGCAGATCCTCGTCCCCGGCGTTGTCCTCGTCTGCGCGCTTCATGTACTGATAGTCGCGCTCGAAAAGGTCCCCCCAATATTTCGCCGCCTCGAACTGGCTCAGGGTCGCCATCATCTTCGCCTGGGCTCCGTTCGTCACGACGCTCTCGTAGTGGATGGGGAGGTCGATGGTGTCGTTGTCCTGGGTGAGCCGCCCGATGAGCTTGAAGTAGTTGATCGAGATCGTGTAGGCGGCGTCGGGGGCCGGGAACAGGCTAACGGTGCCGTCCCGGAAGGCATTTTTTATCGTTAGGACGTAGGGGTAGCCCGAGATGTCCCTCTGTGATGTGAACAACGTGTCGAAGTTCTTCTGTCCCAAAACCGAGAGCTGATAGTCCAGGCTGTCGACTTTACGAGCGTTGTATATTTTGAGGAACTCTGCAGGCAAATCGTATTCCTGCTGCCCAGGAACAGTCGTGATGTCCGGAGACTGGACCACGTTGAAGAGCCACGATTGCCGCCGGTTCAGGTCGTCGATGATGTCGTTCATGAACTTCGCCGCGAGGGCCTCCATCGCCGGGTCGTCCTTCACCCCAGCGATTGTGGCGATGTCCCCCCGCAGCATGGCGAGCGTCTTCGTTCCGGAGCCCGGGAAGGTCGCCGTCGCCGACGGTACGATGATGGTGCCGCCCATGCCTTACTCCCGCGGTGGAGCTGCGTTCGACCCCGCCGGCCTCAGATCGTCGTCCTCGATCATCGCGTCCACCAGATCTGCGATCTGCGCTCCCGGATTCGGTTCGCCCGGAACGGCACCTCGCAGGTCTGGCGGGCTCTCTTCATCGAACACCACGGCCTCGCCGTTCCCCTTCCCGATGATGTGGATCACGCCCCCTCCGCAACGGCCACCGGGGCGGCCGGCCTCCCCGCCTCGACTGCCGGTTCCTGCCCGCCGGCGTACACCCGCTCGTAGCACTCCATCCAGCGGCCGATCTCCTTGTCGAGGTCGTGGTACTCGCGCGCGTACTCGTAGGCCCGCTGCCCCAGGACCGCCCGGAGCTCGGCGTCCTTGACCAGCGCGTCCATCTTGTCCCGGAACTCCTCCTCGGTCGTGTAGGTCAGCGCGTTCTCGCCGTCGTGGCAGCAGTCGTAGGGGCGCGTGTCCCCCTGGACGACCGAGGGGATCTTCAGCGCCGCTGCCTCGAGGAACTTGATCGGCGACTTGAACGTGTTGAACTTCATCTCCGGGAGCGTCGGGTTCGCCAGCGGGATCACGGCCAGGTCGATGGCGGCGGCCCCCAGGCGCCAGGAGAACGCCTCGACGTGGACCCACTTCGACTCCTCGACCTTGTTGAGGTCGATACCCCGGAGCGGCCCCCTGTAGAACGCCCCGAGCAGGACGAGCCTCACGTCCCGGTCGTTGATGTAGCGGGTCAGCCAGGGCCCCACCGCCGCGATGTCGTGCCAGTGGTTGTCACCGCCCCACCAGCCGATCCGCACCGGCCCGTCCTTCTTCCGGTCGAAGTGCTCCTTCATCACCGGGTAGAGGGAGAAGTCGATGCAGTTCGGCAGCATGTAGACGTTCGGGTTGATCGTCCGGAAGTACTCTGCGAGCGGCTGCGTCGTGGTCGTGAGCGCGTCGCACAGGGACATGATCTCCATGTGCCTGAGCCGCTGCTCCCGGTTCTTCCGGAGGTCGAAGTTGTTCTCCCCGTCCCGCCACAGCCACGCCTCGTCACCGTTCGCGGCCGTGATCTTGATCTCCCGGGTCCCGAGGCCGCGGTAGGCGTCCGACCAGGGCGACAGGTGGATCGGGTGGTCGTCGTACTCGTAGATCATCCGGAACGACCGCTCCTTCCCGAACGACGCGATAACCTTCACGGACTCGGAGCAGTGGCTCTGCCAGATGGTCACGTCCGCCCGGTCGATGACCCCCATGACCGTCGCTTCCGGGGCGTCGCCGTGAATGATTTGGACGTTGGCGAGGCGCTTCTCGAGGATCTTCCGGGCGATGAGGTCCATCCTCCACCAGGCGATGCCGGCCCCCTTGCCGCCCGGGAAGAAGGCGATGTTCAGGTTGTCGTATTTGATCGGCCCGAACCGCTTCTCGACCGGGTGCCCCGTGACCTCCTCGAGCTTGTTGTTCAGGATCCACTTGTCCTGGAAGATCTTCAGGTTGGCGACGACCCCGTGCTTTCCGGTCTGCCGGTGGTTGGCCGACTGGCTCTCCAGGTGGATCGCCACCGCCTTGTGCGTGACGAAGCAGCGGTAGTCGATCGTGCGCGCGCGCAGGCAGAAGTCCACGTCCTCGTAGTTCCAGCAGAAGTCCGTGTCGAGGCCGCCCAGGGCCTCCCAGACCTCGCGGCGCACGAGCATACAGGCCCCCGTCACGGCGTCGAAGTACTCGCTGCGCTCCGACTGCGGCGTCTCCGGCCCGTCGCGCTTCTGGTAGGCGACGTGGTACGGGATGCCGTGCGCGTTGAAGACGACGCCGACGTGCTGGATCTCGCGGCTCGGGAACAGGAGCTTCGCGCCGACCACCCCGACGTCGGGCTTCTCCTCCATGACCTTCAGCATCTCCGCCAGCGTGTCTTTCCGCACGATGACGTCGTTGTTCATGAGCAGGAGGTACTTGCCCTTCGACTGGAGCGCGGCGAAGTTGTTGATGGTCGAGAAGGTGTGGTCGATTTCCTCGTTCGTCACGCGGAACAGCCTGAATTCCGGGTACCTGTCGTGGACGTACGGGCCAGCGTCCGCCGTCTCGTGCTCGACGATGACGACCTCGGCGTCGATTCCCTCGAGCCCGGTCTTCAGGGCGGACAGGCAGTTCTTCAGCATCGGCAGCTTCCCGCGCGTGGCGATCAGCACCGAGAGCAGGGGGGTGTGGGTCTCAGCCTGCGGTTGTTCGACTTCGTGACTCAACGAGGCCCTCCTTTCTGATGACGGTTCGGTTTCCCTTCGGCTGGAGGGCTTCGAGCTCGGCCCGGATGAGACTGAGCGGCACGCAGCAGTACTCCGGGTAGTTGAGCGCCTCCTTCAGGACGTTCCGCATGTCGTTCCAGTAGTCCGGGTCCTGCAGCTCGACCTGGCGGCGCAGGACGAGGCTCATGGGCGGCGAGAAGAACCGCATCATCCGCGACGGCCCATGCGCCGGGATCCCCATCGAGTTCCGCGACTTGACCGTCAGCCGGGCCGTCTCGCGCGCCTCCGCGCAGTTGGCCGCGACGACCAGTGCGTCACGGTACTCGTTGTAGATGTCCGCCCACCCGAGCCACTTGTCGTCGTCGAAGAACGGCGCGAGGTTCCCCTTGGGCGCCTCGCGCTTCGCGAGTTCGGTCGCGAAATGGCCTTCCTTGGTTCGCAGCAGCCAGTCGCGCACCGCGGCGCGCACCGTGAGGTAGCTGGGACTCTTGTTTTCGGTCGGCATCTGTCTCCTCCGTAGAACCCGGCCGGGGCGGGACACCCAACCCCGGCCGGGGAACTACATGGCCCGCTCTAGTTGAGCGGGAAGTTGCCCGTGCCCGTCGCGTGGCCCGAGACGTACGAGTTGGCGGAGGGGTGCAACGCGATCAGCGTCCACTCCCCTTCGACCATCGCCCGTTCGCTCGAACCGATCTTCGCGAGGGGGACGTTGCGTGGCGGCCGGAGGAACCCGAGCAGCCACTTGTCGCTCTGGATCATCATCGTGACGCCCTGGACGTTGTTCGCCCCGGAAGCCGCGGAAGAGAACCACCTGTGCGGCAGCACCTTCACGTTCCCGAAGTCGGACATGTAGAAGTCCACGACGTTCACGACCGTCCTCTCGGTCAACGGAATGTTGCGCCGAGAGTTCGCGCTCCCCGCAAAAGCCGAGGAGATGGTGTTCTTGACGCTCGCGGTGCAGAGGACGTAATCCGCGAGGCCCCCGGTGACCCAGATGCTCTGCAGGCGGGCGTTCAGATCCGCCTCCTGCAGCGCGCTGCCCGCGGCCGTGGTGTTGGCCGTGTTGCTGGAGAAGCCCTTGAGCCAGAAGAAGAGTCCCCTGGCGCAACGAGTGGAGGCGGGAGTTCCCGTCGCGGCCGAGCCGTTGACGATCTCGTACTCGACGTCGCGCTTCCACTGCTTGACGGCCTTCGCCATCTGGTACCGGAGCTCGTCCCTGATGCCGGCGGGATTGACGGCCCGCTGGGTGTCCGACACGTCGTACGACTCTCGGCTGATCTGAGCGAAGTTGGAGAGCCGCACACGCGGCGTGACGGACTGGAACGACGCCGAAGAACCGTCGGCGACGGCGTTGGACGTGGCCTGATCCAACAGATCCGTGAGCCACTCGACCTGGACGTTGTTGATCTTCGTCTTCCGGAGCATCGTGAACAGAGGGGTATCGACTGGCGAGAGAATCGGCTGTGTTCTTGCGGGCTTTCTATTTCCCGCTCCCGCCGGTTCCCCGGCGGCCCAGGTCATGTCTTCACCCGCGAGTAGCGGGCGCAGCGCGCTTGTGCGTCTCATCCCTGTTCGGGGTACACGCTGACCGTCACACCTTCCGGCGGCATGTTTCATCCACCGGCTCGGCTCGGCGTTGCCCGGGGCCGTTAGGCTCTTGGGGTGTTCGCCGAATTCACGCTGTTTTCTGCGATCTGAAGGTGGTGTAGTGACAGGGCTTGCAGAGAGTCCTGCCGTTCGAGACATCCCATCGGAGATCGGGGTAGTCCTTGTACGGCTTGATGTGGTCGGCCTGGAGGTCGCCGCCACGTCGGCCGCAGAATTGGCAGGTGTGGTTGTCTCGGGCCAGGACGGCCCGCGACCAGTCTCTCTGTTCCTTGCACGAGCGCGCCCGTGCTCCTCGCGCCCGCCGTCCTTCAAGCCCTCCCGTCCATCGCGGATTGTTAGGGCCGCTCCCCCACTTGTACCCGGGACCGCACTTCCGGCTGCAGTACTTCCGGAACTCGAACCCAGGCTGGATGGTGAACTCGCGGCGGCAGCGTTGACAATGCTTGAGGCGAACAACATCGCTGCGCCAACGAGGATGATCGGGACCGTACCGCACCGGAAGGTTGTTGACCGTCCGCCTGCGGACTTTGACCATGAGCCGCGCCTTGCACGCGAACGAGCAGACGCGCGGCCGTTTCGCTGGCACCGATCGGTACCCGACGACATGGTTTCCGCAGATGAAACAATCGTATTCAACCTTCACTCCTCAGATCGTAGCACCATGCCCCGTTTCAGGAGCCAGTGATCACGTCCAGAAGATCTTCCCTGTTCGCGGCGCCGGTGAACGAAGAGCCGGAGACGCCCAGTTCGTAGGTCGTTGTGGTAGGCATTGAAGAAATCCCTCAGTTGATCGGGATGTCCTCGCCGAACCCGCGCTCCTTGAAAACATCCGTGACTGCTCGCATTTCGTCACGGCTGTCGGAGCGGCTCCGCCACAACCGATTCATGGCGGGGGTATTCGAGTAGTCCGTGATGGCCCCGTTGTTCGGCCTGCGTGCGGTGCCCACTCCACCGGAAGGCAGAGACCCGGAGTTGCCCGGGGCCGCGTTCTGCGCGGGTATCCCGTTGCCTCCGGGGACCTCGGTGAGTTCCCTGTAGAAGCTGGCCGCGTCGATGGCCGCCTGCCGATCTCGCGCTCTGTCGAGAATCATGCTGAGAGATCGGGCCTGCGGCAGAGAGTCGTACAGGTCCCGGTCACGGAAGTAGATCTCGTCCATGAGCGGGGCCAGTTTTTCGATCTCCGCCTGATTGCTCTTGCGGAGGTCGTCGGCCTTCTGTTGTTCCATGACGCGACGCTGGGCGTCGCTGTAGGCGAGCAGGTGGCTCTGGACTACCTTGCCGGTGATGCGCTCGACGACTCGTTCGATGATGGGCTCCGGGTCCTGAAGGAACTGCTCCCCCGTGGCTCGGACTTCCCCTCCCGTCGGGATCGTCGGATCCGGCTGTCCAGGACGCCGGTACTGCGGCGCGACCTCGGGTCTCCCCTGCTCCAGCATCGACAAGATCCGATTGTTCTGGTCGCGGAGGGCCGCGATTTCGCCGCGATAGCCGGCGGCTTCCTGTTGTGCCCGCGTCCGCGCTGCGTCTGCGTGGACGTGGGACTCGGCGAGTTTCTCGAAGTTCTGACCGTACTTGAGGCGGATCGTTTCGATCCGCTCCTCGATCGGTCGCTTCGAGAGATCGGCACCGTTCTGTGGGGCCGTGTCCACCCTCTGAGGGATGGGGGCCTGCGGAGGCTGCCCGGTATGCCCTGCGGGCGCGGGAGCCTGTGGTGCTGCGGGCGGGGCGGCCTGGTGCCCCATGGCCCTCGACAGCGTGTCGACCTCAGCGTCGAGTACCGCCCGTACCTCTGGGATGTCCTCGGGCCTGCGGGCGTTGAGAGCGCCGTAGCCGGCGTCCTCGAGGCCCTGCTGGAAAGCCTCCGGGGGGATCCCCTGATTGCCGTCCTCGGCGCGCGCGGCGCCGCCCTGCGGAAAAGCTGGCAACTGATCAAAACCCATGTTCATTCTCCTCGCCGTGTCCCGCTAGCGCGGGGGGCTCAGATTGTTCAGTACAACAAGCGGCGCTGTTGCTACGCCCCTACCCGCTGGGCGCCGGTACCAACAGCGCCGCCCTCTCGGAGAGTGAACCAGCCGTCGCTGGGCTCAAGCTACCTTCAATCCTGCTCGTGGTGGCGGATCGGAATAACGAGCGATCCGTCGCGACCGTAGTGTCCGCTGAAGCGTTCCCAGAGCAGGCGGTCCATGTGCTCTCTGCGTTCGTCTTCGAGACGTTCTTTCAACCGAATTTCCTCATACTCCTCTGGCGTGAGGATCTCGTTCGGGTCGAATTCTATTGGCTCGCCATGTTCGGTGTCCATGTTTATCGTTTGCACCCGCCCACGAGACGGAATGACCAGCCCCTTTCATGGGGGCAGATGCCAGTGCGTCGCCTTCCCCAGTTACAGTTCATGCACATCAGGGCGTAGTCGTCTTTCGGCCACCCGCGCCTCTTCAGGTCGGCCAGGATTTTGTCTGGTCCACCAAGGCGTCTTCGATGGGCCGATCCGTCTCGTCTCTTGTGCTCGATCGTGAGAAATCCGGGATTCTGCTCGCCGCAACATTCGCACCTGCCGCCGTACGCAGCCATCATCTCTGCACGGACCGCTGCGGCCTTGAGCCTTATCTTCTGCCGGATCTCGCGTCCCCTGGCGCGCTTGTATTTCGCGTAGTAGTACCGCGCCTTGTCTGGGTTGGCGGCCCGCCACGCACGCAGTCTTTCTCGGTAGGGCTCGGCGTTCCGTGCTCGCCGCATTTTCGTGCGCGCACACAGGCGGGCTTTGTTCCGGCGATAGTACTCTCGCTGGTAGTCCGCGTTCTGTTGCTTGGTTCTCATCTCGCCGCCTCGTAATTTACACCAAAATCATGTCCCTCGAGTTCCTCGGGCTGTCTCTTGGCCTCTTCGTTGGCAAGGTGCTCCTGCCACGCCGCCGCGATGTAGTCGTCGCGGTCGATCATCGCCTTGAACGCCTGGCACCGGCCCTCGGCCTGGTGGCGCAGGCGGTCGTCGGTGATCTCGCCCAGGGCGAGGCGGCTCGAGTCCTTGCGGTACATGAGCTCGGCCCACCCAAGACGCCGGGCGTGGCCCGCGTGCGCTCTCAGGCTGTACTCCTCCTGGAGCGCCTGCAGTTCCTCGTCCGGGTTGACCTCTTGCGGCTTCGGTTCCATCACCGCGCTCCGAATGGTCCTGTCACGACGCGCCCGCCACCAGGCGCGCGTTGTTCTGGCCGCTGCGCGCCTCCCTGCGGCCCCTCTGCCGGTCCGGCCGGAGCCATCATCGCCGCGGCCTCCGGGCCCGTGCCCATCCCGCGCGCGTCGGGCGTCACGCTGAGTCCCGGCAGCTTCATGAAGTACTGGTCTGGGTCCTGGTCGAACGCCCGGAACAGCGACTTCACGAACCCGATCGGGTTGAATCCGGCCGCGAGCATGATCGGGAGGAACGGCTGGACCGCCTGGGCCAGCTGCGACAGCTCCATGCGCTTCACTTCCCGGTTCATCCCCTCGAGCGCCCCGGAGATGCTGTAGATGAAGTCCTCGTTCTCGGCCGCGAGGTCGCTCGGGCCAAGCTCGAGAGCCATCATCGAGTCCGGGACGTCCGGGTTCACGACCTGGATGTACTGGGGGATCGGGAGGTACTGGCGGTCGAGCCCGAGGATGAAGTAGATCAGGCCCGGGCGCCTCCGGCTCCAGCCGAACAGCTCCATCGCCTGCGTGACGAGCTCGCACTGCAGCCGCTTCCCGCCGAAGCCCGCCTTCATCTGGTGCTCGCCAAGGGTACGGACGGAGCCCCCGCTCTGCCCCATCATGGTCTCGTTGATCGACACGGCTTCCTGCACCATGCCCCAGACCTGCGCCTGCTCCTGGTAGCTCGAGGCGGTGACGTCGCCGAGCTGGAGGCGCTGCACGATCTCCTGCGGATTCCCCAGGGTCTCGATGACGCCGAAGGGCTGGCTGACCATCCGGCGCTTCCACCCGGCCGGCATCCGGCCGCCGTCGACCCCGATGAGTCCGTTGATCGCGGCCTTGACGTTGTCGAGGCGCATGTTGACGATTTCGTTGCCGACGTAGATGAGGTGCTCGATCGGCTCGACCTTCCCGGTGCCCCAGAAGTCGTTCGGGTTCGGGATGCAGTTCATCTCGACGTAGGACTTCATGCCGTGGTCCCAGGGGATCGCCTGATTGAAGCCGATGGCCTTGCGGTTGGCGACCGCGATGAGCCGCTCCTTCGGGTTCAGGCCGACGGCCTCCTCCACGGCGGCGAGCTGCGGGTCGATGAGTTCGTCCGGGACGGAGCCCTGGTACTCGATGATCTCGACGAGGCGGTCGAACGGGTCGCGCCCCTGTTCGGTGTCGTCGTACTTGTCCATGAAGAGGCGCTTGGCCTTGTACTCGTTGAGGTCCTGTTGCTGCGTGTCGCCGATGGCTGACACGGGCTGGCCGCCCAGACTTTCTCCCCAGAGTTCGTTCTGCTCAAGGGCGGTCAGCTCGTCGACGGTGAGCCAGTAGCGTCGGCAGATCCATCGCATTCCGCCGGCACCGTTGATTCTCTTGAAGCCGGGCTGCACGAAGACGTCGGTGTTGTCGAGCGGCTCGAACCGAATGCGGTATGCCTTCTGCTGAGTGGTCTTCCAGGTGAGTCGGCTTATGGGGCCGAGGGTGGTGGGAAGATTGACGCGCTCCCGGTACCTCAAGACGTTCTGGTCCCATTCGGGCGCGACGAGAGCGATGGCCTTGCCGTAGCGTTCGGCACGCCTGAGCATCTCGGCGCCGTTCTCGACGATGTTGATGTCGTCGTCGAGCCGCCAGTTGATGTGGGCCTCGCGGTGGTCTGCGACGTCTTCCATCCCGCCGCGGCGGCTTGCGACCTGGATGATCGGCCTGACCATGAGGAGCTGCAGGAACTTGATCGCGGCGGACTGTTCTGCGGCGGCGAGAGCGTAGGGCAGGTAGGCGTTGGACTTCCAGTCGTACGCCTTCTTCTTGCTGATCATGGAGATCAGCTTCTCGTAGCGGTAGAACCGCTCGAACATCCCCTTCTGGCGGGCCTCGGCCTGCTCGAAGCGGGTGTTGACGACGCGGGCGATGCGCTCGAATAGGGAGCCGGTGATCGGGAACGTGCCGCCGGCGGTCTGGGTGATCCGGAGGAGTGGGTCCCCCTGCCCGACTTGCGGGTACGAGACCTCGGCCATGTCAGATCGCTCCGAGCGGGTCGACCGCCTCCGTCACTTCCGGGACAGGCTTGGGCCGTTCGGCCTTGCTGACGAACTGGCGGTTGCCGCACTTCGGGCAGGGAGTGAACGCCTCCGCTTCCCAGGTCTCGCCGCAGACAGACTTCGACGTCGCGTCGAAGCGGCGGCAGGTCAGGTAGAGGAGGATCTTCTTCTGGGGAGCCTGTGTGGCGGGGTCTACGGGCGCGAGCGGGCCGATGTTGGAGACGCCGCCGTAGAGCGCGAGGTCGCGCTCCATGTCGCGCCGGACCATGCGGAGCTTCTGGTCCGACCAAGCACAGTCGAATTCAATCCTGTAGCGGGGCAGTTACCCTGCACGCTCCGCGGGTGTGCGTTGTGTCCCCGTCGGGACGAGGTTCACTTCTTCCCCTTTCGCTCCGGCAGATTGTGGGCGTGGTCGTTCTTGGTGAACTCCTTGCCGACGCTCCGGGGGATGCCGATCTTGCTGTGCCCCTCGGCGGCCGCGTACATCGCCCGCCTCTGCGCCTTGGAAACCGGAGGGTCAATCGACTCGCTTCCGCCGGGCATCGGGTTGATCGTGCCGTCGGCCATCAGCTCCATCGTGTGCATGGTCGAATTGCCCATCGAGAGCGTGTTGCCCTCGCTGTCGGGCGGGTAGATCTCCTGCACGGTCTCGAGGTCTCCGTCGATCTTCTCGTTGAGATTCTCGAGATCGCGAGCATTCATGCCGGTCGTGGGGTACTGGTAGTACTTCATGGGCCACCCCCTCAGAAGTTCGAGTGGTTCGGCCCGCCGTCCGTCGACCCCAGGGGCGGTCCCTCGAGGTTGTCCGGGTTCGGCGTGGTCGCCGGCCAGCCGCGGGTGGCTCCGAACGCGGCGAGCGGGGCGTTGTTGTAGCTGCCCTCCTCGGTCGCATTCGAGTACTCGGACTCGGTGGAGACGCCCTTGTCACCAGCGGCTCCCTCGCCCTCGATCGACGCGGCGTCGTAGCCGCCGGTCGTCGGAGCGTACTGGGCGCTGCACGCGGGCGCGCCCGTCTTCCCGGTCGCCGGAAGGCTCGTTGCCGCTGGATCCGTCGGACCTGAGTCTTTCGCCATGACGTGTCCTCCTGTGGACAGGAACCTGTGCTATCTGCGGCTGAGTATGGGCTTGACTTTAGCGTCTGTCAAGTACGGCACGAACGATGCCGCTGACCGTGCGTTGGAATCCGCTTCGGCGCGGCGCGTCCCGGCTCAGGCGAGCCCGTGATTCTTGCTCGTCTCGGGCGTGACTGGCTCGAAGACCAGGTAGTACTCCTGGCCGATGTTGAATATGGCACCGACCGTCGGAGTGACCTGCATCTCGAGGTTCCCGCTTGGAGTGTACGGCCCGAAGATGTCGTCCTTCACGGCCGACAGCTTCACGCTTGCCGTAGCGTTCGGCTTCTCGACCCCGTCTACTTTCGCCGAGGTTGCCACGCGCTCCGACTTCTCCCAGCAGCGGAACTTCGCTAGGACACGCTGATTCGCCTCCACTATGATCACCTCCTTTCGGATTGGGATTTGAGCTACTCGACGCGCTCCGGCCAGTGCCAGGTGCCGGGCTTCTTCGTCTCGTCCTGCAGCAGGCCGCGGTTGAAGAACTGGCCCGTCGGGTTCAGCACGCACAGGCCGACTTTCCCGGTCTCCTCGCCGTGCGCCGTCAGTTCTGTCTCCGTGACGACGGCGGCCCTGCACACGCCCGACGGGAATTCTCCGCCCGGCGTTCCGTACGCGACGTAGTGAACGATTCGACCTACCGATGGCTTCATGCGCTCCTCCTCAATTCGGTTTCTGCACGGGGCTGTGCGGGTAGCACCATCCGTGGATGCCGATGTTCCCCTGGTTGTCGGTGTGCGTCCAGACGACCTCTGCGTGGCTCAGGCAGCCGTGCTCAAGGCAGCGGACCTCGTGCAGGTGGATCGCCTCGTTCGTGTGGTAGGCCGCCTTGATCGCCGCCGGGATTCCCGCGTTCATCCCAGGTCCTTGACGTGCTTCTGCAGGTCGGGCTGCCGGATGATCTCTGGCGGGTCGGTCGTGATCTCGGCCATCTCTTCGGGCGTCAGCCGGTAGGACAGGATCTTCAGCGCGTGCTCCGGGTTGTCGCCGTGGCCGAGCTTCTTCTTCCCGTTCTTCAGCGTGAACAGGTAGATGTGGTGCGATTTGAGTTTCATGGAAACGGCGTCTCCGCGATCTCCCGCTCGTACCGGCCCCGCAGGAGATCGTCGTAGAAGCGGTAGTCCACGCCCTTCACCTTCGGCTGGCCGGCGTACCGCTGGTGGTCGTCCTTCTCCATCAGGCTCTTCCCTTCGGCCATCAGCTGATAGCCCAGGGCCGACCCCGCGTACGGCGCGTAGTACGCCAGCGTCGGGATCGGGTCCTTCATGCGCCGCCACATCTTCATCGTCCGAAATGCGTCCTCGCGCGACTCCCCGGGAACCGCGAACATGATGTTCGCCCAGAACCGCGGTCGCTGCTTCCCCTTCGCCTCGAGGTCGTCGCCGATGTCGTTGAGCAGGTCGATCGCGAAGGCGTTGTCCTCGGCGGTGCATTCCTTATTTAAAACATCGAGCACTTTATCGCTGCCGGACTCGAAGCCGATCGAGACGGTTGTCCAGTTGGTCTCGCGCACGAGCGCCTCGAACAGGTCCGGCCACTTCCGCACGAGATCCGCCCTTGCTGCGGCCCAGTACGGCCACGGACGCCGCGCCCTCCTGGGGTACTTCTCGATGAATTCCTTGAGCCACTGTGGCTGACTGAAGAAAAGACTGTCATGCATGACCGTCGATCCGAGCGGTCCGTATTCCGCGTCGAGCCAGTTGAATTCATCGATCACCGACTCGACGGAACGCCGCTCCATTGGCTTGATGTAGCTGATCTCATTACAAAACGAGCATGAAAACGGGCATACCCGGCTTGTGATCGTTGTTGCGACAGGCGCCGGTCCCCAACCACACGATGCCTCGAGCGGATAGGTCGGCGCCTGCGGCGACGGCGGGAGAGGTTTCGGCCAGAGCATCCTGTCCATTCTCGGCCAGTCTTCCATCCGGGCCGACTCCGGTCCATCGAACATCTTCGGGAAGTCGCCGTGGTTCTTGACGAGGTCGACGATGGCCTTCTCGCCAGGCCCCTTGCAGATGTGGTCGAATTCCTCGACCGCCTCCATCTCCTCCGGGGCAACGCTCGCGTGCATTCCGCCGACGAGCACGATGCCGTTCGGGTTCATGTCCTTGAAGGCGCGCGCGATCATCTTGGCCGGGCCGAAGCGGTACGAGCGGACGTTCATGATGATCATGTCGTAGCCGAAGAGGTTCGGCCAGAACTCGTTCCAGTCTTTGCAGAGGCGTGTCGAGGCGATGTCCGTCTGAATTCCCGCCTCGTGGAGGATCGTCCGCAGGAGACAAAGCCCATGGTCTTGCCACATAGCATCGATCGCCCCGGGGCCATGTTTCCCCAGGAGGCCGCCGAATTCTCCAAGATCAACGAACAAGATCTTCTTCTCGGTCATCGGACGTGCCTCCATGTCTTTCCGCTCCGCGCGGCCCATATTGCTGACTCGCCTACGCCGTACTCCGCAGCTAGGCGCACGCAGGACTCCGTCCGCCCTCGTATTTGCCGAACCTCTGCCTCTGTCAGTCTGGCGGCGCCGGATCTCTCGCCTCTGGCGCGGGTTGGCGTGATGCGATTCTTCTCGACGGCGTCTCTCGTGTTGTCGGCGGCCGCGCCGAGAAACAGGTGCTCCGGGTTCCAGCACGACGGGCGGTCGCAGCGGTGGCAGACAAACAGCCCTTCTGGAATTGAGCCACGGAACACCTGCCAAGAGATTCGATGTACGAGCTTGGATCCGCCGGCATTCACAAGACCGTATCCCGCGCGGTTCTTGGCTCGCGTCCAGATCCAGCACCCGTTCTGGTCCGGCTGCGGCATGTACGGCTCAAGTCGCTCGCGCAGGCTATGGTACTTGAGTGGCCGTGTGCGATGGTAGTGTGTGGCGTGCCTGAGATCCAGGAGTTGCCTCCTGTTCTCTTGTTCTACCGGCTCCTGCACGACGCTGTTGGTTCGGATGCCCTGCGGGCAGTTGCGTCTTTTACGTACCATCTCGCGCTGGTTTTCTTTTTGTGTCCCCAGCCGGAGGTGTTCCGGTCTCACGCAGCCACGGTTATCGCAACGGTGGCGAAGAACCATCGTCTCCCCGCCGTCGCCGGCAGGCACCGGACCGTTCTCCATTTGCCATGCAACGCGGTGGGCGCTGATGAACACGCCCCTCTTCGTGCCGTTCTTGACATAGAAGTTCCCGTATCCAGTCGTCGAGCGTGCCCCGACCCACAGCCAACAGTGATCCGTCTTGACCACCTTCGGCCAGAACCTATCGGCTACCGTCGGGTCGCCCAGTATCATGTTCAGAACTCCGGCCTTTCTCTCCAGCCGTAGTGGCACGAAAAGTTCCCCGAGTGGGCGTACGTCGCCCCCGCCTTCACCCACCGCTCGATTCTACGCCCGTCGATGCCCCGGAGCTTGGGGAATTCTCGCGGGTCGCACTCGTCGATGCGGAAACCGCCCCATTTCGCGATGCAGTTCCGCCGGAACAGGATCTCGTTTGTGTCGATGAAGCCGAACTCCGGGCGGTCGCTGTCGCGCCGGAACGCCTCCTTGCCGGTGATGAGGTCGTCGCAGATGGACGACGACCAGACGAAGTCGGCGCCGGTCTCGCTCATGAGCTTCGCGAGGGTCTCGAGGTGGTCGGGCTCCCACCAGCAGTCGTCGTCGAGCATGGCGACCCAGGGGGTGTCGGCCATGGCCTCGACCAGGTTGTACGCCTCGACGATGTTCGGCTGGGGCGGGGTCATCCAGTCGATGCGGATGGGGACGGTCGACGGCTTGGGGAGGTCGATGATCGGGGAGCGCATGAGTTGTTGGAAGAGGATGCAGTGGCGCGCGGGGGCCAACGTCTGTCGCTGGACGGACTCGACGGTCTTGGGGAGCGAGGAGCGGTTGACCGTGGCGGTGCAGACGGTGATGGGCTGGATCACTCGGCCCTCCATTCCAGGATGGCCGCTTCGGTGCTGCGCCCCAGGAGGAACCTGCCGAGCTTCCACGGGGCCACTAGGATCTCGCGGATCTTGCATGAGAGTGGGACGTCCGGCAGGCACAGCCAGGCGAGCGCGGCGCGCGTACAGCCACGGAAGGCAAGTTGCCTGAGCGACGCCAGTGCGTATCGACAGACGTGCCACCGTCGCCCAACCCTGTTCGGGCATTCGCGCACCACGAACAGGATCGCGATGCGTCGGGTGAACGACTGCGGCGACCGGATCTGCATGACGATGTGCTCGCTCACTTTCCCTCCGCAATGAGGCGGCGCCAGCATGCAGCCGCACGGTAGGCATACTCCCAGTAGCTGCCGAGTCGCGACAGTTCCAGATGGATATCGGTGAGCGCGAAGGCGAGAGAATCCCCGTTGACCGGACACGCAGCAACGGCCTGCCACACCCTCTCGTTCTCGACGATGCCCGGCGCCTCCAGTTCCGCGTTCCGTTTCGCGTCGCTGGCCCGGACGTGGTGGATACACGGCGAGCCGGACCTGACGGCCCACCCCATCGCGTCGCACGCCTTTTTCATGATCAGGCCGCACCAGATGTCGTCGAATCGGTGGAACGGCTGGCCCTGTCCCATCGGCAGGTTGTACATCGCCGGCAGGAGCTCGGGACGGAAGGCGATGTTCATGGCGGACATGGGGAAGAGGGTCCCAGGCGGCACCTGGCGGGTCTGCGGGTCGAACCGGATGTCGCGGAGGCCCGTGCGGAGCTGCGTCTCGCCGTCGATGTCCGGGACGCCGTTCCAGAGGCCGTGGTTGAGCATGGTGCGGGCCGTCGGGAACTTCTTCGGGTAGCCGCGCGGCAGGACGTCAGGGTAGCCGAGCGACTCCATGGTGTCGAACATGGGGAGCACGTCGCCGGTTACTTCGAGCGCCAGATAGTGCTTCACGAGGAACTCCGGGACGTCCGGCAGGCAGTCGTCGTCGAGGTTGACGATCATGTCGAGGCCCGGGATGCGCGAGGCCACCAGGTTCCCGTAGTTCCGGATCCCCGCGCTCCGTCGCGGGATGATCCAGGCGTCGTCCTTCAGGTCGGCATCGATCTCCTTCCACGAGACGTGCGTCACCCAGTCGGGCAGCGCGAACGACTTCTCGGGGTTGTCCTCGACGACGATGACGCGATGGTCGCGGAACTCCGGCTCCCAGGCGGCGAGGAAGTCCTTGGCGCACTGCTCGCGGATCGTGGGGACGACGATGCAGGCGCGCATCAGTACTGCTCCGGAATCGGAGGCAGATTCTTCATGCGCCCGACCGTCTGCGATGGCAGTGTTCCCGGAGCTGGCGGGTCGATGTCGATTGCCTTGAGCAGTCCGCCGGTCAGCCAGATCTTCTCCGCGAATTCATTGAGAGCCTTCTCGACCCTGCAGGCAGCGCAGTGCCTGGCACAGATGAATTCCTTGGGCGGCTTCTCCCCGAGGTTCACCAATACGCGCCGGTTGTAGCGCCACCGTTTCGTCTTCAGGTGATTGCCCATACAGGCCCCAAGCCCGGGCGCTCGGATCGTGCCGAAGTCCGACTCGTAGAAGTCTACCGTGGGCACTCCGACGATGTGCGCCTTCATGGCTGCTTCTGCCCGTACAGCGCCGTGACGGCCGCGAGCACCTTCGCGCGGTCCTCCGCGTCGTCCAGCTTCTCCAGCGCCTTGATGATCTGCCTCTGGATCTTGTGCAGGTCGAAAAAACTCGCGGGCATCGGGGCTCCTTTCAGGGTTTGGTTCTGGCCTCTATGTCTGTCCACGACTGCCTTGTCGCGATCCTGTGAATCGTAGAATGGTTGACTCCGTACCGTCGCGCTAGGATGCGTTCGCTGCATCCCTCTCGCGCCGCTGCCCTGATCGAGATTACGTCCTCGGGACGCAGTTTGGCGTGCCTGTTGTCTTCGGACTTTGCGGTCCTGCCTTTGGCCGTGCGGTCTCGGCAGTTGTCGGCCAGCGTCCCCAGGAACAGGTGGTCCGGTCTGACGCACACGCGCACGTCGCATCGGTGTAGAACGCAGAGGCCTCGGGGCACGTCCCCGTAGGCCAGCTCCCACGAGAGGCGATGAACCAGCACGGACGGCGACCGGGTGGCGCGGGCCCGGTCGGTGATCGAGCCGTACCCGTTGCTCATCACGCAGCCCGTCCAGATCCAGCAGGTCCCGGTCTTGCGGACCTTCGCCCAGAACCTCTGCTCGAGAGGAACCAGAATGGTCCCCGGCTTTCTTCCTCGCGGCACGTCAGTTCTCCCCTGTTCCGGCCCAAGGGCTCTCGGTCCAGGAAGCGTCCCTCCACCAGTCAGCGCCTTGACCCACCTCTTCAACCATGGCGCCTCGTATAGCCGCTATGTGGTCGCATAGGTATTGAAATCCGTCAAACACATGGTCATAAAAGTTGTCTTTCATAGGCAACATTTTGTCGGCGCGCCCGAGCGTCGATTCCGGGTAGTGGTAGCCACCGAGGAACCCCTCCTTGACGTAGCGCATTTCCTGGGCCGGCCCGGGAGAGATCAGCAGCCCTGGCGTCCCGTCGGAGCGCGGCAGGAGCAGGGCCCGGATGTTCTCGACGAGATCGCGCTTGCGGCCCGTCGTCGGCTTTGTCCGTAGTTGAAAGCCGAACGTCATGAGCGTCAGCCGATCGGTCTCGCCCTTCGTGTTGTGGCCTTCCGCGGAGGGGTCGCCGAAGTCGAACGCCTGGATCGGCGCGACGGTCGTCATCATCGACGCGATCCTGGCTCCGTCGATCTCCTTCCCCTCGAGATCGCGCAGCGGGACGGTGATCATTTCCTTCGCGTCCTTCGTCTCTGGCGTCTTGTTCAGGTGAAAGAGGGTCCGGCGAATGACCTCCTGACAGACGAGTGGCAAGGCCATGCGCTTGAAGAACACCTGGTCGAACCAGACGAGCTGGCCGCGATGGTTGTGCTGCGCGAACGAGACCGCCTGACCGTTGTAGCCGAAGTCCCAGCCGCGATAGATCGGCATGAACGGGTTGATCCGGTAGTTCCGGTCGAGCATGTGCAGCCCTTCCATGAACTCCTTGGCGTACACCCCCTCGCCCGGCTGCAGCGAGAAGTCGAGCTCGTTCTCCTGCCGGTAGTAGTTGACGTTGGTGTAGCCGCGTCGGGCCTCGATCTGGTAGGCCGGGGACCGCTTGTCGTCGTCCGCGGTGTAGTGGAGCGCGACGAGGAACATGCCTTTCTGGTTCTGGTAGCCGTACAGGCCGTCCATGACCTGCGGCCACTGCTCCCACTTGTCCCACGGGAGCCGCTCGTCGGCCTGCTGGTAGCAGAACTCGCGGCCGTTCGGGGTCGTGACGCCCCAGAGCTTGCCGCCGCCCCGGATCGTGGGGAGCGCGGCGGTCCAGGCTTTCTCTCCCTCCGGGTGGCGCGCGAGTTCGTCCATGAACACGGCGGAGGCGGTCAGGGAGCGGATGACGTCTTCTCCCTGGGGAATGGCGATGATCGTCGAGCCGTTCTCGTAGACCTCGGTCGATTTCGATTCCTCGAGCACGACCGGCTGCAGGTGGGCCGGGAGGCGCCGGCGCATGTAGCGGATCCGGCCCATGAGGGCCTTGGTGCCCTTCGCGAGAACGTCTTCCTCGCGCTTCCCCTGCGCGACGCAGAGGCGGCCGTCCTTGGTGATGGCCTCGTGGAGCAGGAGCCAGCAGAAGAGCCAGGACATCATGAGCTGTCGGGACTTCATGACCATGCCGACGCTCGATTGCTGGTAGAGGCGCGTGAGGGCCCGGAGGTATTCCTTCGCGGGGAACGGCTTGCAGGCGCCTTCCTCGGCGTGCTCGTCCTCGGTCATGACCATGCCGTGTTCGATGGCGAACCAGGGGTCGGCGTCGAACTGGGCCTTTTCGGCTTCGCGGAGGGCGCGGACCTGAAGTTCGGTTTTCTCGGCGGTCACGGTTTCTTCTTGCTGGATGAGAAGTCGCTGGCCTTGGGGCAGGTAGAGAAGTGCGTCACGAACGCTCCGTGGTCGCGCACGGCTGTATGCGGCGTGTTGTCCGCGTCGAATCCGGTCGCAGTATAGACCGGCGCGCGCGGATCCAGCGGGACGCTCACCTTGCTCCCGTCCTCCTTGTAGACCTCGACCCAGACCATCGGTTTCCCGCAGCCCTTACACGGCGTCGTCTTCACGTCCTGAACCTCTGCGGCACGGTGCCGCTCTCGTAGAAGGCGCGCTTCTCGTCGTTCGTCCAGCCCGCGAACGTCGATTCGGTCGTCGCCACGGGCGGCGGCATCTGGGTCGCGATGATTTCCTCTCGGATGGTACCGGAGAGGCGCCTGCGCTGGGCGAAGTAGCGTTGCGCGATGTCGAGGGCGGAGCGACGCTTCATGGGGGGGCGCGACTTCTGCCGGGAGCGGTAGGGCTTCTTCACGCTGCCTCCGGGCCGGTCTGCTGCTCGGCGTAGACCGGCTTCCCGCCCGGAAGAGAGCGGACGTGGCGGAAGGTCGAGCGCGCGTACTGGACATTGCCGCGCGCGTCCTTGGAGAGGAAGCGGCGGATCTTGACGGTGTGCGGGTAGCCGCCGTCGTGGTCGAAGGAGACGATTTCGGTCTTGCCGTTGATGTACTCGAGAACGACGGTCATGGTCTGCACCAAGCCCGGAAGCCGTCGAGGATGCGACGGAAGAAGCCGCGGCGCATCGTGCAGTCCGGTCCCGCGCTGACGACGCAGGCGTCGCAGAGCGGTTGCATGTGTTTGTCCGTCTGGATGAGACCCGCTGGCACGACCGGAATTCTGGCTGTGCAACCACAGAGGCACCAGCAACGGAATGCAGCGCCCGTATCGGGAAGTCCCCAGCGTGGGGCCATGACGTAGGTCATGTCGGCGGCTCCGGGAGCGGTCCGCCCTCGACGCCCCCGCAGGCTTCCATCTTGAGGGCGTGGCGGACGTTCTCGATTGTACGCTCGGGGAAGCCGCACCAGCGCAGAATCGCGTCCTCGACTTGATCTGCCGTGTAGACCTGTGTCCCGCCCGGCTTCGTGCAGGTGGGGCAGATGACGATTCCGGCGCGGCCGCACTTCTCGCACTCGACGACCTGGCTCACCGTCTCCGCCTCCGTCCCCACTTCCCTTCGCGCATCGCCGCGACCGTCCCCTGCTTGCCGCGGCAGGATACGCTGATTTCGCACAGACGGCAGATCGGCCGTGTCGTCTTCACGATGTTC
>Ga0209382_10000867_pt1 | contig 49054 bp, 38 predicted proteins | sample SoiMetdeltSBSDD5_FD_187599 | JGI IMG/M metagenome (GOLD analysis project Ga0209382, IMG submission 187599) | Bulk soil microbial communities from a Populus tree surrounding site in Tennessee, USA - Soil MetaG P. deltoides SBSDD5 (SPAdes) (version 2) | ecosystem: Environmental > Terrestrial >...
CGGGCGGGAACGTCCAGCTCTACGAGTCCGGGGTCTCGCGCGGCAACTTCGGAGTGTACGCTTCGGGCGACAAGGTCCAGGTGGCCGTGGAAGGGGGCGCGGTCAAGTTCAAGAGGAACGGCGTCACGCTGTACACGAGCACCCGGACGCCAACCTATCCGCTGATCGTGGACACCGCGCTGAGCAGCCAGGGAGCGACTCTCTCGGCACACATTTCCGGCAACTGGACCGCGGCCTCCCCTCCACCGCCTTCTTCCGGTGAAGCCGTGGCCTGGACATCGCTGGTGGGTGTGACGGCGAGCGGGAACACCCTGACCAAGACCGCGGCGGGCGGCTGGGGCAACGCGGGAGCGGTCTCCACCAAGTCCCTGACCTCGGGCGACGGACTCGTCGAGGTCACGGTGAGCGAGACCAATACCCATCGCATGTTCGGGCTGGGGAACGGGGACACCAATGCCAATTATGCGGACATCGAATTCGGCTTCCTCCTGGTCGCGGGCGGGAACGTCCAGCTCTACGAGTCCGGGGTCTCGCGCGGCAACTTCGGAGTGTACGCTTCGGGCGACAAGGTCCAGGTGGCCGTGGAAGGGGGCGCGGTCAAGTTCAAGAGGAACGGCGTCACCCTCTACACGAGCACCCGGACGCCGACCTATCCGCTTCTGGTGGACACTGCGCTGAGCAGTCAGGGAGCGACTCTTTCGGCGTGGGTTTCAGGCCCATGGCAATGAGGCTGCCGCAGGTTGCTGTGAACCGATGAACGGACTTCGTCCGTTTCGGCCGCCGATCGGAGGCGGGAACGAGCTAAGCTGAACCGCGCAGATGCGCCTGACCGTGGTCGGGACCGGCTACGTCGGACTGGTCGCGGGAGCGGGGTTCGCGGATTTCGGGAACGACGTCACGTGCCCGGACGTCGACCAGTCGAGGATCGCGCGCCTCCAGGGCGCGCCATGTTCCCATCTACAAACCCGGCCTGGTTGCCTTGATCGCCGGCAACGTCACGAACGGCCGGCTCAAGTTCTCCTCTGACGTGCCGGCGGCGGTGGCCGAGGCCGAAGTCGTATTCATCGCCGTCGGGACTCCTCCGGCGCCCGGACGTCTTCCCCGGACCGCGATTGTAACCGCGGGGGGTGTGCACCCGCCCACTCACACGTCCTCCGGACGACGCCTATCGACCGCTCCGCCTGCGCCGGCGATGTACCGCCACGCTAGCCAGACCCCCTTGCCTACTTGGAACCCGCGACCAGAGCCTTCCGTGTTAGCGGCGCTGGCACTCGCCCATCCTCGGGCGCTAGCGGACCATGACCGGGGAGGCCTCTGTATCGTGCGTATGTCGTCCGCCGTACGGCACGCCGCTCGCGCCGATACTGCGCGCACGACAGCCATCCAGCGCCAATCGCACGTAGCCGCGAGATCACTGTCCGAACGCCGAATCGATAACATAGGAGCTGTGCTGAGTCGATCAACAGTCGAGGGATGACATGAGGCTGCGGCACATTGAGCCCGGTAAACAGGAGAGTGTTTCGATACCCATAAAAATTGACGCGATTGTGCTCTCGGTTCGCACTATAAAGGTGGACGAGGGGTGGGCATTCTGCGTACACCACACTCCAGCCGTGGTCGAGTAACCGAATGGCAAGGTCCCGTTCCTCTCCTTGGTGCACAAGAAGCTCTCGATAGCCGCCCACCTGCAACACGGCTTCGCGGCGCACGGCGTGTGCGCAGCCAATGTAGCTCCGCAACTGAGTCCCAGCCTCTAGCGGTGTCATGAAGCCGCTGCCGTGCCCGATTTCTGGTTGAACAAATGGTAATGCCAACGCCACGGCTGTCGGATACCGCTCGAACGCTGCCACAATGCTTGACACCGTCCCCGCATGCGTGAAGTACGCGTCATCGTCGATCGAAATGACGTACTCCGCACTAGTCGCCTTGAAGCCTTGATTTCGCCGTACGATCAGCCCCGCCCGTTGGTCGTGCCGTATGACCTTCACGTTCGGGAACAGTGCGCGCACTCTGTTCGCCGAATCGTCTTCCGAAGCGTCGTCAAAGACCAGGATCTCAAGAACCGGATAGTCCTGCGCGACGCATGACTCGAGTGCGCGAACTAACTCATCACGACGGTTACGAGTGGTAATGACGATGGCGACGTGGGCAGCGGATTCACCTTGCCGCATGAGCCCTCTCAGTCGCGCACAGGCCCTACGGCCGATTCGGGATCAGCGGAACGTGCCAACGAGGTAATAGCCGGATATGAAGAACGATGCGTATACCGGCGACAGGCGGTGAACCCACGGTTTGATCCATCCAGGGTTCTTGCCTTGCTTCTGGTTTGGGAAGAGCCGCCAAGGCGCCACCAGGTGCGCGTCGTCCGGTGTCCAACCACAGGCGTCGGCCATATCGAGAAATTGCCGATAGCTGAAATGGCCAATGTGTCCCCACTCGATACGCTGGGCGCGGTAGTTGTCATGGCGGAATGTCGAGAAGTTTCCCAGGAGAGGTTGCCTCACTAGGAGGCTCTTGGCCGCGGACCGTGTGTCGCGGAGGACCGCCCAGGGATTCTCGAGATGCTCGAGCACGTCCACGAGCATCACCATGTCGTAGTGCCCGGTGTCAGCGGAAAAGTGCTGATTTCGAAGGTCTATGTTCGCGAAACGCTGTCTTCCGATCTCGATGGCATGCGGTGAAATGTCGAAACCAATCGCTTCAAGCCGGATATCGGGCTTCTCTCTCTGAGCTCGATCGATCAATTCGGAAAGCACACTTCCCGTGCCGCAGCCAACATCCGCGACGCGAAGCGATGCTCGATCGGATCGCGATACCCACTCCACAAATGAGGCCTCAAGATCGTCAGCCTTGGGCTTACCATCGACGTGCCAATCGGCGTGTTTGTCGGCGTAGTAGCGCCCGGTGTATAGGTCTTCGGCCGGCGAGGGCCCTTGCTTCGCGACCGTGTCCTCGCTCTGACGTGTCATTCAATTGTTCCAGGTCCAGCCGTGGCGAACAGCTTAGCACGCAACCCCACCTGAGTACGCGTGGCGACGACGTCGCGTTGACGATCGGCGTGCCGCGAAGTGCCGGACGTTTCAGAAGAGTGGGTGTTGGCGTCTGATCTGGTTCCCAATCATCGACCTTCTCGAAGTACCGGTCGTATGTCGAGCGTCCCTCGAGGCGCTTGATGAGTGGCAAAACGAGGTTCCGCGACGTGTAGACATGCGGCAGACCCACTTCGAGCTCACGGTAGTGTCGGTACTTGGTGAGGAAACCGATGCCCTTGTGGACGGACCGCCAGCCGGCATCGTTGAAGGCGACGACGCCACCGGATCTCACGAGCTTGTCCGCGAAGAAGCAATCGGTGAAGACGTAGTCGTAGTTGTGACTGCCGCTCGATGTATACGAAGTCCGGCGTCGAGCCCTGGATCATCAGCTTGGGCAGCGCGATGTAGCTGCACTCATAGAGGTGTTCGTGTCGATGCGACAGGTCCGCTCGGGCGACCTGGTGCAAGGCGACGAGGCGGCCCGTAGGCCAGCCGATGTAGGGGTCGACCGAGATGCCGGCCTGTCCTCGCGACCTCCAGGGCCGTGAGGATGCTCAGCGTGGAAAAGGAGAACCCACTCTGCCGGCAGGAGGGTCCAGTCGGCGGACCACACGATGCTGCCGGCATGAGCCGGCGGCAGCTTGCCCGTGGCGTAGACGTCGCTAGGCAGGATGGTGAAGCTCACCGGGCTCCCAGGGCGTGTGTGGCATTCGAGGATGGAGCTGAAGCCCACCGCATCGAGCAACCTCACCAGCGACTGCGCGTGAAGAAGAACGACGACGTATTGTCGAGCGACATGAGCAGTGTCGCACGCAGCGCCCCCGGCGTGGCATCGTCGGCGTGCTCGCGAACCCGCAACCACAGAGCATGGAGCCGCCGAAAGTTACCTCGCCTGCGTCGAGCTGACAGCTCGCGCTATTGCGGCGTAGCCGTTCTCTAGCGGGTGCCCATCCGGACTCTCTAACCCCTCGCTTCGCTCCCCAACCAAGGATTGCTACCCGGTTCCTCTCTCGGTTTTGGCTAGTTCATAGAGCCCTTCCGACAGACCGTAGTAGACGCTTTCTCGGTCGGGATGAGGCGGCGCTCTCGCGGTTCTCAAGCGACCGCCCCTTGCGTCCTTCCGGCTCTTCAGCCTGAGGGCGGTAGTCTAAGGCGCTGCGGTGGTCGGGACGCAAGTCACGCCACCCAAGACCTCGTCGTACAAGCCGAGGATGTCGCTGCACAAGCGCTCGAGCGAAAAGGGGCCCTGCACGCGTCGTCGGCCCTGCGCCGCCAAGCCTGTCCTGAGAGCGGGCTCGTGATACAGGCGCTCGACCGCGGCCTGCAGCGCGGGTGCGTCGCCCGGCGGGACGAGTAATCCATCGATTCCACTCGTCAACACTTCAGGGACACCTTCGACGTCGGTAGCCACGCAGGGGACGCCGGACGCCATCGCCTCCAGCAACATGCGCGGGAGGCCTTCACGCAGAGAGGGCAACACGAATAGGTCGAGCGTGCGGTAAAACTCCCCCATGTCCTGCACCGCGCCAGGGAGCTCGAGCGCATCGTCCAATCCCAGGAGCCTCGCCTGCTCCACGTAGGCGCCCCGCATGCTGCCATCGCCCGCAATGCGCAGTCGAATGTCGACCCCACTCCCGCGGATGGCTGCGACGGCACGTATCAGGTCGACGTGGCCTTTCTCGGGCGAGAAGCGTCCGCCGCTGCCGACCACGAACGGGTCCCCCAGTCCAATCGGCGGGCCCGGCGACGGACGTTCGGGGAACCGCAGGAGGTCGATGCCGTTCAGTACGACCCGCAACCGTTCGGCCGGCACCTTGAGACCCTGCGCCGTATGGTCGGCGGCCGCCCGGGATACCGAGACGCAGTTTGCCCGGAGCACCCGCAGGGAGACGCCATGGAGCCAGCGATTGGCGAGGGCGCGCGCATTCCGCTGGCGGAAGGACGGCGGCGTGTCTCGGACATGGACGATGGTCCGAGTCCCCAGTCCCACGAGAGAGAGCGCCGCGGTCGGCACGGTCGGCCACAGGTGCAGGTGCACGATCGCCGGCTTCAGCTCTTGCACCACTCTCCGGAGTCTCACGCACCGTCGACCAACGAGTCGCCGCGCGTGTACGGGGCTGTCGAGGAAGATCGTCGTGGAGGGCACATCGGGATCCTGTGTCGACTTCCTGCCCAGGACACAGATGACCGCCCGGTATCGCGTGCCGGCGTTGGTGGCCCGAACGAGTTCCGCTACGCCGCGCGGGGCGCCCCCCAACGCTAGCGTGGGTATCACGTGGAGAACGAGCGGCCGCGGGTCGGGTGGCGAGGCCGGGAGCGTCATTCCCGCCGTGGTCCCTGTCGGAAGGGAACGAGCTCGGGCCACTCGTAACCACCATTGAGCTCCCACACCGTCGCCAGGGTCTCACCGGTCCACTCGAACGCGGTGGCGCGGGTGCGGGAGTCGTCGTCTTCCGGCGACCGGCCGAGGATCAACAGGCCGCCGCGAGCCAGGTTCGTGGCGCCGGCGCGGATTCCGGCCGTCACCCGCTCGGGCGAGAAGTGCGCGGGCGTCAGCGCGTTCAGGATGCGCACGACCTGGCAGGGATGGGGATTCGGTTGGAACAGGTCGTGGCGCCCGAGGTGGAAGCCTCGTTCGGCACGCGCCTCGATCACGCACTCCGGGTGGAAGAGCGGTACACGCCGCACCCCGGCCACCATTCCAGACCCGCGCGGGCGGTCCGGCTCCGCCCCGCTGTCCAGACGCGCCTGTGCGCGGGGGACCACCTGCTTCATCAGCCACGTTTGCAGCACGCGGTTGACGGGATAGCGCAAGGGAGGTGGCTGGCGGCACGAGATCACAAAACCGCTCCCCACGACCTGGAGCGGATGCCTATCGACGTCGAACACCACGGTCCACCGCTCGCCGGGGAGGTCCGCCATCCAGAGCGCATCGAAGTAGTCGGTGGCGTGCACGGTCACCACGCGGTCCCTGGACAGCCTTCGGAAGAGATCGAGGGAAGTGATGCCGCTCGAGGCGGCCATGTCGTGCACGATGAGCGGATCCTCACCGGGGAACCGCCCCGTGAGCTCCTGCGCCAGACGCTCGTCCAGGTCTCGGAAGCGGTTTCGGCGCGTGATCTTGAAGACGCCGTCTCCCGCGGCCATGGACTGGTACAGGCGCTCGAGAAGGGGCTCGTCCGCCTCCCGGTAGTCGCGTCCGATGCTCTCGAGGAGCGTGTAGGCGAACGGCCACCAGCCGCGGTGTGCTGCCTCCGCGGCCAGGGCGCGCTCGGCGGCGGGCCCCGGCGCCGTGATGCCGTGCTTGTAGAGGACGCTCAACGGCGCCTCAGGCATCGGCCGGTTGGAGATAGACGCCTTCCAGGCGCCGCCGGAGCGTAGGCCAGGACAGCTCCTCGGCCAGCCGGCGGCAGCGGACGCGGCGGCTTTCCGCTTCTTCGGCGCCCCCATGGAGGACGCGTGACATCCGCCGCGCCGCATCGTCGTCCGGGCGCTCCAGGTCGACGCACACGCCGACATCGAGCTCCTCGACCATCGTGGAATAGTCGCCCACCCAGGGCGTCGTGACCACCGGCACGCCGGCCGCCATGTATTCGGCCATCTTGAGCGGCGAGGCTACCGCGTTGACGGGGTTGCGAGCCCTTGGCATGAGCCCGAGGTCGGCCGCGGCCAGGGAGGCGGGGACGTCCGCCGGGGCGAGGGACAGGACCGTGGTCCGATCGCCGCGGAGCCCCGCCGCCTGGATGGCCTTCCTCATGCGATCCGGGCTGCCGGTCAGCGCGAGGAATCGGGCCTGGGGCACCTGCTCGGCGATGAGACGGAAGAGGCGCAGGCTCTGGTCCGGCAGCTGGTACCACTCCAGCGACCCGACGTAGGCCACGACGAACGAGTCCGCGAGTCCGAGGCGAGACCGCGCGAGCTCGCGCGAACTTCCGGAGAAGCGCTCAGGATCGATCCCGCACGGGATCACCGTGATCCGAGAGCGCTCGGCACGATGCCTCGTGACGAGGACGTCGGCCAGGTGCTGGGAGACACACACGATCGAGTCGCAGCCCACGGCGCGATCGACGGCGCCCGAGACACGCTCGAATCCGCGCTGCACGTGGAGAGGCCACGCGGCGGGGTCCCCGAGGTCCGCCACGTGCCGCGCTGCCTCCTCGTACGGACCGTCGCCGCGGCAGTCGAACACCGACCGGGCCCGCGCGCCGATCCGCCGCGCGGCATCCTGGGCCAGGCCGGCCGCGCGCTCGCCGCGACCCTGGACGACCAGCGCGCCCTCCAGTGAGGAGAGCCGGCGAGCGATCTGTCGCGCGTGCCAGGCGTCGAGTCCTGGACAGCGCCCCAACCGCGACGGTGGGGCGGGGATGACCTGCAGCTCCACGCCATAGCGGCTCTGCGCGCGCCGTCTCGTCTCGAGGACCCGTTCGCGCCATCGTGGCCGGACGAGCTGCCCCACGGCGGTGACCGCGTACCACACCTTTGGCCAAGACGTCGGCAGATAGGAGGCCGGTGTCAAGAGCTGGGACTCGACGACGGCGCTCAAGGTCTCGTTCACGGTGACGTAGGCCAGCGTACGGGACGGATCCTGGGCGCGCGTCAAGGCCATCCGCTACTCCATCGCATCGGCATCATCCGCGCGCGAGTCAGTGTTCATCGTGGCCTTGGGCCTGGTTCGACCGCATCTGGGTGACACACTCCGCGACGGTCAGCAGCCGTAACGTGGCGCGCGCGTGGGTCCATTCGGCGAGCGGACGGGGCATCCCGCGGAACGTCGCGACCGGGTCGTCTTCGAGCCGATCACCCAGCAGCGCCTTGGCCGCGGTGAGACGCTCCTCTGCCCACCCGGCCAACGTGCCGCCCAGCCATTCGGACTGCGGCGCCTGGTAACCGAGCTTGTCGAGCCTGCCGAGGACCGCATCCGGCACGATGCCGCGCATGGCCTGCCTCATGACGAACTTCGTCACCGGTCCGGAAATCTTGTGTTCGGAGGGTAGCGCATGGACGAACTCCGCCAGTCGATGGTCCAGGAAGGGCTGGCGCAGTTCCCGCGACCAGGCCATCGAGTTTCGGTCCCCGTAGCGCAGAAGCGACTGAAGGGGACCGCGTTCCGCCGCAAAGGCCAGCTTGGCCCCGAGACGCCGCCGATAGGGTGTGGACGCGGTGACGTCCGAGCCGTCCCGGCCCTCCACGAGCCATGACGATCGGAAGTAGCGGGCCAGGACCTTCGTCTCGTTCTGCCCCGCTCGGAGGCGTCGTGACCACGCGCCGGGAAGGAACGCGGCCACGGTGCCGGTCCGGGACAGCGGTGGCACTCCTTTCGCCGCCTTCAGCCTCCGGTACTCCGTCCGGAAGCGGTCCCACTCGAGCCCGCGGAGCAGATCCTCCAGGTAGAACCGTCCATACTCCGCATAGCCGGCCAGCAGCTCGTCGGCGCCCTGCCCGTCCAACAGGACGGTGACACCGTGTTCGCGCGCCAGCGCCATCACCAGGAACTGGGCGAACATGCTCGTCGCGGGAAACGGCTCCTCCATGTGCCAGCAGAGCTTTGGGAACTGGGCCGCCAGGGCGCCGGCGTCGGGCACGACCTCGTGTCCAGGTATCCCGGTTTGCCGCAGGACGGCCTGGATGAACGGACCCTCGTCGAGCCGCGGATCGCTCATCCGGGCGGAGAACGCCTTCTGGCCGCCCGCCGCACCCAGCCGTTGGATCGTACAGATCACGGCGCTGGAATCGAGGCCACCCGAGAGGCTCGTGCCCACGGGGACGTCGGAGCGCAGCCTCAGGCGGACGCTGTCCTCGAAAAGACGACGCACCTCCGCCGCGGCATCATCCGCGCTCACCTTCGCAGTGCCGTACTCGGGCAGGCGCCAGTATCGCCTCCTCGAGACCCTCCATCCCTGGCGATCACGCTCGACGAGGAGCGATTCTCCCGGCAGCACCCTCTGGACGTTCCGGTAGATCGTGCGACGGCTGCCGTCGAGCTCGTCGTGAAGCACGTAAGGGCGCAAAGCCCGATCGTCCAGCTCCACGGCGACGAGGCCCGCCGCCACCAGCGCCTTGACCTCGGAGGCAAAGGCGAAAGCGCCACCATCGCCGACGACGTAGAGGGGTTTCTCACCGAACCGGTCTCGGGCCAGGAAGAGCCTGCATCGGGCTTCGTCCCAGATCGCGAAGGCGAACATCCCGTTCAGCTGATCAACGCACGCCTCGCCCCAATGACGATAGGACTCGAGTAGGACCTCCGTGTCGGACTCGGTTCGGAAGGACACTCCCTTGGAGCGGAGCTCGGTCCGCACCTCGATGTAGTTGTAGATCTCGCCGTTGAACACCAGCCTCTCCGTCCCCATCGCCGACGCGAAAGGCTGCGCGGCGGCCGCGGACAGGTCGATGATGGCCAGTCGCCGATGGCCGAGGACGACCCGTGGGGTGGCGGACCCCTCTCGCCGCCAGATGCCCTCGCCGTCGGGTCCGCGGTGCTGCAAGGCGGTGAGGGCCCGCTTAACGCGCCCGTCGCTCAGGGATGGCCCCTCCGAGAGATGGCCGAAGATGCCGCACACGGTCAGCCTGCCCTCATCGCTCGTGTCCCCTGGGCACCACAACCTGGCGCAGAGCGCTCGCCAGAAGGCCCGTGAGGCGTCGGCGGTCGTACTGAACGACGTCGGGATGGACTCGCACCGCGGGTGCGCGGCCAACCGACCAGCTCTCGAGCTCCCCGGAGATGGCGCCGGCGATCGCTTCCACGTCCACCGGGGACACGACCCTTCCCGCCGCCAGGTGCTCGACGATCTGGGCCACCTCGGAGGGCTGGACGCAGGCGAGCACCCTCCGACCCGATCGGAGGTAGGCGTAGAGCTTGGCGGGAACGCACACGCAATAGTCTTCCCCGCGGAGGAAATACCGGTTCTGCGGCAGGAAGAGAAGGTCCGCGCGCGCGACGTATTCGGCCGCCGTCGCCGGATCGACGCGTGCCACGAGCTTGAGCACCTCTGGAAACGGGAACCGCTCGATGGTGTCGGCCCTCCAACCATGGGACGTTCCGACGAACCACACACGGAGTCGGTCGCGAAGCTCGGGGCGGCGCTCGATCAGCGTGCGCAGCGCTGCCAGGAGATAGCGCGGCGATCTCGGCGTGAAGTCCGCACGAAGCGGGTCGTAGTCGAACCCCAGGAGACGCTTCGCCGTGGGCAAAACGCCATTCGGATCCCTTCCGTCCGAGGCCAGCTGACCGGCGTGCACGATCGTGAACCTGCCGGATTCGAGCGGCGACCGCTCCGCGTCGACCGTCGTGAAGTCGCTTTCGTCGTACCCGTTGGGTATCAGGAGGATCCGCTCGTCCGGCACCCCTAGCTCCTGCACGAGAAGGTGCCGCATCAGCGTCGTGTTGGTGATGACTCGGGTGCAGGCGGACAGCGTCCGGCGCTCCAATCCCCGCTCGAGCCAGAAGTCGACCATGTGGCGGTAGGGCGGCGCGCAGTGATAGGACCACGGATCACGAAGGTCGGCCAGGACGGGGAGACTATGCCGACGCCCGATCTCGGCGGCCAGGATCAGCGTCTCGCTGGGCATCGCGGAAGCGTAGACTGCCGACGGGGCGTGCTGCGCCAGGAGGAGCTCGACGGACGGCATCAGCTGGCGGACGAGCCGCTGTCGCCGGCGTTGGCTGGCCAGGCTGGCCACGCCGGGGATCCGGGCGGCCAGGCGAGCCGTCCTCGCCCCCGGCGGGTGGGGATCGGTCCAAGCCATCCGCGAGACCGGCAACCAACGCGGGTCGTCACGCCAGGTGGCGAGCGTGGCCGATTCGTACGCGTTGGATCCCGATCCAGGGTCGGGGCGCGAGGTGAAGATTATGGGATCGATCCCGAACTCGGGAAGGTGGCGCGCGAAGGCCTCTGAGCGAAGTGTCCCGCTGTGGGAGACGGGCGGGAAGTCCCGGCTGACGAAAAAAACCCTGAGCCGCCCCGGCGCGCCGTCAGCCACATCAGATGGGGTTTCCCAGGAGGGGCCGGGTTCGCCGCCGTCCCCCCGCGCTTGGATGCTCACCTGCCGAAGAAATACCCGGCCGACTCCAGCGCGTGCAGCTCCAGCTCGAAGGCCCGCTGCCGGTCCTGCCGCAGACGGTGGCCCAAAGCACGCGTGATGATCCGCCCGGCCCCCAGAAGCCCGCGAACCACGCTCCACGCTTGTGTGCGCCGGCCAGACACGCGGCGTCGCGTGATCCCTGTCGCATAGGCGCGGCGCCGCAAGTACCCCTTGGTCAGCTTCGTCGGAATCATGATGTGCTCGATGGAGCAGGCCGGATGGTAGACGGTCCGCTTGCCCGCCTGGACGAGTCGTCGTCCGAACTCGAAGTCCCCGCCCGCGATCAGCCCGTCGCCGACCCGGTCAAGCGTCGTGTCGAAACGGCCGATCTCGACCGCGACCACCTTCCGGACGCCGAAGTTGCAGCCGGGGAGCTCGTGGGCCGTGTCCGCGGGGAGGATCAGGACCTGGTCGCCGCGCCGGCTGTAGGGAGACGAGATGCTGTCCAGCACCTGCCCTTTCAGATAGTCCGGGTGCTCCGCGGGGAGCAAGGGGTACACAGGCCCAACCACGGCGTCTGCGCCATGGCCATCGATCGCTTCCAGGTACCCGATAAGCCAGGCCGGCGAAACGCGGATCTCGTCATCGAGGTAGGCGAGGTGCTCGTGTCGCGCCTCCGCGATACCACGGTTGCGGCCGAAGCAGAGACCCTGCCTTGTCTCGACGACGTGCCGCACAGGGAATTGGAGCGACCGGGCGGCGGAGGAGGTGACGTTCGCTGTGTCGTCCGTGCAGTTGTTGTCGATCACCAGGATCTCGACGTCTAAACCTTGCGGGACGTTCAGCCCGGAGATGCTCGCCAGGGTGCCGCGCAGGTACTCGGCCCGGTTGTAGGTCGGGATCACGATCGACACACCCCTCATCGCGTCCATCGTCTTCGCAAGGCCGCGAGGAGGAGGGCGGGAAGCAGCCGGACCGCGGGCCGCAACTGCCGCACGGGGCGCAGCATCTTGTCGTGGACCAATGTCACCGGGCACTGCCGCATCCTCTCCCGCTCCTCACGGAGTTGGGAAGCGCCCTCGAGCATCCGTCGGGACACGTAGGCGTAGAGGTTTTGTTGGTAATACCAGGCCACGCGTGGGTCCTGCCAGACCTGCCGCCGGAACGGATCGAGCCGCTCAAATCCATGCTTGCCAAAGAGGCCGTCCCAGTACTCCGGCCACTGTTCGTTGACGTGGTTCGTGCCTCCCTGTCCCGGAAGGGCGGCCGAGAAGAGGATGACCGGCGCCGCCCGCACCAGGTTCTCCACCAGGTGGCCGGAGGCGCCGGAGGGCAGGTGCTCCGCCACCTCCAGGCAAACCGCGACGTCGAAGCCGTCCGGAACCGACCATTCCCCGTTCAGATCGGTGGCCTGGAACTCCTCCTCCGAGATGGCCAGCCTCGTCTGATCCACCCACCGACCGTCGAGTCCCCTCACCCGGCGGGAGCCCGCACGCTTGAAGACGGACAGCCACGTTCCGTGGCCACAGCCCACGTCGAGCACAGAGTCGCTCACAAAAAGGCGGCGAACCAGGGGCACGATGATCTCCGCCGAGGCAAGCGCCTCCCTTTCGATTGCTTCGTAGAACGTCGGCTCGTACGGCGCGGGCGGAGCCACGTGGGCGTGCTCAGGCGACCTCAGAGAAGCGTCCAATCGGCCGTCCAGACAAGGCTTCCCGCATGCGGCGGAGGAAGCTTGCCCGTGCCGTAGACATCCGCCGCCACGACGTTGAAGCCCACGGCGTCGTGGACCCGGTCGAGGCTGGCGTGCTGGTCCCCGAGGTAGAGGTCAAAGCTGTACCGCCCGGGCATCAGGGGCAAGCGCGGAATCCGGCAGCGGATCCGCCCCTCGTCTACGGGTTCCAGGGTTGATTGCGTGGCCACCCTGTTGTCGAGACCAAAGACCGGAGTCTTCAGATGGTCCCGTACCACGAAGCCCAGAACGGGCGCGAACGGCCGGCTCGTCCGTGCGAAGGCCACTTCCAGCACCACGTCCTCGTGGATCCGGAACGAGTTCGACGACTTCCCGCTCTCGTCCGCCAGTCGCGCGTTGACCATGATCGGCTCTATCCCCGCCGGTCGCCCCTGGTGGCTGCGCAAGTCGGCGTAACCCGCTTCGATGTCGTCCATCTCTGCCTGATACCGCGCCAACACCTGTCGGGTCTCGCCGTCGGCGACGACCTGGCCGTGCTCCAGTAGGACAGCTCGCGAACAGAGTGCTTCCAGGGCGACGAGGTTGTGGCTGACGAACAGGATCGTGCGGCCGGTTGCCGCGACATCGTCCATCTTCGCGAGACACCGGCGTTGAAACTCGGCGTCTCCGACGGCTAGGACCTCGTCCACGAGGAGGATCTCCGGATCGAGATGGGCGGCGACGGCGAAGGCCAGGCGGACGCTCATGCCGCTGGAATAGCGCTTGACCGGCGTATCGATGAAGGTCTCGACCCCGGCGAACTCCACGATCTCGGAGAACTTGGCCCGGATCTCCGCGCGGGTCATGCCGAGGATGGCGCCGTTGAGGAAAACGTTCTCGCGGCCCGTGAGCTCCTTGTGAAACCCGGTTCCAACCTCCAGCAGGCTGGCGACGCGGCCGCGGATGTGCGCCTCCCCTTCCGTCGGCTCGGTGATCCGGCTCAGGACCTTGAGGAGAGTGGACTTGCCGGCGCCGTTTCGACCGATGAGGCCCAGGACTTCGCCGGGCCGCACGTCGAAGCTCACGTCTTTGAGCGCCCAGAAGTCGCGTGGGCGGTCCGCCATGCCGCCCCCGTTGCCCCGCTGGAAGAGCCGCTTGATCCGATGGCCGACGCGCTCCTGCAAGAGGTCGAACGACAGCGTCTCCCCGAGGTCGTAGCGCTTGCCGATGTTGCGCACGGTGACGACGGGACCGCTCATGCTCAAATGATATCGGCGAAGGTCCGCTCCACGGACCGGAAATAGACGAGGCTACCCGCGAGGAGGACGACGACCTCGCCCACGCTCAGCCAGAAGCCGGGCCAGTAAGGCTCGAACGCAGGCCCCAGCACCGCCCACCGGAATCCGTCGATCACGCTGACCATGGGATTGAGGCTGTACCAGAGTTTCCATCGCTCGGGGACAACGCTGCTCATGTAGCCCACGGGGCTCACGTAGAGGCCCATCGCTACGACGAACGGGATGATGTATTTCACGTCGCGGTACTTCACGTTCAATGCGCTCGCCCACGTCCCGACGCACAGGGCAGCGGCGAAGGCCAACAGGCTGAAGGCGGGCAGGAGGAGGAGGTTCGCGGTCAGAGGCACGCGGTACCACAGCATCAGGACGAGCAGCATCGCGAGCGAGAGGAGGAAGTCGACCACGCCGCTCAACGTGGAGCTGATCGGGATGATGAGGCGAGGGAAGTACACCTTCTGCACCATGTTCTGGGCGGCCACGATGGAGTTGCTGCTCTGGGAGATGGCATTGGCGAAGAACTGCCATGGGATGAGCGCCGCGAAGGTCATCACGGCGTATGGCGTCCCGCCGCTCGGGAGGCTGGCCACGCGACCGAACACCAGCGTAAAGACGACCATCATCAAGAGAGGCTGGATCACGGCCCAGAGCACGCCAATCGCCGTCTGCTTGTAGCGAAGCAGGATGTCGCGCCAGGCCAGGAAAAGGAACAGCTCCCGATAGCGCCACAACTCCAACACATCGAGGCCGATGGCGCCGGGACGGCGGCTGATGCGAATCTCTGGCAACTGGGCGCTCACGCGTGCGACGTCCCCACCTTGGCGAAGTAGCGGTCGCGGGTGGGCATTGGGTTGAGACTCAGTCGCGTCCGGTGATGCCTACCAGCGGTCCTTCGCCGACGAGGGTCAGCGGGGCGGACTTGATGGGCAGGGCGAGGGACAACGCTCGGACTCCGAACCCATTCTGGATGGCCGACAAGAGATACGCGGGATCGAATTGCGTTTGTTCGGTGAGCGACCGCGTGAGGACCACAACCGCAACCGCGCGACCGTCGCGCACGAGGGGAACGCTCCAAGTCGACGTGGGCACCGTCCCCGCTGGCACCTCCTGGGAACGCCACGCCGGGAATAGCGTCGCCACGTTCGCGGATTCGGCGTTCGCAGGAAGCACCTCGACGCTCGCGAACTGCAGGCGGGTCATCGCGTCGTGGAGCGTCTTGCGCAGCTGCTCTGCATCCGTGGCCTCGGCAAATTGATGCACGAGCATGGCGAGGAAGACATTGTTGCCCATCGAACGGCGCTCGTTGCCCAGCCCATGCCGCAGCGTCCGCTGGATCTCGGCGAACTCCGCGTACCCGAGCTGCTGTACACCGATCCACGTCACCACGCTGGTGGCGATGACGACCAGTCCGACAACCTGCCCGCGGCCGGTGATCATCAGGAGGGACAGGGCGCCGAAGGCCGCGGCCACGCAGTACAAGATGGCGACCGCGCGCCGTGGCGTCAGGCCCTTGCGCAACAGGCGGTGGTGGATATGGTCGCCGTCCGCGCGAAAGACGTCGTCGCCGCGAATCAGCCGTCGGATCACCGAAACCGCGGCATCGAGGAGCGGTACTGCGAGGGCCATGAGCGGCGCCGCAATGGCCACGGCGGCGGAACTCTTCATGGATCCCCGAATGGCAATGGCAGCCAGGGCAAATCCGACGAACAACGACCCCGCATCGCCCAGGAAGACGCTGGCCGGGTTGAAGTTGTAGCGAAGGAAGCCCAGAAGGGCGCCGCCCAGCGCGGCCGCAATGACGGCGATCTCCCACCGTTCATTGATGGTACAGGCAATGAAAAGTGTGGTCGTGGAAAAGAGGCCGATGCCCGCGGCCAGACCGTCCAGACCATCGATGAGGTTGAACGCGTTGCTCATGCCGACGAACCAGACCAGCGTCAACGGCAGTGAGGCCCATCCGAGCTCGATGAAGTTGCCGGTGATGGGGTTGGAGATCGCGGTGATCTGGTAGCCATTGAAGAAGAGATAGAGGCCGGCGAGGGCCTGGATCAGGATCTTCGCGCCGGGCGACACCCCCCTGATGTCGTCCATCACGCCGAGCAGGAGCACGGCCGTACAGCCGACCAGCAGGTCGAGGTAGGCGGAGGGGGATATCGTGGTGGCCACGAGCCCCCAGCGCTGCGCCGCCAGGAGCAAGGCGCAGGTGAAGGCGAAAGCGACGAACACGGCCACTCCGCCGAGCCGCGGTATGGGGTGGGGGTGCAGCTTGCGCCGCCCGTCCGGACGGTCCACCCATCCTCGCCGTCGAGCGAAGTTCCTGACCACCGGCGTGATTCCGAGCGCGAGCACCAGCGCCACCAGAAGGCTCATGATCGTCAAGCCGAGATGTGTGTGATGCGCGATCACCGCAGGTCTCCTTCGATGCTGACGCCATGGATGATTGAGAAGGTGGCGATCACGAGGGAGATCCCGAGGCTGAGGAGAGTCGGCAGGGCGAGAGAGTCACTCTGCCACATCAATGCACCTCGCCGGCGAGGCCCAGGATCGTGCCCGTGTAGCTGTGCCCATCCACGGGGCTGATCCGTCGCTCGCGCAGCACCGTCACCCCGAGGCTGGCATGGGTACCCAGGTGCCTCAAGAGCGCCGCCCCTGTCGTCCAGACATGATCGCGCCGAGGAAGCTCGGACCGCTCGGTGTCGGGCGGTTGTTGGTAGCGCGCCTCGAGATATGCGAGCGACACCCTACCGTGCAGCCGCAACGGAAGCTCGAAGAGGATCTCGGATCGATACCGGGTGCTCACGTAGGTGTTCCGGATGGCTGCCGCCACGGTCGACCGCGTCGCCGAGTACACCACGTCCCGGCTCGCCGAGAGTTGCAGGCGGGTTTCCAGCGCAAAGGGCATCCCCACGTCCACGCTGAGGACGAGAGGGTTGGAGGGTGTGACTCCTTCACCGTCACCAAAGTGGTGGACTCCGGCGGCCACACGACCGTTCAAGAAGGCAAGCTCGCTGAATTGCAAGCCGATGACGTAGCGCTGCGACCTCACACTTTGTGGAAGCCCGCTCGACAATCGCAGGAAGCGATCCTCCACGAATTCCGCCACGGGCACCACCGACGTCTTCCGCGTCAGGGGCACCTTCATTTCCAGCCGCCGCGTCACGGTGTGAAGATCAAGCGCGACGCTCACGGAATTGCCGTCGAGGCTGGCCTCGGCATCGTAAGTGGAGGTGACCGAGAGCTGCGACGCCGTCGTGGTGACGCGCTTGCCCAGGCGTAGGGTTCCGCCGAACACGTTGTTCGTCTCATGACGGCGGATGCGGTCGTCGATCTCGAGCGAGAAGCGCTGGCGGTAGTTGCCTCCGCCCAATCCCCCGAAAGCGGTCAGGGGACCGACGTCGAGCTCCATCGTTGTGGTGCCGAACGCATCCACGTATCGCTGGCTCGCCTCCTGGTGGAAGTACTGCGGGACGAGGCCACCGGTGGCCTTCAGGCGCGCGCGCCGCCGGACGGGAAGGACGACCTGCAACGTCGGCGTGGCCGAGAGACTCTGGTCCGAGAGACCAGTCGGCGTGTTGTAGACGTTATCGTCCACGCCGGCGCGGAAGGCGAGGCGCGGGGTGAGGAACAAGGGACCGAGGCGAAACGTGCCGTATTTCGGCCGCTCTTGCCTCTCCTGGGCCCCCGCGCCCTCGGTCAGCGCGAGGAGAACGAGGATCGTGACCGGGGCCGCCGGAGGAAAGAAGGACGTGCCTGAACCCTCTCGGGCCGGCATCACCCCTGGCTGAGGGGGCGTCTACCGCCCACGCCGCTTGGTCGCGATACTCGCGACGTTCCCGCGATCGCCCTTCTCCGACTTCTGGCCATAATGCCCATAGTAGTGGCCATAATAATGACCGTAGTACCGGCCGTAATAGTACCCGTGCTGCTCGACTCGCGCGCGATTCAATACGACTCCCAGGAGGCGTGCCCCGCTCTCCGCGACCCTCTCGACTGTCGTCGCGACCGCCTTGCGGGGGACCATCTCGGCCCCGACGACGACGATGACACCGTCGGCCAGGGGTCCCAGGATGAGGGGCTCGGAGACGGCCCCTACGGGCGGGGTGTCGATGATGATCCAGGAATAGACGCCGCGCAGCCCCTCCAGAAAGCCCCTCATGGCCTGACCGGTGACAAGGTCGGCTGGGCTCGGAACCGAGGTACCCGCGGGCAGGAGGCTGTGACCGGCGGCGAAGACCTGGATGGCTTCCGAAGGTTTGGCCTTGCCGACCAGCACGTCCGACAAGCCCGGCGTGCGCTTGCCGCGGAGCAGGGTGTGGGCTTGGGGACGCCGCAAGTCCGCGTCGATGAGCAGGACTTTGCCTTCCGACGACGCCAACGTGAGCGAGAGATTGACGGAAGTAAGGGTCTTGCCTTCACCGGGCGCGGTCGACGTCACGACGATGATGCGGGGAGCCGTGTTGGGCCACGAGTAGTTCAGCGCAGTGCGAACGACGCGGTACGCCTCGGTGAACGTGTTTTGAGTATTGCCCCGTTGAATCAATAGATCCGCGGGCGCCTGGCCGGTCTCCGGAACGACGCCGAGCAACGGAGCGCCAAGATGCGTACGGATGTCGTCTGGTGTCTTGAGCGTGTTGTCCAGGTACTCGAGGAAAAAGGCGAACCCGATCGCTAGGACAAGCCCAAGAAGGGCGCCGGTCAGGATGTCTCGCTGCCGATTCGGGCGCGCCGGGCGAGTAGGCAGCACCGCGGGGTCCACGATGCGGATGTTCGAGGCCTTCAGCTCCTGAGCGACATCGGTCTCCTTGTGCCGCTCGGTGAGACTGTTGAGTACGGCGCGTGAGGCTTCGACCTCACGCTTGACCGAATCGTAGTGCCCGCTGCGGGAGCCGAGTTCCTGGATCTCTTCCTTGGCGGACTCCAGGGCGGCGGAAAGGCTGGCTTCCTGGGCGGCCGCGGCGCGATAGTCGTTCTCGGCGCTACGGATCACGCGCTCCGCCTCCGCCGCGATCCTCTTCCTGGTGTCCTCGATCTGGCGGCGCACCTTGACCACTTCGGGGTGCTGGTCGAGGTATTTCTCGAGTAGCTGGGACTGCTTCTCCTCGAGCCCGCTGCGCTCCATACGGAGGCTCTGCACGACGGAGTCCCTCATGACCTCCGGGAGATCCTCCGGATTGCCCACGCCGCGCATCTGACGATAGAGCGCTTCCTTCGCCAGCCGTGTGGTCCGGGCCTCCGTAAGCGCGGTACCCAGCTGGTTGAGCTTTTGCGCGAGAAGGGTCCGCCGCTCCTCGATGTTGACGATACCCTCGCGTTCCTTGAGCTTCTGCAGCTCCTGGTTGGCATCCTCGACTTTCTTCCGCTGTTGGTCGATCTGGCTGCCGAGCCACTGGCCCGCTTCCGACGAGGTTTGATAACGGAACTCGAGGGTCTGCTCGATGTAGAGCTGCGAAAGCTTGTTGGCGATGTTCATCGCCAGGTCGGGCCGGAACGCCTCCGCTCCGATGCCGACGAGGCGCGTGCCCTTGCCGGCGTTGATGCGAAGCCGGGCCAGGAGGCCGTCGATGGCTCTCTCCACGATCGGGGAGCTGCCGGGGGGCATGGCCAAGGCCGCCTGCACTTCCTCTGGAGAGCGGGGTCCCCCGAACTCGGGATCCTGAAGGAGGTTCAGCGTCTCGACAACGCGCCGGCCCAGGGATCGGCTCTGCAGGAGCTTGTACTGCGTCTGGTAATAGTCGTCCCGGGCCGCGTCCACCTCGGTGACGTCCTTGAAGTTCAAGAGGTTCGACTTCTCTCGCTCGATCAGCATCTGCGCCGTCGCCATGTAGACAGGGCGGGTCATCAACGTGCGGATGGTGGCGACGCTGGTCGCGGTCAGGAAGATGGCGAGCGCGAACTTGCGATGGCGGAGAACGACCGCGAGATAGTCCCAGAGATGGTCTTCGGCTGCGGGTTCGGGTGGGATTGCCTGCGGAGGTGGCGCCATTATTGCCTTTCGCGACCCATGGATGTTAGCAGAAAGGCGGGAGGGGCGCCCCGAACAGCTACACCTGGAGACCGAGCTAGAAGAGCTTTGCCTTCACGATGATCGTATCTCCAGGCAGGACAGGATCATCGAGGTTGATCTTCAGTTCTTTTGCTTTCCCGTCGATTTCGCGCACGACACGGATCCGGCCCGTGGCCGCGTCCGCCGTGAATCCGCCGGCCGTATTGATAGCCTTGCGGACCGTCGCCTCCGGCCAGAACGTGATCGCACCCGGCGTCCTGACCTCGCCCGTCACGAAGATGCGTGCGGCCTGGGTAACGAAGACGGTGTCGTTTGGGCGCACCAGCACGTTCTTGTCGAGCTGCCCCATCTGGATGTCCCGGATGTTGACGCGGATGAGATCCGCCTGGCTGGTGACGTCGGCGTTCGGGGCTCCGCTGGGGTCGACGGGCACCATCGGCCCCGTGACCGCCACCTTGGGCCGCACAATGACGACTTCGACACCCGCGGCGGATGTGGGGCCCGCTTTCGAGAGGAGCTCCAGTACGGTCATGCGCCCGCTCATCGAATAGCTGCCCGGCCGGGAGACCTCGCCCACGACGAAAACCGTCTTGCTTCGGTATTCCTGGACCGTGACCGTGACCTGCGGGTTGCGAACGTAACCCTGGGCCAGGAGCGTCGTGATCTTTCGTTCGAGCTCTTTCGGGGTCAGGTCGCCGGCCTTCACGCGGCCGATCAAAGGGTAGATGAAGGTACCGTCGGACTGGACGACGATCGTCTGGGTCAGGTCGTCGTTGCCGAGTACCGTCACCTTGACGATGTCTTCGGGACCGATGGAGTACTCGAGCGGCTCCTCGACGACAGGGAAGGGCTTCGGAGGAGGGGTGGGTGCCGACGTAGGCGGGACGTTCGTGGTCGCCACAGCCCCGCTCCCGGATGCCGGTTGGGGGGCAGCCTCTCCAGCCGGGGCGCTCTCGCCGGCCGCCTCGTTCTCACGGATGACCCGGTCCACGCCGCTGAAGTCACGAGGCTTCGTGCGCGACGAGCCCGATGTCCAGACCCGGACGTCCCCGTCTTCGGCGGCCTCGGCAATCCGCGCTCCCGCGGGGCACCCCTCGTCCGACTTCGCAACCTGGCCGGTGATCTCCGGAGTCTTGCGGACCGTGCCGTCCGCACCCGCGATCTCGATGTAATAGACGATGGACTGCGCCTTCTCCCTGGGTTTGGGAAGCTTTCCGACGAAGCGGCCCTGGCTCAGCGCCATCGGAACGTAATGGAACTCGTCTTCTCGCGCGGACTTGAAGAAGGCGCGCACCCTCGTGACATCGAAGGCGGGCTGGACCTCGACGTCGAGGCGCGGGAACCGGTCCTTTACGAAGCAGTCGAGGGGCTGATGGTTGATGCTCCACGACGAGGCGAGGAGGAGGGCGGCCGCTGCGATCATCGCCAACGATGATAGCAAGCCTTCGCCCGAAGTGGCGGGGCTCAGCCCGGCTGCGCGTGTGGCTTGATGGCGGCCAGAGTGACGAATAGTGCCACCACGGCGGGTAATTGGAACCCGAAGTCGAAGAACGCGTGGATGGCGGGTCCCACGAGCGCGGCCAGCAACCAGGCGTCCGAACGCACCGCGGCAAAAGCGCGGAAGAACGCCCAGATCATCAGCAAGAGGCCGACCGTTCCGGCCTCGGCCAGGATCTGTACGTAGTCGTTGTGGGCCTGACCGTACCAGAACAGGCCCGGATGATTGTTGAGAAAGCGGTACCCAGCGTGGGGAAACCCGACAAACGACGTCTCGGCCGGGCCGCTCCAGAGGCTTGCGCCATCCGGCAACTCCCACGCCGTCGCACCGGACATCGCGCGGTCGAAGGTGTTGAGTCCAGAGCCCGAGATCCAACGGCCACCCATGCGCTCGAGCGTGTCCTCCCACACCAAGAGCCGCCCATTCGGGCTGTCCACCGCCGCATCGACCCGCTTGTGGATGCGGGCGAGGCCGAACCACGACAACAGCGCAATCGTCGCCAGAACGGCGACGGCTGCCGTGGCGGCACCCCGCCGGCGGATGAGAAGCATGGCGGCCAACGCCAGTGAGCTCAAGAAGGATAGGAGCGCACCACGTGAAATGGTCGCGATCAATGAACCCGCGGCCGCGAGCGCAGGCACGCTTGAATAGATCAGCGACACTCCGGGGGGGCTAGACAGGGCGACGATCTGGCGGCGCAGGTTGGCCCGCGCGCCGACGCGTCTCTCGTATCGGCGGTGGGCTTCCGCCAACACGCCGAAGGCGATGGCCGTGACCATCAGCATGTAGAAACCAAAGTGGTCACGGTTCATGAACGGGCCGAAGATGACCTCCCCCCGGCCCCGCACCGGCTTCCAGAACCAGTACACGCGGTTCGCTCCGGTCGCCATCTGAGCCAATCCCAACAGTCCGAGGAAGAGGCCCAACCCCGCGACGAAGCGGCGGAACACACGCTGATCGTCGTGGCGGGCCAGCGCAATCCCGGCCACCACGTGAAGGACGATCGTCCAGCACAGGAATGTGAGTCCGATCGTCGTCTGTCTCATCGAGATGGTCACCGTCCGCCAGCCGGTGCCCGGCTCCGCCCCGGGCAGCACCTCCGCGCCCGACAACGCGTTCGCAAGTCCCGGCGGCAGCGGGACCATCTGGATCACGGTCCAGGCCACGAAGAGCACTCCGGGGACCACGAGCGGAGGGATCGGCATCAGCGAGCGATCCAGGTCGAACGACCACGTCCGAATGCCGTACGGTTCCTCCACATCGAGAACCAGCCAACGGCCGGAAGAGTGGAACGCAAAGCGAGATCGCCCGAGCCGCCGCCGCAGGTACACGATGGTCGCGATCCGGACCAGCGCGATCAGCGCGAGGACGCCCGTCGCGTAGAACAATGGCCGGTGCGCCCAGATGTACACAGACCCGAAGGCGAGGACGGAACCGGCGATGACGAGGCAAAGGCCGGCCAGGAGGACCGCCGACAAAACGCGCAGCAGGCGCGCCGCGAGCACGGCGCGGCGGTCGGAAACGGCGCCGGCGGCGGGGGCGGGATGGATCGAGGCCACCACGTCGGAGGAGGGTATCAAAACGCGCGGACCTTGACCGACCTGAACGGAGGTAGTATCTCACTCGTCGTGCGGACCACTCTCCTCCTCCTCGCTCTGCCGTTGGCGGTGGCCGGTGCCGCTTCCTGCCGGCGCGAACAGAAGCCGGAGCGGGTCGCCGAGGGCTACCTCTTCGAGAAGGGGCCCTACCAAGGCTTCTACGACGGGGGCGGCAAGCTCACGCGGCTCCTCTACGACCAGAACCGCGACAAGAAGGCGGACGTCGTGATGCTGTTCTACCCGAACGGAAAGCCCCGGCAGGTCGAGGCGGACACCGACTTCGACGGGAAGATCGACCGCTGGCAGTACTACTCGGAAAAGGGCGTGGCCGAGAAGGAAGGCTACTCGCGCGCGGGAACGGCGCGGCCCGACACCTGGCAGTACTTCGACGCCAAGGGCAACATCACCCGCCGCGAGATCGACGAGAACGGGGACGGCAAGATCGATCGCACCGAGAACTTCCAGAATGGCCGCGTCGCCGCCGTCGGCGTCGACTCCGACGGGGACGGCAAGATCGAGCGCTGGCAGACCTGGGCCGGCGGTCACGTCGTGAGCGAGGAACTCGACACCGACGGCGATGGAATGAGCGATCGCCGCTTGCGCTACGGGCCCAACGGCCACCTCGCGGGCATGGACATCCTCACCACGCGCGCGGTCAAGACGTCGGCCGCCGCTCCCCCGCCCGGCCGCTGAGACGGATCGGACCTACCGCCAGGTCAGCTGGTTCTTGAGGCTGTCGCCCTTGTTGGCGGTGACGAGCACTTCCGCCACCCAGCTCGTGGCCTCCGGAAACACGCCCGGCAGCTCCTCGAGCACCACCCGCTGGGAAGGCCCGACCTCCCTCACCTTCGGCATGATCGGGTTGCCCGTCTTGCTGCCGTTGACGGTGACGGTGTACGTCATCCCGGAGATCTTGATCGCCTTCTTGCCGTCGTTGACGAGGGCCACCGTGAGCCGGTAGGGATCGCCGGGCTTCACGGTAGCGGGGCTCATGGCGAACTCCAGCCGGCCGGAGAAGTCCGACTTCTGCACGACGTCGGCCCCGTCGAAACCGGACAGGCCGCCCTTCGACTTCTGCTCCGTGCCCACGACCGTCCGCCCGGATACGAACGTGCGGCGTGAGGCGGTGCGCGCCGAGATCGCCGCCGTGCGCGCGTTCGTGGCGGCGGTGTTGTGGGGCTCGAGCTTGAGCACTTCGTCGTACATCGAGACGGCGGCATCGTAGTTCTTGGCGTCGGAAGCGGCCCGGGCCTGCGACATGAGGTTGGCCACGGCGGTGGCGGTCTGCTGCGCGGGGTTCACGGGAGCCGCTGTGGGGGCCGCCGTCGGCGGCTTCTGGCCGGCGGGGGTCGGAACGGGACGCTGTCCGGGCAGGGTGGGCGGAGGCGGAGTCGCGGCCGCCACGCGCGGCGACGGCACGGGCGACCGAACGACGGTGATCGCCTCGGGGATCGGCGTCGGCGCGGCAGCCTCGGTTACCGGCGGTGCCGCCGCTTCGGTCACGGGAGGCCGAGCCGCGACCGGCGGCGGCGTGGCCGCGCTGACGGGAGGCGGCACGACCGGGCTCGCGGCCGCCGTCGGAGCGGACTCCGGCGTGCGCGTGAACCAGTACGCCGCGCCGGCGAGAGCGAGGAGGACCACGGCCGCGCCCGCAATGAGCGGGGCCTTGCTGCCGCCACCGCCGCGCGGGGCGGCCACGGGGGGCGGGGCCGCGGCGGGGGCGGCCGCCGGACGCTCCGCGCGCGCGCGGGGAGGTGGCGCCGCCGGGCGTGCCGCTGCCGGCGCCTTCGCGGCCGCAGGCCGGGCTTCCGCGGTCGGACGCGCCGCGGGTCCTGTCGCCGCCTTGACCGCGGGCGCGGCGGCCGCCTTGGCCGCGGGCGCTGCGGCTCCCTTCGCCGCGGGGGGGGCGGCAGCCTTCGCGGGCGGCACGGGCGGGGCCGGCACCGCGGGAGCGACCGGCGTGGCCGCGGACGCACGCGGCGGAGTCGCGGGAGGGGCCGGCGGTTTGGGTGCGGGGGGAGGCGCCGCGTCGGGATGGCGGTACATCACCGTCGCCCCGCCCTCGTCGTCGTCTTCCGGGCCGGCGGGAGCGGCCGGCCGAGACCCGCGGGCAACCGGCGGCGCCGGCACGTCCACGATCGTCGGCTCCATGTCCTCTTCGAACTCGGACACGGGCGCGGCGGAGACGGGCGGTGGAGTGGCCGCGCGTGGCGGCAGCGGAGGCGGCGCCATCGAGACGGTCGGCTCCACCTCGAAATCGGGGAAGCCGCCATGGTCCGCGGCGGGCGTCGGCGGAGGGGGCGGGGCGGGCGCGGCGGGCGGGAGTGGCGGCGGCATCGCGAGCGTCGGCTCCTCGACCATCTCGAGCCCGTCGGACATATCGAGGAGCGCGGTCGCATCCGTATTCGCGTCGGTCAGCGTCGGCGCAGGCTCGGGCTCCGGCTCGAGTGCGCGCGGGGCGGGCACCGGCGGCGGCACCGGCGGCGGCGCACCCATGAGGTCGGATGACGTCATCACGACCGTCGATTCGACGTCGCTCTCCTCGTCCTCGGGGGCGCTCGGCGGCGCCACCTCGACGACCTCGGGCTCGTCGGGATAAGCGGGCATGCCGAAGGCCATGGTGGCCCCGCTGTCGATGGGTGCGGTCGCTTCCTTGGAAGGCGCGGGCGCCCCCGCCGCCGCGGGCTCCACCGCTTCACCCTCCGCGGCCGCCGGCGGAGGCGGCGGGAGGATGCACTGGATGAGGACGGATCCTTCCTCCCCGGGAGGGCCCAGCCACAGGATGTCGCCGTTGCGGACGGGCGCTTCCTTCACCACCCGATCGTCGTTGACGTACACGCCCGTCGGGCTGTTCGTGTCGTAGACGGTCGCGCCGTTGAGGTCCACCCACAGGCGGGCATGGATGGGGCTCACGCCCGGGGTGTCGAGCACGAAACCGCAGGAGGGGTCGCTGCCGATGAGGATGTTGTCGACGGCGTCCTCGAGGACGAACTTCTGGCCCGAAAGGGGACCGGACAGCACATTGAGGGAAGGACGCTTCTCGGCCATTCGGGGCCTCGCGGGGTTGTGCGATTTTAGGCGGCAACCTACGCGGAATCAACCGGCTGCGCGGGGGGCGACGCGGGTCGGGGCGTGAGCCAGGAAGGAGGCCGGTATACTGACTCTGGCGGTTCACGATGCGCCTCGACTCCGCGCGCGGGCTCAAAGCGGAACTCCTCGCCCAGGTGACTTCGGCGGAGGCGGCCGACCTCGCCGCCGGCGGCGTGTGGTCGATGAACGCGCGGCCGACGGCCGACGTCGATCCCGTGGCGCGCACGCTGGCCCTGGGCATCAGCCGTCCCACTCCCGGCGACTATCGACTGGCCGTGCGCGTCCAGCGCCGGGGGCTGGAGAACACGCAACAGGTCGACGCCATCCGCCGCAAGGCGAAGGGCGAGGTGGACGTGCGGTACGTGGGCCACGTGGTGAAGCAGGCCACGCCCTGGGAGCAGACGCGCAAGCGACCCCTCCTGATCGGCCTCTCCGTGGGCCACTACCGGATCACGGCGGGCACGCTGGGCGCGTTCGTGCGCCTCAAGAAGGGCGGCGCGCTGCGCCTCCTGTCCAACAACCACGTCCTCGCCGACGAGGACCGTGGCAAGAAGGGGGACGCGATCCTGCAGCCCGGCGCCTACGACGGGGGGCGCAATCCGGCCGACCGCGTCGGGACCCTGGACGCGGCGGTGAAGCTCAAGAAGACGGGGTCGAACCTCGTGGACTGCGCCCTGGCCGCGCTCGGTCCGAAGGTCACGTTCAAGGCCGCCACCCTCACCGGCGTGGGTACGCTCTCCGCGGCGGCGGCGCCGCCCGTGGAGGAGATCGACCTCGTCGAGAAGCTGGGCCGCACCACCCTGCACACGCGCGGGCGCATCACCGCCTTCGAGCTCGACAACCTGGTCGTCGGGTACGACCAGGGCAACCTGCGCTTCGACGGCCAGATCGAGATCGAAGGCGCGTCCACCGAGCCCTTCAGCCAGGGCGGCGACAGCGGGTCGCTGATCTTCACGTCGCTCGGACGCGAAGCGGTGGCCCTGCTCTTCGCGGGCGGCGACCAGGGCGGCAGCAACGGCAAGGGCCTGACCTTCGCCAACCCGATCGCGGCCGTGTTCCGGCAGCTCAAGGTCGAGCTGGCCGTCAAATGAATCGCGGGGGCGCGCCCAGCGGCGCCACGCTGGACGAGGCGCGGGCGGCCAAGGAGAAGGTGCGCCTGGCCCTCGCGGACCGGCCGGAGGTCACGGGCATCGGGATCACGCGCCGCGGAGACGGCTACGCCGTGAAGGTCGACCTCTCCCGGCCCTGCGCCGCGGTGCCGCCCGAGGTGGGCGGCGTCCCCGTCCACGTCGAGATCGTGGGCCGGGTCCGGAAGCGCTAGCCGGGAAGCGCTAGCTCGCCCGCGATTCCGTCCCCGGCTCGATGGCGGCGCGGATCTCCTCGACCAGCTCGTCGCGGCTGAAGCTGGCCTTCCGGAACACCTTCCGCACGTTCCCCTGCAGCCGCAGATGGTCGTCGGGCGTGATGTCCTTGGCCGTGAGCACGACGACGGGGATGGAATGCCAGGCCTCGTTCTCGCGCAGGCGGGAGATGAACTCGAACCCGTCCATCTCCGGCATCATCAGGTCGAGCAGGATCAGCTCCGGTATCGCCTCGCGCACGCGATCGAGGGCGAGGAGGCCGTTGGCCGCCTCGCGCACCGTCCACCCGTCGTTGGCGAGCGTCCGGACCATCATCTCGCGCGTGTCGTCGTCGTCCTCCACGACCAGCACGGCCTGGCTGCCGTGGCGGTACCGCTGCACGCTCGCGGCCAGGCGCTCGCGGTCGATGGGCTTGGTGAGGTAGTCGGAGGCGCCCAGGGCGTAGCCCGTGCTGCGGTCGTCCGCCATCGTGATCATGATGACGGGGATGGTCGCGAGCTTCGGGTCCGCCTTCAGCTCGCGGAGCACGCTCCAGCCGTCCATGCCCGGCATCAGCACGTCGAGGGTGATGACGTGGGGATGGGCCTCCCGGGCCAGGCGCAGGCCGTCCACCCCCTCCGTCGCCGTGAGCACGCGGAAGCCTTCCTTCGACAGCGAGCGCACCATCAGCTCGCAGGCGCTCGGATCGTCGTCGATCACGAGCACGGTGCCCTTGTTCGGCGTCCCGGGATCGGCGGCCGCCACCGGCGGAGTGAAGCTCAGGCCCAGCGCCGCCGCCGTGGTGGGAACGATGCTCGCCTCCTTGACCGGTCGCTTCACCCGCGCGGGCAGGCGCACGGTGAACACGGAGCCCTCGCCGAGCGTGCTCGTGACGGACACGTCGCCGCCCATCATCTGGGCGAAGCGGCGGCAGATGACGAGGCCGAGGCCGGTGCCGCCGTACTTGCGGGAGGTCGAGGCGTCGGCCTGGGAGAAGGCCTGGAAGAGCTTGCCCAGCTGCGCTTCCGTCATGCCGATGCCGGTGTCGGTGACGCGGAAGACGACGACGTCGCCGTCACCGTCGCCGTCGCGCTCCTCCTCGCGGCGCACCTCCAGGCGGACGGTGCCTCCTTCCGTGAACTTGGAGGCGTTGGAGAGGAGGTTGAACAGGATCTGCCGCACGCGGGTGACGTCGGCGTGCATGCCGTGCACGTCTGGGGGGCAGTCCAGCTCGAGGACGTTCCCGTTCTTCTCGATGAGGGGGTGGATGGTGGCGCGCACCTCGTCCACGAGGGTGCGCACCTCGAACGTCTCCAGGAAGAGCTCCATCTTCCCGGCCTCGATCTTGGAGAGGTCGAGGATGTCGTTGATGAGGGCGAGGAGATGCTTGCCCGCGCCGTGGATCTTCTTGAGGTCGGGCACGGCTTCGGTGCTGCCGCTGTCCTCCGCCTCCTCCTGCAGCATCTCGCTATAGCCGATGATCGCGTTGAGCGGCGTGCGCAGCTCGTGGCTCATGTTGGCGAGGAAGGCGCTCTTGGTCCGGTTGGCCTGCTCCGCGTCCTCCTTGGCCACGCGGAGCTCGGCGTCCCGCTCCTGGATCTGCACGAGCATGTCGTTGAACCCGTCGATGAGGACCCCGAGCTCGTCGTCGGAATCCTTCACCGCGCGCAGGGAGAAGTCCTTCTCGCGGCTCACCCGGCTCTCCACCTCCGCCAGCTTCAGGATGGGGGCGGAGATCAGCTTCTGCAGCCGCGAGGAGAGGACGAGGGCCACCAGCAGCGACCCCAGCACCACGATGGCGGCGGCCCGCGTATAAGTGTTGGTGCGCGAGCGCAGCTCCTCCGTGTCCTCGCGGATGTACACGGTGCCGAGGACCTCTCCGCCCCGCCGGACGCTCCGGAAGTGCTCCAGGTGGTCGCCCTCGAAGTAGGGCTCGCCGTCCGCGCGCAGGGCCGGCGGCGGCGCCTCCGGCGCGTCCTCGCGCCGGTAGGCCACGCTCTTGCCGCTCTTGTCGAAGACGATGGCGGTCTCGATGTGCGGATAGGCGCGCAGCGCGTCCAGGATGGGCTTGGCGGAGTCGAGGGAGTCGAACTCGAGGGCGGGCGTGGAGTTGATGGCGACGCCTTCCGCCACCACCCCGATGTCCTCCTTCATCTTCCGGCGGAAGGAGTCCACGTCATACCAGATGAAGAGGGCGCAGGCGACCACCACCGCCACCAGCGACGTGATCATGGTGATGGCGACGATCTTCCCGCGGATGGAGAGGTTGCGGATGATCCAGCGCAGCATCACTTCACCAGCGTGGCAATGCGCAGGAGGCTGGCGTCGAACTCGCTGCCCTCCTGCCGCGAGCTGGGCAGGTTGATGAGGATATCCGGCTTCTTGTCCGCCTTGATGCCGATCCCGATGGCCACCCCCCGCGCCACGTATTCGGGCACGCCGGTCGCGGTGGTGATGCCCCGGGTATGGCTCATGCGCAGCAGCTCGCTCAGCGTGCCCGCGTTGCCGGGAGCGATGTAGAAGACGTTGATCCCCTGGCTGCGCACGGTCTCCGCCAGCGACTTCGGGTCCTTGTACTCAAGGGCCACCGCCTTGATGGGCACGTTCTTGATCGTACGGTCGGCCACGAGTTCGAGGGTCTTCAGGATCTCGTCCTTGACCTTCACCGACTCCGCGTCCGCGGCCACGTACACGACGCCGATCTTCACTCCCGACTTGGCCTTGACCGGGAAGGAGCGATCGTAGGTCAGGATCTTCAGGAGCAGGGTGATCTGCACGTCCGGCTTGAAGGGCATGGGCTCCGTGCCCGCGGCGGGCGCGCAGAGGAGACCGGCGAGGAGGACGGCGGGCAGGCCGCGGCCACAGCGCCGCAGCCACCCGTTCTCCCCTGGGCGCGCCATCGCTAGAACCGGTACTTCGCCTTGATGAAGATGGAGCGGCCCGGCCGCGGATAGTCGCCGGGCAGGCCGCCCCGGGGCGAGGGGTCGAAGTAGTCCTGCCCGAAGAGGTCGCGCAGGACCGCGGTCACCTCGATGGCGCGGTGGAAGTTGTGGATGCGGGCGGCGACGTCCACCAGGGCGTACGTGCCCAGCTCCGGCCGCACGTCGCCCGCGGATCGCGGGCGGGATCCGCGCAGGGTCAGGCTCGGCGAGAGGGTCACGTACTTGCCGGTGGGGAAGGTCCCGAACAGCCGGCCCAGGTGCGTCGGGATCCCGGCCAGGCGCCGGCCCGTCTCCGCGTCCTCCGCGTGCTGGAGGGAATAGACGAGGCCCACCGATCGGTTCCCCGCGAAGCTGCGCGAGGCCTCGAGGTCGGCGCCCGTCGCGTCGATCCGCTCGACGTTGCGGAAGAAGGGCGGGGGCGTGCCCGCGGGCGCGAGGCCCTCCCGATCCGGTGCGATGGAGTCCCCCAGCCAGGTGCGATAGGCGGTGAGGGAGAGGCGCAGGTCCTTCCGGCGCAGCAGCACCGTCGCGTCGAGCGAGTCGCTGCGCACGAGGTCGAGCCGGTCGTTCGCGAGGTAGGCGGGCGAGCTGTAGAACTGCTCGAGGAAGCTCGGCGCGCGCACGCCCCGCGCGTATCCGGCCTTGATCGTGAAGTCGCGGGGGAAGCGATAGATGCCGGCCAGGCGGGGCTGCAGGCTGCCGCCGGCATCGCTGTAATGGTCCAGCCTCAGGCCGCCGGTCACGCCCAGGCGCGGCGTCGGGTTCCAGGCGTCCTGCGCGTACAGGCTCGTCACCGTGCGCGCGGCGTGGGGAACGAGGGCGGGGGCGCGGCTGAAGGAGGGCAGCGGCTCCTGCCGCGCGAAGTCGAAGTTCGTGAGCGCGGTCAGACCGAACGTCGAGTCGCGCTCCAGGAGGGCGCCCGCGGTCAGCGTGTGCTGCGGCCCCAGCCGGCGCTCCAGGATGACGTCCGCCCCCAGCCGGCGCGAGTTGAGGCCCTCCTGGAAGAGCACGCCGCCCGGGAAGAAGAGGCGGGTCGCGCCCCTCAGGAGCGTGAACCCGGGCGGGTAGACGTCGAAGAGCTGGGTCAGGCGGCTCTCCCCGAAGGTGAGCCGGCCGCGCACGCTGCCTTTGGTCACGTCGCGCTCGTACTCGAGGCTGAGGTTGCTCTGCGTGCTCGCGAAGCGGTTCTGGCGTCCCAGCGAGTCGAGCAGGCCGACGAAGCCCCCCGCGTTCTCCTTCTTCAGCCGCGCGTTGAACGAGAGATGCCGGTAGGCCAGCGCGAGGTTCGCGTCGAGGGCCTTGCGATCGTCCTCCGCGTGGCCGGGGGCGAGCGAGGCCGGGCGGATGCCCAGCGGGGCCAGGGCCAGGTCGCGCCCGGTCTGGACGTCGGCGGGCACGTCGAGCTCGGGCCCGCCCGTGTACGAGTACTGCATGAAGCCGGCGACGCTCACCTCGCGGAAAGTCGTCCCGTAGCGATAGTTGTAGAGGAACGACTTGAAGGAGCCGGCGCCGAGGGTCAGCTCGTCACGGCGGAAGGTGTCGACACCCTCCGTGACGATGTTGATGACGCCGAGCACCGCGCCCGGGCCGTTGAGGACGGAGCCGGCGCCGCGCACGATCTCGATGCGCTTGATGTTGTCGACGGGCAGGTCCAGGTTCAGCGCGGTGGCGCCCCCGAAGATGGCGTCGTTGAGGCGCATCCCGTTGACGGTGACCAGCACGTTCTCGGAGCTGCCCGCGGACATGCCGCCGGGGACGCCCCGTACCACGATGCGCGCGCGCCCCACCGCGTCCGTCAGCACTTCCAGCCCGGACACCGTCTGCAGGACCTCGCGCAGCGTGCCCGCGCCCGTGCGGCGGATGTCTTCCTCCGAGACGACGGTGACGAGGCCCGGCTCCTCGTCCACCGTCCGCGCGCCCCCTTCGTCCGCGGTCACCTTCAGGAGCATCGTGAGGTCGATGTCGTCGATGTCACGGAAGGTCGGGAGGCGCTGGACGAGGCTCGCGCCTTCGTCCTCCTTCGCGGGCTCGGTCGGCTCGACGGACGGGGACGGAGACGGGGGCTCGGTCGGCGCAACGGACGGAGACGGGCTCGGAGACGGGGACGGGATGGGCTCAATGGACGGAGACGGAGACGGGCTCGGGGGCGGGGTCGGCTCAACGGACGGGGACGGAGAGGGAGACGGGGACGGGCTCGGGGACGGCGACGGGGAGGGAGAGGGGGTCGGAGTCGGGCTGGGGGCGGGAGGGGTCGGCTGCGCCTCCTCCTCCAGCGTCTCCTTCTCGGCCTCCCGCGCGCGGTCCTCGGGCGTCGGGGACGGCGAGGGGGAGGGCGAGGGAACGGGAGGCGCTTGCGGTGTGACCGGCATCGCGGACAGCCGGCCCGGCTCGCCAGCCAGGAGCGCCGCGCCGATCACCGTGGCAAGCACCCATCGCGGTGCCCCGGCAGTGGCGGTCACAGGGCCCGGATCATCCCTCATGGGGTGGGAACATTCAACCCGCGGCGGGCCGCGCCGGACGCGATTGTCTTTGGCCGTTCCCTATGCTAATTAACGGCTTACCCCTAAGCGCGCCGCGACGCCGGGACGCGCCCCGGACAAGGACCACGATGCCCAAGATCCTGCTGGTGGAGGACAACGAGATGAACCGGGACATGCTGTCCCGGCGTCTCGAGCGCCGCGGCTACGAGGTCGTGATCGCCGTGGACGGCCAGCAGGGCGTGGATCTCGCCCAGTCCACCCGCCCGGATCTCATCCTCATGGACATGAGCCTCCCCGTCATCGACGGCTGGGAGGCGACTCGGCAGCTCAAGGCCCGGGCCGACATGAAGGCGACCCCCATCATCGCCCTCACCGCGCACGCGATGTCCGGAGACCGGGAGAAGGCGCTCGAAGCGGGTTGCAACGACTACGACACCAAGCCGATCGAGCTGCCGCGGCTGCTCGGGAAGATCGAAGCGCTCCTGGGGGCCGGGGCCAAGCCGCCGGCATGACCGCCGCGGCCGGCCCCCCCGACCGCGCCCGCGACGCCCTCCTCGCGCACCTCCGCCACGAGCTGCGCACCCCCGTCAACGCCATCCTCGGCTACAGCGAGATGCTCCTGGAGGACGAGGCCCCGGAGCAGGTCCGGCCCGACCTGCAGAGGATCCAGACCGCCGGCCGCACCCTCCTGGCGCTGATCAACGAGATCCTCGATCCCTCCCGGCTCGGCGGCTCCGCGGAGGACCTGGAGGCGGCCAGCGCCCGCATCCGCCACGACCTGCGCACGCCCGTCAACGCCATCCTCGGCTACAGCGAGATGCTGATCGAGGACGCGCAGGCGGCGGGGCAGGACAACTCCGTGGACGACCTCAAGCGCATCCACGGCGCGGGCCAGAAGCTGCTGGCCGTCATCGACGACATCGTGCGGCTCTCCGCCGGCGTCCGCGCCGGCGTCACCGAGGAGCGCGACACGCGCGTGTCCGTGATGATCGAGCAGGCGGTGTCGTCGCTGCACGCCCGCGACGAGCAGGACCACAAGGCGGCGGAGGGCGGGCGCATCCTGGTGGTGGACGACAACGAGATCAACCGGGACATGCTCTCGCGCCGGCTCGTGCGCCAGGGCTACACGCCCTTCACCGCCCAGAACGGCCGCGAGGCCCTGGAGCGGCTGCGCGCGGAGCCCTTCGACCTCGTGCTCCTGGACATCCTGATGCCGGAGATGAACGGCTACCAGGTCCTGGAGCAGCTCAAGCGCGACCCCGTCCTGCGCCACCTCCCCGTCATCATGATCTCCGCCCTGGACGAGATCGAGAGCGTGGTGCGCTGCATCGAGATCGGGGCCGAGGACTACCTGCCCAAGCCCTTCAACCCCGTCGTCCTGCGCGCGCGCATCGGGGCCAGCCTGGAGAAGAAGCGCCTGCGCGACCGCGAGGTGCTCTACCTCAGCCAGATCGAAGCGGAGAAGAAGCGCTCGGACGAGCTCCTGCACGTGATCCTGCCCCCCGACATCGTCAAGGAGCTCAAGGCCAACGGCTTCGTCGCCCCCCGCCGCCACGAGAACGTGGCCGTGCTGTTCTGCGACATCGTGGGCTTCACGCCCTACTCCGCCACCCGGCAGCCGGAGGAGATCGTGGCCGCCCTGCAGCAGCTCTTCGAGGCCTACGAGGACCTCTCCGCCCGCCACGAGATGTACAAGATCAAGACCATCGGGGATTCGTTCATGAGCACGGCCGGGCTCCTCGTGCCCGTGGCCAATCCCGTCCTCTCCGCCGTCCGCTGCGGGCTGGAGATGGTGAAGGCGGCCAAGAACCTTCCCGCGGGATGGGACGTGCGCGTGGGGATCCACGCGGGACCGGTGGTGGCGGGCGTGGTCGGCCGCAAGCAGTACCTCTACGACCTCTGGGGTGACACCGTCAACACGGCTGCCCGCGTGGAGAGCCACGGCTCGAAAGCGGGCGTGAACGTCAGCGCGTCGGCCTGGCAGCGCATCCGGGAAGTGGGCCAGGGCCGGTCGCTCGGGCTGATCCCCGTCAAAGGGAAGGGCGAGATGGAGATCTTCCGCGTGGAGACCCTCCTCTAGCTTCGGGCGTTCCCGCTCCCGAAAAAGCGCGGGCCCCCGCCCGCGCCTCCGCGCGCGTCACTAGACTGGAAAAGTTGGAGGAGCACATGCATCGAACCGTCATCGCGGCCACCCTCGTGGCCGGCATGGCCGGCGCGGCCGCCGTTTCCGCCAAGGACCTCACCATCCCCAAGGGGACCTATCTCGAGCTCAAGAGCGCCTCCGCCTTCGACAGCGAGCACGCGAAGAAGGGCGACACGTTCGACGCCACGGTGACCCGCGGACTCTGGGTGGACGGCCAGCTCGCCATCCCCGCCGGGAGCACGGTTACGGGCGAGATCAAGTCCGTGCGCTCGCCCCAGGACGGGGCGAAGTCGGCCGCCGTGGGCCTCAAGTTCGAGTCGATGTCGGCGGGCGGCCGGACCTACGACATCGAAGGCGTCCTCGTGAGCCTCAAGGCCGACGAGCGGAAGAAGATCATCGAGAGCCAGGGCCGCATCGTCACCGGCCGCAAGGTCGACGTGATCCTGATCGGCTCGGGCACGGAAGCGGACATGAAGGTGGACACGCTGGTCGGGATCAGCGGCGCCGATCGCGACGACCTCGCCGACGAGTGGGCCCGCTCCGGCCTGGGGCCGGCCACGGTGCACGTCAGTCCCGGCACGAGCCTGACCATGCAGTTCGACAAGACGCTGACCATGAGCGCCACCGCGGGAACCCGCGCCGAGGGCGACCGCAACATCGTGACCGCGTCGGAGACCGTGCGCTCCCTGCAGCGGGCCCTCAAGGGCCGGAACTACTACGCGGGCGAGGCCTCCGGAAACCTCGACCAGGCCACGGGGACGCGCTGGCCCGTTTCCAGCTCGACCAGGGGCAGCCGGCCACGGGCGACGCCGATGAAGCGACGGTGCGGGCGCTCGGCGTCAACACGGCGGGGAACACCGCGAAATAGCGAAGAGTCTGTCCCAGCTTATGGGGACAGACTCCTGGCCAGGGCCTGTCGCAGCGCGTCCATCACCTCCGGGTCCGCGGAGGTGAAGCGCACGAGCACGCCGCCGTCGGGTCCCGCCTCCCCGGAGGCGACTTTCGCGTAGAGGTCACCCGGGCGTGGCTGGCCGTCGGCCCCTTTGAGGCGCAAGCGGAGGTTCGTGAACGCGCGCAGGGGGCGGTCCGGGCGCAGGGTGGCCGCGCCGTGGGCGCCGCGCAGCAGCGTCCCTTCGAACGTGACGTCGCTCATCTGCTTGCCTTCGAGCACGGCCACCGTCACCGGCAGCTCCGGGCGCAGCGGCTCCAGGCGATCGTCGCGCGCGGGCACGCGGACGTTCCACGTTCCTCCCACCGCGACGAGATCGTAGACGTCGACCGGCTCCTTGAATCCCTTGGCCTGGAAGGTGACGCGCTGGCCGAGCTCGAGGGCATCGCCCGCCTTGGCCACCGTCGACGACGACACGAGGACCTGGCCGCCCACGGTGAACCCTTCCATGCGCCCGGCCAGGTTCACGTGCGCACCCACCACCCCGTACTTCGCGCGCGTCTGCGAGCCGATGTTGCCGACGATCACCTGGCCCGTGTTCACGGCAATGCCCATCTCGACCTCGGGCAGGCCTTCCCGCTGGTTGAACTCGTTGACGCCCTTCATCGCCACCTGCATGGCGGCGGCGCAGGCGCAGGCGCGGGCGGCATCGTCCTCGCGCCGTTCGGGAGCGCCGAAGATGGCGAGGATGGCGTCGCCGATGAACTCGTCGATCGTGCCCTGGTGGGCCACGATGAGGTCCGCCATCGTGCCCAGGTAGTTGTTGAGGACGCGCACGACCTGCTCCGGCGAGCAGCGGTCGGCCATGGCCGTGAAGCCCCGCAGGTCGGACATGAGGAGCGTGACCTCCCGCTTCTCGCCGCCCAGGGCCAGCCCTTCCTCGGTCTCCAGCAGGCGATCGACGACCTCCTCGGAGAGATAGCGGCCGAAGGTGTGCTTGATGAACCGGTTCCGCTTCTCGAGCTCGTTGGCCAGGCGCTTGATCTCCTCCATCGCGCGCATGAGCGAGAGCTGGTTCTCGCAGCGGGCGAGGACGACCGGGAAGTCGAGGGGCTTGGTCACGTAGTCGTTGGCGCCCAGGGTGAGCGCCTCCACCACGTCCGTCCCCTGGTCCTTGGCCGTGGCCATGATGATGGGCAGCTCCGCCACCGAGTAGCGCTCGCGGATGATCTTCAGCACGTCGATCCCGGACATGCCCGGCATCATGATGTCGAGGAGGATGAGGTCGAAGCGCTGCCCCTTGACCAGGTCCAGGCACTGCGGGCCGTCCTCCGCGGTCAGGACGACGTAGCCGCGCGACTTGAGCCGGCGCGAGAGCATGTCGCGATTGAGCTCGTTGTCGTCCACGACGAGGATCGTGCCCGCGGCCGGCTTGGAGACGGCGGCGCGGATGACGAGGGTGGCCGGGCTGGGCCGGTCGTCGAACTGCGGGACGGCGTCGGCGGCCGGACGCCTGGCGGGCGGGCGTGCGGCTTCGGCGGCCGCGGGCGGCGGCACGCGCGGCGGCGAGGGAATGCTCGGCCGCTGGGGCTTCGCGGACGCGCCCAGCTCGTCGGGGATCCGATCGATCATCGGCAGCAGGCTGCGCGCCGCCTGGCCGATCCGCTTGAGGTCGGCCGACATCTTCTCCTGCCCGGCCTCCTGGGCGTCCTCGTCCAGCATCTCGCTGTAGCCGATGATCTGGTTGACCGGCGTGCGCAGGTCGTGGCGCAAGGCCGATCCGGCCGGGGGGGGCGCGCCGCCCGGGGCCTTGGGCTTCTCGCCGGGATCCTGGCTCATCGCTGTTCGCTCGCTCAGGCCGCGCCGGCGCCGGAGGCGGCCGGGGCATCGGGCGAGGTCGCGATGCGCTGCTCGTAGAAGCGCTGCAGGACCTCGCGCACGCGCGGGTGCTGCGTGGTGATCCCGTCCAGCGTCACGCGATCCAGCTCCAGCAGCTCGCAGGGCGTGGCCGCGACGACGGTGGCCGTACGCGGCGAGCCGGTGAGGACCGAGATCTCCCCGAAGAAGTCGCCGTCGCCGAGCCGGCGCACCAGGACGTAGCGCCCCTCGCGGTTGCGGATCCAGGCCTTGACCGTGCCCGTGGTGACGAGGAAGAGGCTGTCGCCCGGCTCGCCTTGCGAGACGACGAGGTCGCCGGCCTTGTAGGCGACGAGCCGGAGGCCGGCCATCACCGCCACGAGCTCGTCGTTCGAGAAGTCGGGGAAGAGGGCCGGCCGGGGCGGGGCGGGCGCGGGCTCGGAGCCCTCGAGGTCGATCTCCAGCACGTCCGCCTCCACCACGGGCTCGAAGCCGGACAGGGGATCGCCTTCGGCGATCTCCTCCATCCCGAGTTCGGGCAGGCCGGGCCCGGCGGCGGGCGCGGCCGGCCGTGCGGCCGCCGACTCGCGGCGCGCGCTTTCGGCGATGACCGAGGCGAGGCGGCGCTCGATGTCGACGCGTCCGGGATCGATCTTCTGGATGCGCTTGAGGATCGCGATGGCCTTGGCCGCGAAGCCTTCCGCCGCCAGCTCGTCCGCCATCTCGCGCAGCAAGGGAACGGCCTCGCGCCCGCGGCCGGCGGCGACGAGGGTGTCGGCGAGCTGCAGGCGCAGGCGGCCGTCCCGCGGGCGCGCCTTGTGCTGCGCCTCGGCCAGCTCGACGGCCTTGCCGAATTGCTTGCGAGCCAGCAGCTCGGGCAGGCCGGCGGCCTTCCCCTTCGCCAGCCAGTCGAGAACCATGCGCCCGCGACCTCCGCGATCTGCCTCGGGCAGGTTAGGCCAGGATTCCAAAAGGTGTCAAGGAAGAGGATCGGCGCGAAGCCCTTACCGCCCCCAGCGGAAGACGACCCCTCCGGACGCCCGGACGCTGGACACGTTGTCGCCCTCCAGCCGCGCGTACCGGTAGTCGACCTGGGGCAGGCGGAGCAGCCAGCCGCCCTTCAGGTGCCAGTCGAGGCCGCCGCCAGTCTCGGCCACGAACGCGATGTCGCCCGGACAGGATCCTTCGCAGACGCCTTCTTCGCCGATGGCGACACCGAAGACGACGACCTCGCTCTGCAAGCGCAGCACACCCGCCTTGACGTGGGCGAACGGCCGGATGCGCGCCTCGTGGTTCCGCATGAACGTTGGCCCGACGAGGAGCGCCCACTCGCTGACGTCTTTGCCGTCGACCTCGCCCTGGTGGTTGGTGATCTCGAAGCTGAGGCGCAGCGATCCCTGGAGAGGCAGCGTCAGCGAGGCGCCGCCGCCGTGCAAGCTCGTTCCGTCGCGGCGGAGATACGAGTACCCGGCGAAAGCGTCCCCCGCGGATGCGTTCGACCCTCCCGCTAGGGCGGCGAGCGCGGCCGCGACGAGGACGCGCCCCTTCACGAGAAGAGCCCGGGGTCGGGACCCAGCGTGTACCCCGGGATCACGGCGCCCAAATCGGAGACCCCCAGCCATCGCGCGGCCGCCGCGAAGACGTCGCGGAAGTCGGTCGTGTAGCGCAGGTCGCGGTTCTCGTTGAGATTGGCCGGAGCCAGTCCGGGCCAGGACCCGTGGACGCGTCCCCCGCGGACGCTGCCCCCCAGGAAGAGCCCGCAGTGCGCGAAACCGTGATCGGTCCCCGCGCTGCCGTTCTCGCGCGCCGTGCGCCCGAACTCCGTCGTGACCATCACCAGGACGTTGTCGATGAGCGGGCCCAGGTCGCGCCGGAAGGCGACGAGCGCCGCGGCGAGACGCGGATACTCGGTGCCGTTGCCGGCGAGCTGGTTGGCGTGGGTATCGAACGCGCCGGGCACGTTGACGTAGATGCAGCGAGTGCCCAGGTCGGACTTGATGAAGCGCGCGGCCATGCGCAGCCCGGTCCCAGCTGCCCCGGCCGGATACACGGCACCGTTGCTCGGCGCCGCCTGCAGCGAGGGGGTGGCGCGAAGCGTCTGGATGGCTTCGAACACCGTCCGGCCGCTGGCCGCGACCGCGCCGCCGGCGCCGTGGGCCTCCCGCAGGAGCGCCTCGGCCTCGGTGGACCAGGCCGCCTGTCCCGTCCCGGCCCGGATCGCGAAGCTCGCGATGTCGAGGGTGACGAGGTCCGGGTGGGTGCCTAGGACGGAGCGCGGCGTCAGCGATGAATAGGCGACGACCTGGGTCAGCGCCTCGCCCGGGATCTGTCGGGCCACGCGGTCGATCCACCCCTCACGTGTCGTCCGAACACCGGGTGTCGCCAGGTCCATGAAATCCTGGGCGTCGAAGTGGGAGCGCGTGAGCTGGGAATTGCCGATCGTGGGATGCAGGGCGAGGATGCGCTCGCTGTAGAGGTCGGCCAGGGGAGCCAGCGCGGAGTGCAGGCCGAAGAACCCGTCCAGGTCGTGGACGCCGGCGCCCAGCCGCAACGCGATGTTCGGCCGGAGCCCGTAATAGCTGGCGTCACCGTGAGGCACGCAGAGGTTCAGGCCGTCGGCGCCGCCGCGCAGGAAGACCTGCACGAGCACGCGCTCGCCGATCCCCGCCGCCTGCGCGGCCCGGGTGAGGACTGTCGACGGAGAGATGCCGATCCCCACCGCAGCCAGGCCGGCGCCCTTCAGGAACACGCGGCGTGAGGTATCCCAGGTCATGGCCTCGACCTCACTTCACCTGGAAGTCCGGGCTGGCCAGGGCCACCCCCACGACCTTGAAGGCGGCGGACAGGCTCCCCGCGCTGGTCGCCCGCGTGCAGGCCGCGCGTGTCTCCGGCGACAGGGTGCCTCCGAAGATGCGCCGGTCCACCTCTTCGGTGACCGCACGCGCATCCGAGGGGTCGGCTTTGCCGATCAGGGGACGGATGTCGACCGCGAGCCCCTCCTGGGTCTGGCTGACGAGGCCGAGCGCGAAGTTCATCCGGGCCAGGTGGGAGCCGGGGTTGGGCAGCCAGTCCGTCCCCCGGTCGCTCCATCCGGTGGGGTCGAGCGACTCGTAGGTCGGCATGCCCATGACCACGAGGCTCGAGGGACCGCGCCCATCCAGCACGGCGCGGGAGCTGGTGAGCTCGCCCCCCACGGCGCGGACTCCGCTGACCACGTATTCGTGCGGCGTCTTGATCTTCCGCGGGCCGAACGCCTCGTTCCAGAACTCCCGCGTGGAGAGAATCGATTCCATCACCTGGGCGATGTCACCGTTCGTCTGAGTGAAGGTGTCGGCGGCCCGCGTCACCACGGCGGGAGGGGGATCGTCGGCCACGAACCGGCGCGCCAGCTTGGTGGCGATGAAGCGCGCGGTGGAGGGATGGCGGGCCAACAGGTCCAAGACGTCTTCCCCGTCCTTCTTGCCCTGGCTCGGAGGCAGGCGCTGGCCGAGTACAGTCTTCGCGCCCTGGTCGTGCGTGTCGGCGCGGTAGACGAACGTGCCCGGCCGAGCATCGATCGTCCAGCCCGTGAACGCGCGCGCGACCTCTTCCACGTCGCCCTGGGTGTACCCGCCCTCCACGCCCATCGTGTGGAGCTCCATCAGCTCGCGGGCGTAGTTCTCGTTGATGCGTCGGTTCGTGCTGACGTAGTTGTCGAGGTAGCCCATCATCGACCACGAGTTGGCCACCGCGCCCAGGATGTCCCGGAAGCGGCCCAGGACGTGCGGCCGGATGGAGTCCTGCTCGTAGCGGATGATCCCGTAGTGTCCGGGGCCATCGTTGATGTAGATGTTGAAGTGGTTGAACCAGAAATCGGCGAGGACCTCCTGGAGCTGGTTGCGGCTGTGCACGGCGCGTACGAAATGGGCGCTCCGGAACTGAAAGAGCGCCTCGTTGAGGAGCGCGGGGCTAGTATTCGCCCGCGTGAACGTCTGCAGGATGGTCTCGGCGAGTGCCGGGAACGCGCGCAGCCGGGTCTCCAGTTCGCGGTCGGCGTCGGGATTCAGCTGATCGCGCGCCCAACGTTCCACGCCCCGCTCGAGCACCTCGTCGATGCTCTCCGGCCGAGGGCCGTAACCCAGCCGGTCAAGGGCGAAGCGGGCGATGCGGCGACTGACGTCGGTGGAGCTCATCACAATCCCCGCGGGCGTCTTCGGTAGAGGTTACACCCGCCCTCCCGGAAAAGGTTGAGACGCCGCCCCGCGCGCGGGGCGCCCCCCCCCCATCGCCTATAATCACGGGCGGCGCGGGCTGCGCGCGGGACTGCCATGGCCTTGAACCCGGACTCTCGCGTCTTCGTCGCCGGCCATCGCGGCCTGGTCGGCTCCGCCGTCCTGCGCCGCCTGGAGCAAGAGCAGTTCCGCCACGTCCTGGTGGCGACGCGCGAGCAGCTCGACCTGCGCGACCAGGCCGCGGTCAACTACTGGTTCCGCGCCAACCGCCCCGAATACGTCTTCCTGGTGGCGGGGACGGTGGGCGGCATCCTGGCCAACTCCACGCGGCCGGCGGAGTTCATCTACGACAACATGATGATCCACGCCACCGTGGTGCACGCCGCGCACCTGTTCGGCGTGAAGAAGCTCCTGTACCTGGGCAGCTCCTGCATCTACCCGCGCGAGGCCCCGCAGCCCATGCGCGAGGAGCACCTCCTGACCGGGCCCCTGGAGGCCACCAACGAGTGGTACGCCGTCTCCAAGATCGCCGGGATCAAGCTCTGCCAGGCCTACCGCAAGCAATACGGCTCCGACTTCATCTCCGCCATGCCCACCAACCTGTACGGGCCGCGGGACAACTTCGACCTGGCCAGCTCCCACGTCCTGCCCGCCATGATCCGAAAGTTCCACGACGCGAAGGTGGAAGCCCGGACGGACGTGACCATCTGGGGAACGGGCACGCCGCGGCGCGAGCTGCTCCACGTCGACGACCTGGCCGACGCCTGCGTGTTCCTGATGAGGAACTACAACGAGGCGACCCACGTCAACGTGGGCACGGGTGAAGACCTCACCATCCGCGAGCTCGCGGAGCTGGTGCGGGAGATCGTCCACCCGCAGGCGGCCATCGTGTACGACACCACCAAGCCGGACGGCACGCCGCGCAAGCTCCTGGACGTGAGCCGCCTGCACGGGCTGGGCTGGCGGCATCGCATCGCGCTGCGCGAAGGCATCGCGTCGTCCTACGACTGGTTCCTGCGCCACTACGCCGGATTGCAGTCGACGGGCCGCTTGCTGGCGGCCGAGGAAGCCCGTCCCTAGGCGGCCGCGCCCTCGTAGAGCCGGTCGATCACGTCCTTGTACTTCTGCTCGACCACCCGGCGCTTGACCTTCAGGGTGGGGGTCAGCTCCCCCGCCTCCAGGGTGAACTCGTGGGGCAGGAGCGCGATCTTCTTGATCCGCTCGAACTGCGCGAGGTCCTTGGTCAGCCCCTTCACCGTCTCGTCGTAGAGGGCGACCACGCGCGGGTCGCGCACCAGCTCCTCCGCGGAGGCCGTGCTCACCCCGTGCGCCGCCGCCCACTTCCGCAGGTTGTCGAAGTTGGGGACGATGAGGGCGGAGGGGAAGTTGCGCTTGTTGCCGATCATCACGATCTCCGCGATGAGCGGGTTCGTCTTGAGTTGGTTCTCGATGGGCTGGGGAGCGATGTTCTTGCCCCCGGAGGTCACGATGATGTCCTTCTTGCGGTCGGTGATGACGAGGAAGCCGTCGGCATCCACGATCCCCACGTCGCCGGTGTGGAACCAGCGGTCGCGGTCGATCACCTCCGCGGTGGCCTCCGGCTTGTTGTAGTAGCCCTTCATGACGTGAGGCCCGCGGGTGAGGATCTCGCCGTCCTCCGCGATCTTCACCTCGACGCCCTTGATGGGCGGGCCCACGCTCCCCGGCTTGAGCCGGTCCGGCCGATTGACGGCGATGACGGGGCTCGTCTCCGTGAGCCCGTAACCCTCCAGGATGATCAGGCCGACGGAGCCGAAGAACTCCGCGATCTCGCGGGCCAGGGGCGCGCCCCCGGAGACGAAGAGGCGCATGCGGCCGCCCGTGCGCTCGCGGATGGTCGCGAAGACGAGGCGATCGGCCAGGGCGTGCTGGGCGCGCAGCAGGGTGCCGGGCGTCCGATGCTCGATGCGGGCCTGGAACGTGCGGCGGCCGACCCCCAGCGCCCAGCGGAAGATGCGCTGCTTCAGGGGCGAGTCCGCCGCGACCTTCTCGTTGATGCGGGCGTAGATCTTCTCGTAGAGGCGCGGCACCGAAAGCATGATCGTCGGCCGCACCTCCGTCAGGTTCGCGGGCACCTTCTCCACGCTCTCCGCGTAGGCGATGGTCACGCCCTGCTGGAGCATCAGGTAGTGCCCGCCCATCCGCTCGAAGATGTGGCAGAGGGGCAGGAACGACAGCGCGATGTCGCCGGGGCCGAAGTCTCCGAAGGCGGCCAACCCGCCGTGCACGTTCGACACGATGTTGTCGTGGGTGAGCATCACGCCCTTGGGATCGCCGGTCGTCCCCGAGGTGTAGATGAGCGTGGCCAGGTCGTCCGGCTGCACCTCCGCGGCCCGGCGCTTGACCGCCTCCCGATCCGCGGCCAGGGCCTCCCGGCCGCGCGCCCGCACCTCGTCCAGCGAGATCGTTCCCTCGTGGGGCGGGTCGTCGAAGCGGATGACGTGCTTGAGGTGGGGGGCCTTGTCGCGCACCTCGGCCAGCTTCTTCACCTGGGCCGCGCTGGAGGCGAAGGCCACCTTGGCCTGGCTGTCGTTGAGCACGTAGAGCACCTGGGCCGGCATCAAGTTCGGATAGATGGGCACGTCCGCGGCGGCCGCGCACAGGGTGGCCAGGTCCACGTAGGCCCACTCCGGGCGGTTCTCGGAGAGGAGGGCCACGCGGTCGCCCTTCTCCACCCCGAGGGCGCGCAGGCCCATGGAAATTTCCTCGACCGCCCGCCGGAACTCCTCGGAGCTGATGTCGCGCCAGGAGCCGTCGCGCTTCACCTTCAGATGGTCGGGCCTCCGGTACGTCTCGACCGAGTGGTAGAAGATCTCGCACAGCGTGCGCGTGGTCATCTTCATCGGCCTCCCCGCCCCGCGGCCACGCTGAGAGCGCGCCGGCCCGGAGCGGCCGCGCTGGCGGGGGCGGCTCCGCGGAGGAGCAGGTCCACGGCCGGCCCGGCCAGCAAGGCCAGATCATAGTCCTTTCGGCCGATCACCCACGAGGTGACCAGCTCGTCCAGGGTCCCGAAGAAGGCCTTGGTCACCAGCTTGCGCGGCACGTCCGCGCGCAGCGTACCTTCGCGCTGGCCCTGCTCGATCACGGAGCCCACGAGGTCGAAGTACCGCCCGAGCCAGGAGGCGGTGAAGCGCTCCATGAATTTCGTGGACTGGCGGAGCTCCACCTGGAAGACGACGGCGAGGTCGCGGTCGGCGCCCAGCGCCCGCAGGTGGTGCTCGGCGATCAGGCGGAGGCGGGAAGGGGCGTCCTCCACCGCCTGCATCTCCGCGCGCGCGCGCTCCACGTGCTCGGCCATGAGCTCGTCGAAGAGGGAGACGAGAATGTCCTCCTTGCCGCGGAAATAGAGGTAGATGGTCCCGTCCGCCACGCCCGCGCGCTGGGCGATCTCGGCCACCCGCGCCGCGAAATAGCCCTTGCGCGCGAACACCTTCACCGCCGCCTGCAGGATGCGCCGCCGCTTGTCGTCGCTGCGCTTGCGGGCCATTCGATTACTGAATCCTGATTCATTGTCGATGGCGGCGGAGCGAGGCGTCAAGTGGACTGTGTCCGGACCGGGCCGCGACCGAAGGTAGACTTGCCCGACGATGCCCGACGTCACCGTCCATCTCGGCCTCGGCTCCAACCTCGGTGATCGCGAGGCCCACCTCGAGCGGGGCCTGGCCGCCCTGGCCGCGCGCGGCGTGCGGACGACGGCGCTGAGCTCGATCTACGAGACGGAGCCGGTGGGGGGCCCGGCCCAGGGGCCGTACCTCAACCTGGTGGCGGCGGCGGACACGGCGCTTTCCCCGGAGGCGCTGATGCGGGCGGCCCTGGAGGCGGAGGCGGAGGCCGGCCGCGTGCGGGGCGCGCGGAACGCGCCGCGCACCCTCGACGTCGACATCCTCTTCTATGGTGACCTCGTCCTCCGCACGGGCGCCCTCACCGTTCCCCATCCCCGGCTGCACGAGCGGCGCTTCGTGCTCGTGCCGCTGGCGGAGCTGGCGCCGCAGCTCCGCCATCCCGTCCTCGGGCGCACCGTCGCCGAGCTGCTGGCCGCGTGCCCGGACCATTCGCGCGTGGACGCCCGACCCGGCCGCGTGGGGGCCCGCTGATGCCCGCCCACTACATCGTCGTGGAGGGACCGATCGGCGTGGGCAAGTCGTCGGTCGTGGAGCGGCTGGCCGAGCGCATGGAGGCGCGCACGGTCATGGAGGAGTGGGGCCAGAACCCGTTCCTGACCCCGTTCTACGAGGGACGGCCGGGCGCCGCCTTCCAGATCGAGCTGTTCTTCCTCCTCTCGCGCTACCGTCAGCAGCAGGAGCTCACGCAGCGCACGCTCTTCCAGAGCTACACGCTGTCCGACTACGTCTTCGAGAAGAGCAAGCTCTTCGCCTTCCTGAACCTCGACGACTCCGAGCTGCTCATCTACGAGAAGCTGTACTCGCTGCTGGCGGAGAACGTGCCGCGGCCCGATCTCGTGGTCTACCTGCAGGCGCCCACCGAAGTCCTCCTGCGCCGCATCCGGACGCGCGGGCGGCCGGAGGAGGCGCGCCTGAGCCCGGAGTACCTCGCGGAAGTGAACCGCGCCTACAACCACTACTTCTTCCACTACACGGCCACGCCCCTCCTCGTCGTCAACACCTCCGACGTCGACTTCGTCTCGCGCGCCGAGGACGTGGAGGACCTCCTCAAGCAGATCCGCAGCATGGGGAAGGGAACGCAGTACTACGTGCCCCTCGGCAGCAAGCGGTAGCTCAACGACAACGGACGGGGAGAGTTTTGTTACCCCTTCGAAGGTAGTACGCTCCGGCTCCGAATCGAAGCCTAGTTGGTACGCATCGTCCCAAGGGGAGTCTGGGCCATGGCGTCAGAGGAACTGTCGTACTCCGCTCGAAATCTGAAGGTTGGACTCGGTCGCCGCCTCACGGGAGCCGCGTTGCAGTTGCTCTCTCTCGGCCTATGGGTAGGCGTGTGTCGGGCATTGCTATTGCACGTTGAAGGTACATTGCCGAATCAGCACCTTGTCAACGGTGCATTGGCAAACAGCGCCCTCGTCGTGAGCTCGGCAGTGCTGCCCATGTTGGTTCTTGCGTTGGTGGAAACCAGACGCCATGCGCTCCAACCACTCACCCTCGCCGGGACCGCCTTTCTACCCTTCGCCATGCTGTGCACGTCGATACAATTTCGTGCTCCGCTTCGCGACGGGTGGGCCCACTTGGCCTCCGAGGTCGCGTGGTGGTCTGTTGCGTTATGCGCGCTTCTAATACCTGCAATTTGGCTGTCGCGCGGTCGGAGAGTGAAACGAGCAGTGGCGCTAGTCGGGGCCGGACTCTTAGCCATTGGCTGCATGGGCCTCTATTCTCACTGGACGGACCCTGCTCGTGGCGCACGAGTCACCGCTCGCCGTACGGCTGCCGCGCGGCCACACGTCATCATCGTACTCGTCGATACATTGCGGGCGGACCATCTCTCGGCGTACGGATATCCCAGAAAGATAAGTCCCAACATGGATGCGCTTGCGGCCGAGGGTGTCCTATTCGAGAGAGCCTATTCGACTGCGCCTTGGACCAGACCCGCGTGTGGGTCGCTCCTTACCTCTCTCTACCCCGCGGAGACCGGTCTACATGGACTCTGGAACCCTCTTCGGCGGGACGTCCCCATCCTTCCGCAGTTCCTCCAGGGTGAGGGCTACCGGACGGCGGGCATCGTGTCCAGCGTTCATGTCAGTGCTCAGTATGGATTCGGGAAGGGATTCCACCTCCTTGACAATGGCGCTAGCTGGATCCGCTGGGCCGGCGTTCAGAAGCCACTCACTCGCATGCGCGTTCTGTCTCGCGCGGACGAGATCTACCCTCGATACAACGCGCACGAGATGACGGATGCAGCCCTTGCGTGGCTCACAAAAGAACGCCGCTCCGAAAACCCGATGTTCATGTATCTCCACTACTCAGATCCGCACGCTCCATACCATCCTCCGGAACATCACGACCGGTGGCGGGAATTTGCGCCTGAGGCGGGTCAGAGAATCAAGGCGCCGTTGGCATCTCCTCCCACGAATGGGAAGGCGTTGGGTGCGGACGAGTATGCATCGTTGGTCGCTCGATACGATGCGGAGATTGCCTACTTTGACGAGGAGTTCGGTCGGTTGGTCGATGGCCTCCGTACCCTGGGGCTGTACGACAACTCACTCATCGTGCTGACGGCAGATCATGGGGAGGAGTTCTATGATCACAGCGGGTGGGCACACGCACATTCGCTCTTCGATGAGTTGCTGCGCGTACCCCTGATCGTACGTTGGCCGAGGGCTCCCGGGGAAAGCCGTGGGCGATCGACCTGTTTGGTGGGGCTGATCGATATAGTGCCGACTGTCGCGGATGCACTGGGGGCGACTTGGGAGGGTAACTTTCGAGGGGCTAACCTGCGACCGCCGGGGCAAGGGCAATGTTCCACCGACCGAGCGCTCTACGCGGACAACGAGACACCACGGCTTCGCGCGGTCGTGCAGGGTGACCGGAAGATGATACAGACTCTATCGGCGGGTGGCTCCGTGATGCGCGAGGAGCATTTCGTTCTGTCCATCGATCCGCGGGAGCAAGCGAACGGACTCGAGGTACCGTTGCCGGATGCGCTGATGCTTCGCCGCATGCGGAGCTTTGCGTCGATCGCTTCGCAGCCAGTAGGAGCCGCGGAGCGCATTAAAGTTGATTCCGAGACAATGGACGAACTCAAGGCGCTGGGTTACATCAAATAGGATCGGGCTCCCTAGCGTCGGCGCCGAGACTGAGACGGCGTGCCGCGCGGCGAAGGCGACGCGAGACTGCTCACGTAAGCCGGACGGGGAATTGGGCTCTCTGTTCTTCCTTCCTATCGTCCAATTCTGCTGGCTCAGACCTGCCCCCCGAAAAGAGCAGCACTTCGTCTCCGAACACACGATCTACCGCTGGAAGGCGACGAGCACTGGTT